>Ga0209168_10001151_pt1 | contig 21556 bp, 21 predicted proteins | sample Coa_R1_FD_187156 | JGI IMG/M metagenome (GOLD analysis project Ga0209168, IMG submission 187156) | Surface soil microbial communities from Centralia Pennsylvania, which are recovering from an underground coalmine fire - Coalmine... | ecosystem: Environmental > Terrestrial > Soil > Unclassified ...
TGTCGCCGATCTCGCACGGCTCGGCGAACGCACGATCTGGATCGACTGCGACGTGATTCAAGCCGATGGTGGCACGCGGACGGCATCGATCACCGGCGCTTTCGTCGCTTTGGGCCTGGCGCTGCAGAAACTGGTCGAAGCCGGAACGCTGCCCTCGGCGCCGCTGAAGGATTTCGTCGCGGCGGTCAGCGTGGGCATCGTTGACGGAGAGATTCTGCTCGATCTTTGTTACGAAGAGGACTCGCGCGCCGACGTCGACATGAACTTCGTAATGACTGCCGCGGGAAAGATGGTGGAAGTGCAGGCCACCGCCGAACACCAGGTATTCGACGAAGCACAATTAGCGAAGATGTTGGCATTCGCCCGGCAGGGGGTGCAGGAGTTGATCGCAAAGCAGGAAAAGGTGTTGGGCCAACCGACCCGGACGCGATAAGGCCTCCTCGAACTTAATAGCGGAACTAAACCAGGCGACCCATTTATCACTGCTTCTGTTCGGCTTTTTTCTCTGCCGCCGCCTTCTGAGCCGCTATCGTCCAAGGTGGGGTAATTCCGTTTTCGCGTGCATACGCGATGGACTGACCGAGATGCTCGTGGTTATCCGCGACGAGAATGTAAACAACATCGCCAGCATTTGCCTGCGGACCGAGTTTCGGCAGCAATTTGGCGAATTCCGCATTGTTCATGCCCTTGATCGTCTTCTCGGCAAAGTCCCAGGATTTGTTTAGTTCCTCCACGATGCGGGCCCGATCGGTCGTCGATTTCTCCAGCGCCTTGCGATCGACTCCCGCCGGAGCTTCAGCCCCCATCATTCCGAGGATGCCGTAACGCTCGGCGGCCACATGCAGAAAAACTTCCGCAAAAGAGCGGGAATCTGCTGAGGGACGCCACGTCAGTTTGTCGGCCGGGACTGCGTTCGCAAGATCTACGAACTTCTTCTGCATCGTCTCTAGATCCAGTAAGGCCTGAGCCTTCATGTCATAGCTGGGAGTGGTGTGATCCACGGCATCGTCCGCGTTGTGCGCGGGCGAAGCGAACGAGACCGAACTTAGACCCAACAACACAAGCACTACAGACAAAGGAACTCTGTTCATGTGATCCTCCTCACATACTCGATCGTTCCTTAGACGGGCTCGTGAAGAATAGGTCTCGCAGATCGCACACATTCTTCGTGAACAGCGCTAAACCCGTTTAAGAGCGACTTGGGAGTGAGACGCTCACGGTCAGGACCGCTTCCCCTTTCGGACCCAGTCCCAAATTGGAAGTGCACCCGCTCCTTTCGAGTTTCGCTACCAGCCGCGTAATCTTTACGGTCCTCGGCATCCGGCGATACGGTGAGGAGACTGCCATGGGAATCCTGCGCATCGAACGCCGCCGTGAACTCCGAGCTGAAATTGAGCTAACTTTGATTGTCTGGGGCGTAGACACCCGGGGCGAGCGTTTCGTTCAGGAGGCTCGGGCACGCGACATCAGCCTGAGCGGTGCCCTTTTATGCGGATTAAAGGCGGAGCTCCGCTCTGGTGACGTGATCGGCATTCTCTACGGCGCGCATAAGGCACGCTACCGCGTAGTCTGGGTGCGATACGAGGGCACGACGGATCGCATGCTCGTGGCTGTCCATCGCATGCCAGCCGACACATGTCCGTGGCTGGAAGTGCTGGCGCCAGAAACGGCTGCCGTTCCCGCGATCGACTCACAGGCAAAATGACCGCCGACTCGATCCGTTGGCCGATCTCTATTCGATCCAGACGGTTTTCGTATTCACGAACTCACGGATTCCAACCTTGCTCATCTCGCGACCGTGACCAGAGGCTTTTACTCCGCCGAAGGGTAGGCGCGGATCGGATGCAACCATCTTGTTGAAAAAGACCATGCCGGCTTCGATTTCGTTGATGAAGCGTTCCCGCTCCTTCTCGTCGTTCGTCCATATGCTCGAGCCCAGACCGAAGCGAACATCATTGGCGATGCGGATCGCCTCGTCGATGTCTTCCACGCGGAAGATCGAAGCGACAGGTCCGAAGAACTCCTCGCTGTAGGCGGGAGAGTCTTTTGGGATGTTCGTCAGCACGGTGGGAGCAAAAAAGTTCCCTGGACCCTTCAAGGCATGCCCGCCGGTGAGCAATTTCGCTCCTGCCTTCAGCGTCTTATCGACATCACGCTCAAGATCCTTCACACCATCGGGAGTCGAAAGGGGACCGAGTTCGGTTGGCTCGTCGAACGGATCGCCAATCTTCAAGCTCTGCATCTTGGCGACGAACTTGCGCTCAAACTCGTCGGCGATGGGTTCCGCCACGATGAAGCGTTTGGCGGCAATGCAGGATTGGCCATTGTTCTGAATGCGAGCCTGCACGGCGGTGTTGACCGCCGCTTCGAGATTGGCACTGGGCATCACGACAAATGGATCGCTGCCTCCTAACTCAAGCACGACTTTCTTGATTCGCTTGGCCGCGCCAATCCCCACCTGGATCCCCGCCTGTTCACTGCCCGTCAAAGTCGCAGCCACGACGCGTGGATCATTCAAGATCGAATCCACTTGCCCTGACCCGATCAGCAGAGTCTGAAACGCACCTTCGGGAAATCCGGCTTCCAGAAAAATACCTTCGATCGCCAGCGCGCATTGCGGCACGTTGGAGGCATGCTTCAACAATCCAACATTGCCCGCCATCAGCGCCGGAGCCGCGAAACGGATCACCTGCCAGAAAGGAAAGTTCCACGGCATCACTGCGAGGATCGGCCCGAGCGGGAGATAACGGATGAAGCTCTTCTTGGCGCCAGTTTCTACGACCTCATCAGCCAGGAAGCGCTCGGTGTTTTCGGCGTAGTAGCGGCACGCGGTGGTGCACTTCACGGCCTCGGCCACGGCAGACTTGTAAGTCTTGCCCATTTCGAGCGTCATAAGGTGAGCGAACTTCTCTTTATCGCGCTCCAGAATCTCTGCAGCTTTCAGCATGCGCTGGGCGCGGACGGCAAACGCCGTCTTGCGCTCTTGCTTGAAGATCTTGACCGCGAGTTGGAGTTTCTTCTCGATTTCCGCTTCTGAAAGCGGCTGGAAGGTCTTGATCACTTCTCCGGTGGCAGGATTGATCGTGGCAATCGCCATATTGGCTGTTCCTCTATTCTCAGGCAGGCAAACGCGCTTTGCTAAAGGCTGAGTCAGGTTTTAATGAGTAAAGAATAGTACGTAGGCAATACCCTCAGGCGGTCATACCACTATACCACTCCTTTAACATAGCCACCCACGTTCAACGCACGAACCGCACGAGGCAGTCCGAGTTCTGGTCCATACGCCTTCTCTATTGAGGCATTCCCTTCTTTCTTCTCGGCCTAGCGTATATACTACATGTATATACGTGGGAGAATTTCGTTATGGGAACAGCCAAAGTATTTCGGTCCGGCAACAGCCAGGCAGTTCGCCTGCCTAAAGAATTCCGGCTCAAAAGTGGAGAAGTAGACATCTTCCGTCGGGGAAACGAAATCGTCTTGCGCGAGAGGAAGGACAATATGACCCGAGCATTCGATCTATTGGCCTCGTTACCAGACGACTTTTCCATTCCTGACCGCGAGAAAGACCTTCCGCAGACGCGCAAGGGCCTTTGATGGAAACGCGCTACCTGCTTGACACGAATATTTGTATCTACATACGACAGAGACGGCCAGACGAAGTTCTACGTCGATTTAGCCGGCTCGAACCGGGCGAAGCTGCAATTTCGGTTATCACCTATGGCGAGCTTCTATACGGGGCTGCGAAGAGTCTCCAACGGCAGGTTGCACTGGTGAAACTTCGGGAGTTGATCCATCTTATGCCCGCTCTGCCATTGCCAGAGGCCGCAGCGGAGACTTATGGTTCCATCCGTTACGACTTGGAAGCGAAGGGCGAAATGATTGGCAATAATGATCTCTGGATCGCCGCTCATGCACTCGCTTCCGGACTAACACTTGTCACGAATAACGAAAAAGAATTTCGCCGCGTCCGAGCGCTCAAAGTGCAGAACTGGACCCGCTAAGAGGCCCTAAATGGAACTCCTGCTCAAAGAGATGTCACTGCGTTCCTGGTCCTCGCTGGTTTACAATGATCGGTACTTCTAAAGCACTCATCTTCATTCCGCTCGAGGAGGATTTCTCATGAAGCTTACCCCTGGCAAACTTGCCGGTCTCAAAAAAGTTTCGAACGAACGCGGCATCATCGCCGCCGCTGCGATGGACCAGCGCGGCTCCCTGCAAAAATCACTATCCAAAGAGAAAGGCGGAGGCGAAGTCACCGACCAGATGATGGAGGAATTCAAGTCGCTGGTCACGGAAGTTCTGACGCCTCATGCCACGGCTATTCTGCTCGATCCCGAGTGGGGACTGCCGGCCTCGAAGCGCCGCGCCAAGAATGCGGGCCTGTTGCTCGCCTATGAGAAGACCGGCTATGACAAGACTGGCCCCGGCCGCCTGCCCGATCTCCTCGATGTGTGGTCGGCGCGCCGCCTCAAAGAAGCTGGCGCCGATTGCGTGAAGATTCTGCTGTACTACACGCCATACGATCCGAAACACGTGAACGAGGCTAAGCACGCGTGGGTTGAACGCATCGGTGACGAATGCCGCGCCAATGACGTCCCGTTCTTCCTGGAATTTGTCGGCTATGAAGAAGGGGCTGACGAAAAAGGCCTCGAATATGCCAAGAAGAAACCGCACATCGTCACGGAGAGCATGCGCGAATTCAGCAAAGAGCGTTATGGCGTCGACGTGCTGAAAGTTGAAGTGCCGGTCAATATGAAATTCGTCGAGGGCGTGAAGTGCTTCGGCGGGAGCAAGGCCTACAGCAAGAAAGAAGCCATCGATCTATTCCACAAGGCTGCCGCTGCTGCGACCAAGCCGTTCATTTACCTGTCTGCCGGTGTCAGCAACGCGGAGTTCAGCGAGACGCTCGAACTCGCCGGAGAGTCTGGCGTGAAGTTCAACGGCGTGCTCTGCGGCCGTGCGACCTGGAAAGATGGCATCCCCGTCTACGCGAAACAGGGCGCTGGCGCGTTCCGTAAATGGCTTGAAACCGAAGGCGTGAAGAATATCAACAACGTCAACGACAAGCTGAAAGCAGCGACCAGTTGGCACTCGATTTACGGCGTGGAACTGGTTCACGCATAATCAGCATTGAGGTTTGTATGGGCGCGGGCGACTCGCTCGCGCTCTTTTTTGTCTTCATCGTACGAGGATTTTGTGCCGACACCTCAAAAAGCCCTACTTTCATGGAGCAGCGGAAAAGACAGCGCATGGACTCTCCACGTGCTTCGCCAACGGGCGAAGTGGAGGTCGTCGGCCTGCTGACCACCATCAACGCTCACTTTCAGCGCGTTGCGATGCACGGCACACGTCATGAACTCCTGAAGGCCCAGGCCGCGGCGAGCCGTCTTCCTCTTTGGGAAGTCCCGTTGCCATGGCCGTGCAGCAACGAGGCCTACGAAGCTGCGATGTCGGCGGCCTGCGTTTCGGCTGTCGAGAATGGAATTTCCGCAATTGCCTTCGGAGATCTTTTCCTCGAAGATGTTCGCCGCTATCGAGAAGATCGCCTGCGCGGCACAGGTCTCCAGCCGCTGTTTCCTATATGGGGCCGAAACACTCATCAACTGATTGACGAAATGGTCAAGGGTGGTTTGCGGGCCCGCATCGTATGCTTGGATCCTACGAAACTTCCCGCGGAACTGGCTGGCCGCGACCTCGACCATGACTTGGTGCAGCACCTGCCTGCGGGCGCTGATCCCTGCGGCGAGAACGGAGAATTTCACACCTTCGCGTACGCTGGCCCGATGTTCCATGAAGCAATTCCGATCGAGAATGGCGAGACTGTCACCAGAGACGGCTTCGTCTTCGCCGACGTTTTCCTTACGTCTCCAGAAATGGTAGAGACATAGCTCGTCTCCTTGCCGGCGTGCAGCACCCCGCGGCATGGAGAGACGTGCGAGCAACACCCTCCTGCCACCCGGATCCGAGATTATAGTGGTTCCTCGGCCGGCCTTCAGTCAGGCACGCGAAACCATGTACCGATCACGATGGTCGAGATCAATTTAGAGCTACACGTCTCGGCCGCGTTGGACATTCCTGCATCCTACAACGGCTTTGGGATTCACATCACCATCATTCTTCGATCAACGTGCAAGATAGCTTTAGGTGTCAGGCAGCCTTCACGAACTCGACATCGAGAGTAATGGTCACCTCGTCACCAACCAAAATGCCGCCGGTCTCAAGGGCAGCGTTCCAAGTCAAGCCGAAATCCTTTCGGTTGATCTTGGTGGTCCCCGAGATCGCAACCCGCGTGTTCCCCCAGGGATCCTTCGCTGGCGGCGTGGGTCCTTCGACCGAAAAGCGGACCTTGCGGGTAACGCCACGGATTGTCAGATCGCCTTCGACCGCCAACTCTCCATCCCTAACGATGCTGATGTTCTTGGATTTGAAATGCAGGGTCGTAAACTTTTCCACATCAAAGAAATCGGCGCTCTTCAGGTGAGCATCGCGCTGTTCATCGCGAGTATGAATCGAGGACGCCTCGATCGAGGCTTCAACGCGGGAGTTCGCGAGATCAGATTCATCAAGAAACAAAGCCCCGGAGACTTGGGGGAATTGCCCTTTCACATTAGCGATCATCATGTGCTTGACCTTGAACTCCGCCATGGAGTGGGCGGAGTCGATATTCCAATCTTCTGGCTGATGGCCCCCGTGAATGCACCCTTTTCATGTCCAAACAATTCGCTTTCTAAAAGCCCGGTCGGAATGGCAGCGCAGTTCACCTTCACGAATATTCGGTCCTTCCGACGGCTATGCTCGTGAACGGCGCGGGCGATCAACTCCTTCCCCGTTCCTGTTTCCCCGAGGAGCAAGACGGTTGAATCAGTGGGAGCAACAGTTTCGACCAGGTGCAAGACATGTTTGAGGGCCGGGCTGTTCCCCACAATTTGCCCGAACTCTATGTCACTACGGATCTCTTGTTCGAGGTAACGATTCTCTTGGGCTAGCCTCTCTTTGAGTTCGGAAACTTCGCGGTATGCCAGCGAATTCTCTATGGCAATGGCTATCTGACCAGAAGCCTCGCTGACGAAGTCGACGTCCTCTGAAGTAAACAGAGTGTCTGTCGTCCGAGAAATTGCCAACACCCCAACCGCTTGCCCTCGATTCACAAGAGGTATAACGTACTGACTTTTTACGCCTTCCGCGACCAGCAATTCATAATAATCGGGCGGAAAGTCGTGACGTTGTTCTATGCGCTGATAGTAGGTTTCAGGGTGTCAAGAGCTCTTCTGCCGCACCCTCCGGGGTGATCACCAAATCTTCCTTAATGAGCCCTTTACCTTCAGGGAAATTAAGTGCATAGATGCGGAATTCGCCAGTCCCGTTCTCGCGCACCGAGATATGCACTACATCACAGTCCATGACCTCGCGAATGCAGGCTGAGATTTCGCGCAGTACATCCCGAAGCTCCAAATTCGCAGTGATCTGATTTGTAACCTTCAGAAGCAACTGGAGTCGGCTGTTTTGAACCGTTAGAGCGTGCTCTGCTTTCTTACGATCATCAATATCGGTATTTGTACCGTACCATTTCGCAACGTTGCCCTTGTCGTCGTGGGATGGGGTTGCTCGGAACAAAAACCAGCGATATACACCGTCGAAACGACGCAAGCGCCCTTCGATTTCACCCGACTGGCCTGAGGCTACAACGGTTCGCCAGCAATCCACGAGCGCGTTCAGATCGTCCGGATGCACGGCGACCGTCCAACCCCAATTCTCCACTTGGTCCGCTGTAAGGCCCGCGTAATCCAACCAGCGACGGTTAAAGAATTGTGCAGCCCCATTTGCTGCGGCCGACCATGCCATACACGGAATGGTTTCTATAATCTCGCGCAGCTCTCGTTCACTCTGTTGCAGTCGCTCATTCTGACGTTGCAATTGCGCATTGCAGCCTCGGCCCGTTTGAGATTGAAATTGTCGTCAATCGCAAGCGCGACAACCCGACCAATTAGTCGCAAGAAGCTAATGTCATCCTCGCTGTAAGCGATCCCAGGGTCTCCAGACATGCCCAAAGCACCCAAACGCCGATGCGGCGTTGTAAGAGGAACAAAAACCAAGGGGCCTTGTTTGATCCCTTGGTCTGCGAGATTCTGTTTTAAACGTGCCGGAATCCGCTCATCTGAAGTTAAGTCAGCAATGTGGAAGGGCTCCTGCGACGCGTAAGCCCGCCATGACGGCCGTTCCTGGACTGGAATATCCGAGTAGACAGCTATGAGATTCTTTTCCTGGCCTAACACCGCCCATTCGACTTCTGAGGAATTCTGTTTATAAACAATGACGTAGAAATGAGAGAACTCAAGGAATTCGCGCAACTGCTCCGAAAGAACTTTGGTCAAGTCCTCTGGTTCCCGGCACAGGGAAAGGGCTTCGCTGAGGCGAAGGACGGCTTCGTAGCGTTCCCCATTCGTCTGCCTAACACCCGCATCTACGCTAATCGCGAGTTTTCGCGGGGAATTCATTTATTTCCATTGTCGGTCAAGAAGTCTATTCCAAACAACGCGCTGATTTTACTGGATCAGCCAGATCGTGTTGTTTGTCTCTAGATCGGAGATCTCGTACTCCCCTGTCAACGAGCAAAATTGACATTTTGACACAAACAGCTGCCTTCCAAAATTGGGCCGGTCCAGCTTGCATCATTTCAACGAATAATCCGAGCTCAGCTGTTGGCATGTCATTTGCGATCTGAAGTCACTGGATGGCAATTTATGCAGAAAAGACACTGCAACTCCAACTGTTTTTACAGTGTTCACGTGCGACTAGATGATCTCGGAATTTCGAAGCACATGGCGCAAGCAGGTCACTATGAATGTTCAACGGAGAAGCACGAAGTTTTGCAGTTGAGCCGCGCACCACTCTCCTTGACGCTTTGCGTAATGAACGGGGTTTGACCGGCCCCAAAAAGTCATGCCACCGATGCGAATGCTCTGAAATTGTTCTATACGTCCGTTGATTCCTTCGCGGCCGATGCAGCCATCCTTGCCGGTTCCACACTGCATGCAGCGTTCATCGTGATCGCTCTTTACGTTGTCTTCAGGCCTGGAAGGCGTTCCGGGTCTGGTAATCGGGTGCGCAACGATGGTGAAAGAAACTCGTCTGGCAATAGAAAATTTTGCAAAAGAAGCAACGTTCGCAGTTCGACATCGTGGCAAAGAAAAATCGCCAACTGCCGCCACATTCGGTGATCCGGGCTTCGAATTGCGAATAGCGAGTGTTGCTTCGGTCTGCTCATTATGGAGCGCACCAGCAGTACGGACGAAACCAGTTCGCCGAGGGTCGGCGGCCCGCAGCATAGCCCGATGCGAGGACGAGATACAGCTTTTTGACATAAGTGATGATTCGGGTACGCTAAAGTCAAAGATCCTGGAGTGAGGCCTGTTTAAGGAATTCGATTGGCGATCGACTCAGCAAAAGATTCAACGACACGAGAGCCGGCAGGCTTAGGACGGCCACTTCGGGTTCCAATATTTCGCAATCTGCTGATAGCAGATCTTGTTTCCGATATTGGCACTTTCATGCAGAACGTTGGCGCTGCGTGGTTGATGGTTTCGCTGCACGCTGGCCCAGGTTATGTCGCTCTTATCCAAACTGCGGCTTCCCTCCCTTACTTTTTACTCGCACTACCTGCGGGTTCCGCTGGCGATATCTTCGATCGCCGCAGACTCGTTCTATTTACCGAAGTCTGGATGATGGCAGTGGCGCTGATTTTGGCTGTTCTCACCATGATCGGCATTACCTCACCCTGGCTGCTGCTCGCGCTGACATTTGCCCTGTCCGCTGGAGACGCGTTCGAGACTCCAACGTGGCGCGCCATCCTTCCTGAATTGGTATCCAGGGACGACCTGCCGGCTGCGTCCGCGTTGAACGGCATCGAATTCAATCTTGCCAGAGCCGTAGGGCCCGCGGCGGCAGGTATGGTGATCGCGGTTGCAGGTGTCACCACCGCCTTTGCCGCGAACGTCATATCGTTTTGCGGGGTTATTCTCGTTGTCGCCAGATGGAAAAGACCAATTCGAAAGCAGACAACGCCGGCCGAAACCATGACAGGAGCTACGGTCGCTGCGGTTCGCTACGTCCGCAACTCCCCTGCGATACTAACGGTCCTGGTCCGAACGGGGACCATTCTGTTTTTTTCAAGTTCTCTGTTTGCGCTGCTACCTTCAGTCGCCAGAAGTGTGGATGAGAGGGCGATCGGGTATGGGCTGTTACTGGGTTGCTTTGGGGCGGGCGCGATAGGAGGGGCCCTCCTCATGCAGTCGTTACGCGCCCGCTTCTCCACAGAAATGATCGTCTCGGCAGGCGTCGTGATCTTGGGCATAGGGATCGTGGCGATCACATTGTTGCACCGGTTGAGCACTCTTGCGCTCGATATTTTCGTGACCGGCGCGGCATGGGTTCTCTTTATCTCCCTTATCAACGCCTTGGTGCAGAACCTCGCTCCAGATTGGATTCGAGCGCGAGTGTTGGCAATTTTCACGCTTGTATATATGGGGAGTTTCGCCCTCGGAAGTGCTGCCTGGGGCGGGGTCGCCCAGCATCGGAGTGTTCGGTTGGCTCTAGTTTATTCGGGGGTTGGGACTATCGGGAGCGCGATCATTGCCCTGTGGGCTAGGCTCCCGGATTCCACGGCTGATCTCAGTCCGTGGAATCATTGGCGCACCCCGGTCATCGTCAAAGAGGTTGGCGATGAACTTCTTGATGGCCCGGTGTTGGTCACGATCGAATATTCCGTCGTTGCAGAACAGGAATCGAAGTTCGTAGGGACGATGCGGCAATATGCCCGCGTTCGGCGTCGTGATGGCGCGTATAGATGGGGGATCTATCGTGATATCGAGGTAGCAAATCGGTTTGTAGAAATATTTCTGGTCCATTCGTGGGCGGAACATCTACGTCAACACGAGCGGCAGACAAAAGCGGATTGTCACTTGGAGCAACTGGTCTACAGTTACGTCGCCGGTGAGCCAAAAGTGCGACATCTTCTCTACGCGGATTCCACCAAACTATATAGCCCGTCCACGGTACAACAAAACGACCCAAGGCTTATCAATCCTATCGAAACCCACCCCAAGAAAACCTAGAGTGCCAAGTGTAGGGAGAGGATTTCTGACGCGCCAGCCCCGTCCAGCCACTGCCGCGAAAAGGCAGAGGCCCGGAGAAATAGACTTCACTCCTGCAATACCCAACCTTATTAAATATTAATGCTAACGGCAGACGCCAAGCCCTTCTGGTCTGCTCTCTACCACTCGTTAACCCTAACGGACAAAGAGGATTGTGAATATCGAACAGGATCGATTTACAAGAATATCAGCGCGATGTCGGATTGAGGATGAGAGGTAAATTTCTGAAGGTGAATGATGATGGTGGCCAGGGACGGAGTTGAACCGCCGACGCCAGCCTTTTCAGGGCTGCGCTCTACCACCTGAGCTACCTGGCCACGTTTCGAAGCCCGCTCGCCGCGCAGGCTAAGAGGGAACTTGCTTCGCGCTTCTGTTGGCGGGACTGCCTACGTACTGCTTCTCGCGCGGAACTTTTCGAACGCCCTCGATTATAGCAACGGCGAAGAAATCGCTCAACGGGGATCTGCACTCGATCGTCGCTTCAGTTTCATCACGATCGATACTGGCCAGCAATATGAATTGGGGAGCGGGCTCTCTTCGACATCAATGTCTCATTCTGCCCCAACAATATTCCTCAATTATTCCGTCCGGCGAGAACCAACCCACCGCCTATCACAATCAAAACGATGCCCACTGCGGGCGGCAGTTTCTCATCGTGTTCCGTCGTCACACCGATGCTGGAATCTCCGACCTTCACCCCATGATGGTGGTAGCTGGGAAACGGAACTACAAACGAGAGAACTCCTACTATCAGAACAATAACTCCAATCACTGCGAGCGCCTTCATAGTTATCTTCTCCGCATTCGTAGTTGCAGACACAACTGGGCGAGCGCGCCCGGCATGACTAAGACGCGCCCTGCCCCAAAAAGGCTGCTGCAAATGTGAGGAAAACTAGACGACGAAGCTCTTCACGAACTCCACCAGACTCCGCAAAGCGATACCCGATGGACCTTTCGCGATCCACGGTTTCTGATCTTCCATCCACGCCGTGCCCGCGATATCCAGATGGATCCACGGAGTGTCTTCCGCAAATTCCTTCAGGAACATTGCCGCTGTAACCGCGCCGCCCCAGCGGCCGCCCGAGTTCATGATGTCGGCAATGGACGAGCGAATCTGATCTTTATATTCGTCGTCGAGCGGCAGCCGCCACATCTTCTCGCCCGCCTTTGCATTCGCTGCTTTGAAGCGGTTGTACATGTCGTCGTCGTTCGCGAAAATTCCCGCGTTGTTAAATCCGAGAGCGACCACGACCGCTCCGGTCAAAGTCGCCGCATCGACCAGATGCGTACATCCGAGCTGCCGGGCGTAGTAAAGCCCATCGGCGAGTACAAGGCGCCCTTCGGCATCGGTGTTGATGATCTCAATCGATTTGCCGGACATCGCGATCTGTACATCCCCCGGCTTCTGCGCCTTCCCGGACGGCATATTCTCCGTCGCGCAAACAATCCCGATCACTTTGACCTTCGGTTTCAGCAGCGCGATCGCTCGCATCGCTCCAATCATGGTCGCGCCACCCGCCATGTCGTATTTCATCTTCTCCATGCCATCGGCAGGCTTGATCGAGATACCTCCCGTGTCGAATGTAATTCCCTTCCCCACAAGCCCGAGCACAGGTTTCGCAGGAGCGCCCGCCGGTTCGTAGGTCATCACAATCAGCGCCGGAGGTTCGTCCGATCCCTGCGCCACACTCCAGAATGCGCCCATCTTCAATTCTTTGATTTTGTCCGCGCCGTACACTTCACACTTCAATCCAACCTCGGCCGACATCTTCTTCGCCCGATCGCCCAGGATCGTCGGTGTCATCCGATTTGAGGGCTCATTCACCAGATCACGCGTAAAGTTTTGCGATTCCCCGATGATCTGCGCCTCATTCGCCACTTTCTCGAGCGCGGCTTTGTCCCCGCTAGCCACCACCGTGACCGCATCAATCTTCTGATCCTTGCGGTCGCTGCGATAGTAGTCCGGATCGAAATTTCCTACGAGCGTACCCTCGACGATCGCACGAGCGGCTTCTTCTTCAGCCATTCCCTGCGGAGCAACGAAGGCAAAGCCTCGGATTCCGCGTGACTTCAGCGCCCGCGCCGCTGTCCCCGCAACCCGGCGCAGATCGTAAGCTGAAAATTTCTTGGCGCTTCCGCCGGAAACCAGCAGCAGACGCTTCGCTTTCAGGTTCGCGGGTTTGTGCAGCAGATTTGTCTCAAGAGATCTCCCCGTTATCTCGCCACTGCCCAGCAAATCGGCGGCCGCCGCTTGCATCGCAGAATCTGTACTGGCAACTTTCAGCTCCGGCTTTTTTTCTCTTTCATTCGATCCGGTGTTCGCATGGTCGAGTACCACCGCTACCAGGGCTTCGGTTTCAACTTGCGACGGCGTAGAGGTAACAATTGTCGTTTTCATAATTTGAATGCGGAAAAGATGGAATCTATTCAGTATCTTAGGACGGCGGGCAAAAGCGCAAGCGCGCCTCCCGAAAGATTCCGGAAAACGAGAATATCGAGGAAGATCTTGCTGTCAAATTCTAGCTGGCCAGCGCGCTGGGGAACCGGGTTTGAAAGTCCAGTAACCCTACCCACTCTGGGGTGATGGTAATTCGCACCATCGACGAAATCATGGTCCGGAGCTGGCCAACCCATGCTTTAGCTTGCTCAGGCGAGAAATAGCGCTCCGCTGCGGCAACGTATTCCGGCACAATCCCGTCCACCGACTCCAGTCGCGCCGTTCCTCGGACGAGAAGAACTTTATGCGGAAAGATGTTGTCGTCGATCGTCAGCGACACCTTCGGATTCTTCGCCAGCGCCTTCAGCTTCGGTGCTTTGGGCGGGCTTGCCATTACGATGTCCCGCCCGTTCCAATGAAACCAGATTGGTATCACCCGAGGAGTTCCGTCCATCCAGACATATGCCAACCGCGCCGGAATCTTCGACTGCAAGAGTTCTTGTGAGGCGGGATGCTGTAGAAGGCTAAGGTCACCCTGCTTGACGGGCTCCATGTCATTCCTCCTTGCCGAGGTAGTGTAATTTTCACGGCAGAAAATCATTCCCGATCAACGCAAGCGATTGTACTCTCGTCGATTGTCCGAATAACCCGCGCGTAGCCCTTTCCCCCGGTCCGGCCGACAGTACCGATGCAACCAGGCTCGTCTTGCGCGGATTCTGAGCGCTACGGGCCGATGACACAAGAACGCTATAGACATGCGAAGGGAATAATCCGGGTGGAATCCACTATATGGTCAACATCGCCCCGTATTCCGGGCCGACGACCATTCTCAGGTAAGCGGATTCGAGCGCTGGAATGAAATTAGCAGTCGGCAATTGGGGACGAATCCTTGCCACCGGATTTATCCGGACTTGGGGGGAAAGCGAAGAAGCAGCTTGTCAAGCGCCTTTTCAACGTCGTTCCAACGCTCGTGATGCGCATCACCAACCGTGTGCTTTGCTGTTCCGATCCAGACTGGGCGGTTGGTCGCGCGAGCGAGAATCTCTAAGACAATGCTCCCTTTCGTTACGTGGGTACCCCCTGTGCCAGTGGTTTCCCAGATGCTATGCCCCGCCATAGGGACTCCTCCGCTCGCGGCGAATGTCGGATCGAGAGCCCTGCCAACACTTAGGTCCGTGTTGACCGCGGCGTGATAAGTCACCAGAACATCCGCCGCATCTGCAGGCGCTTCGATCATACCGATCCGTCGGAGTTCATCAACAAACCTGCTCTGGATGTAAGTATCCATGTGCGGATCGAACACCGGCGTTCCGGGGACCCACGCGTAAGTCTTGAATGTCGAGAACTCTGTCGTCTTTTCGTATTGAATCTTGATCTTTTGGGCTTCGACTTGCCGAACGAGTGGCAACAGAAGGACCAGCAATGCGCCGCTTACTGCGGCCCGGGCCAGCCAGCCCAACCGCGCCGGATATCGCCTCAGACTTCGAAGCTGGACTGTATTCAGTCTCATTGTTCCCACAGTTCGATCAGTCTGGCTGACCGTTTTTCCCGAATGCAACGTGCCTAAACGAGGAATCTGCAATTACACGGTCATCTTCGATGATCAAGATTGTCGCTCCAACTGGTAAAGTTCCCAGTCCCATCGGGAGTAAGACTCAATGGATGAAGCCTCCTGACAACGCTCAAAACGACTCAATGAGCAGCTACAGCCTGATTGCAACAATCAACGTTCGCTGCGCGTTTGCGCCGCTCGGCAGAGCTAGGAGTGACCTTCGATCTGATTACTCTGACAGTTGCTGCTTCGGTTCCTCTCCTACAGAGTCGTACCAGGAAGGCTAAGCATGGCGTCCCTTTCGCAGAAGGTTGGCTCGAAATCCACACTCGGCTTTTCTGTTTAAGGTCAGTAGAGATCAAGGGGAGGACGGCTCACGTCATTCACTGTGCTGTGTCAAATCATTTCACGACGGTCGCTGTTGAGTTTGATGGCTGCAATAGCCATCGCCGCCGGTCCAGGCTTTGCGCAAGACCATGAATCACTGCCGTCGATTGCCCCCGGCGCAGCTTCTGCAGTAGGGAACTCGCAGACGACAGAAGCCCTCAACTACTGTGAACCAGAGAAGCAACGCGCCCTGGTGCTCAGTGGGGGTGGCCTCAAAGGAGCGTTCCAGGCAGGCGCGATCTACCACTTCATCGTTCACCGCCACTGCGATTTCCGCGAAATCGCCGGCGTATCCGTCGGTTCCTTGAATGCAGTGATCCTGGCACAAGCACAGCGGGACGAAAGTCCCGAGGCGTCGCTCAGGAATATGGCGGAGCGGGCCGAAGCGTTGGTCGATCTCTGGCATAACATCCGCAGTTCCAAACAGATTTTGAAGCCCCGCTGGCCGGGATGGATGTGGGCGCGCGCCGTTCGCTACGGCCTTTTTGGAACCGAGAGCATAAACACGTTTGACCCACTCATGCATTTAATCCAGAGCAATGTGGATATGGACGCATTGGACCGGGGGCGCCCGGTGAGGGTCGGCTCGGTCTCCCTTTGGGATGGTACCTATCGAGAGGTGGGTCCCGGTGCGACGTTTCCTAACAATGATCGGAAATACTTCCTTCAGTACGTGTATGCCAGTGCGCTCATCCCCATTGTTGGGAAAATGCCGCGCATTCAGCAATCGTCGGACGATACCAATGTCAAAGATTGGATCCAATTCGGAGATGGAGGCATTCTGAATAACACTCCGATTTTCAATTATTTCCACAAATGCGAGCCGCAGGACAGTCAAGGACAGACGGCAGGTGGCGTTCCCTGCCTTGCGTGGTTGCGAGAGGGCACTCCGCCTCCGCAAAACGTGCAGCAATTGTTTGTAGTCGTTACTTCGCCGTTTACCAAGAACGTGGATCGTTACCCTGTAGAGCCGAAATTGCTTGCCCACGGATCCAAGCAGGTCACCGACGGACGCAAGATCCTATTGCGTACCATCGATTTGATTTTGGAGACTGACTTCCGGGAAGACCTGACCCTCATGCAGGAATCGAATGCTTTATTGGCGTGGCGGAGACGAACCTATGACGCAGCGACAACAGCCTTAACACCTGAGCAGCGAGCAACCTTCGATCAGCAGTTTGCCGAGATCAACCGGGCCTTTCCACTGCATTCGTATAACGAGGCACCGGATGGTGGCCCATCATTGCCTTACGATGCAATCGTGGTAGCGCCGGAAAAGGTTTACGCGGAGACCTTCGAGGTTGATCCCGAAAACATCGCTCTACAGCTTCGTTACGGTTGTCTACAGGCTGATCTCATGATGCAGCAGAATTTCCACATGGCTTCCATGAAAGAGAAGTGCCAGGAGAGGTTCCCGCTGTGGAACCCCAAACCAGTCGATCCTGGGAACAAGCAGTAGCACCCCTCATGTTTACGTTCAGCGTAATCTGAGTACGAGACGTTCTCACCCGTACTTCTCGATCGTAGCTGTTCTAGCAGTTCTATATTGCTTAGATGCGATCTTGCACCCGCTCGCCATCAAGCCCCTCTTTGCTTACTTTTTCGGATGCGAAACGCTGAGTGGTGAAGACGCCACCATATATTTCCCTTCATCGCTGTTGACCTGTTCCAGATCAAATGAAAATTCAGCATCTCCCGGAAACAGCCTTACGCGAAAATAGTAGGTCTTCCCTGCCTCGGCCGTGAGATTCGACATGGCAAAGGCTCTCGCCCGCACCGAAAGTCGCGACTGCCAATTGACACATAGATGATGCTCTCCCGGCTCCACAGGAAAAAACAGATAGGAACTGCCCCGGCCCGCACCGATCCACGCGCCGTCCGCTCCCACCTTTACAATCGCCGCACTTACATCGTTGATGATCGCATTGCTCTTCGAGCAGTCCGCACATTGACCAATATCCTCGACCACAAAGACCAATGCTTTATCGGGATCCGGTTGCGGATTCGGATGGTGATTCGTATCTGCGGTAGCTGAATAGTTGATTTGTGCCGGTCCGCAGGCCGACTCAGCTGCCATGGCAGCCACGCGGTCTTGCGCAAATGCAGAAAGAAATGCAGAAGAGAAAGAGAGAAGAACAGCAGCAGCGAACAGCAACTTCATACATCGCCTCCGCCGGGCAGTCAGAAACGCAGGTGCATGCCTCTCAATCATAATGGGGGCCGACAGTAACCAGAGCCGAAGATTTGGTGAAGATTTGTAAAAATCCCGTCGCTGTGACCCGAAATACTCCAATCGCTGGAACAAGTTCGACTAACCCGACGTATTGACAAGTAGCGGGGGCGACGCATGACTGCGTTCCTTCGCTTGCGATATGATTCAAGGCCTAAGTTCAGCGAGGTGAGGAATTTAATGAAGATTCGCTGGCAGTTCGTTGCTGTCATTGCCCTAATTGCCTTCGGTATCGCCGCTTTCGTCAATCGCAAGACTGTTACGGCTGCTCCACAAACCGCTGCTCCTCCCAAAGTTGAGAAAGCTTCGAATTCCTCGCCGGGCGGCGCGCTCTCGATCCCTGACACCACTCTCGCGATTAACTCTTCCACGCCCATGTCGCAGCGGGTCGTGCATTACGAGATTGACGCCAAATACGACGCCGCCAAGCACACAATCGATGCCACCGAGACCCTCACCTATCACAACCTCACTGGCCAGGCCCTCGATCACTTCCCTTTTCACCTTTATCAGAACGCGTTTCAGCCCAACGCCACATGGGTACGCGAGGCCAAGACCGAAGGGAGCCGCGACACCGCCTACGACAAGTGGGATCCGAAAGAATACGGTTCGGAAGAGATCAAGAGCATTGAAGTTGTCGGGCAGGGCGATCTCACCAAAGATCTGCAATACATTGCGCCCGATGATGGCAACAAGGACGACAAGACGGTTGTCGATTTAAGGCTCTCGAAGCCGATTCCGCCCAACTCGTTCGTGCAATTCAAGATCGCATTTCGCGATCAGATGCCCGAGACGCAGGCCCGCTCCGGATGGAAACGCGATTTCATGCTCGGTGGACAATGGTTTCCAAAGGTCGGCGTGTGGTGGCACGGAGCCTGGAACTGCCATCAGTATCACGCGACCACAGAATTCTTTGCCGACTTCGGTGTCTACGACGTGAAGCTCACGGTGCCACAGAATGAAGTGATAGGCGCCAGCGGCGTGCAAGTCAGCGACGTCAACAATCCGGATGGTACAAAGACTGTTGCCTATCATGGCGATGACATACATGATTTCGCCTGGACCGTCAGCCCGCGCTACAAGGTTAAAGAGAGTACCTATCAGTCGCAGATGGGCCCCATCCAGCTGCGTTTTCTCATGCAGCCGGCACACTGGGACCAGATCGATCGTCACGAGCGCATCACTCGCGAATCTCTCGATCACTTCGAAAAATGGTACGGACCCTATCCTTATAAGACGCTGACGGTGGTCGATCCCGAACCGGGCTCCGCTGCTGGAGGCATGGAGTACCCCACCTTCATTACAGGTGACACCACCTGGTGGGCGCCCAATGGGCTCCGCATCGTTGAACTGGTTGTCGAACACGAATTCGGCCACCAGTACTGGTACGGTATGGTTGCCACCAATGAATTCGAAGATGCATGGATGGACGAAGGCATCAACAGCTATACCGAAGTGAAGGTCCTCGACTCGATCTTGGGCAAGAAAACATCCATCCTCGACCTTGCCGGAGCCACGATGGGTGAGCGCGAGGAACAGCGCGACGGCTTCATCGGCGTCGCCGACCGCGACCCCATGGCTCAGAACGCATACGCTTACTACAACTTCAATTCCTACGGCGGTATCACGTACGGCAAGACTGCTAGCGTTCTGCTGACGCTCGAAGGCATCATCGGCGAAGACACCATGGCTAAGGCGATGCACACGTACTTCATGAAGTATCGCTTCACCCATCCCACCAAAGAAGATTTCCTGAAAACCATTGAAGAAGTCTCCGGCAAAGACTTGCGCTGGTATTTCAACCAGGCTGTCTACGGATCGCAGGTCATGGACTATGAAGTTCTCAACGTCGATTCCTATCCGCTGGACTGGTACCAAGAAAAGAAAAAAGACGAAAAAAAGTCTAAGGACAAGGGCAAAGACGACACCGTCTATCAGTCCTATGTCGCCGTACATCGCAAGGGCGACTTCGTCATGCCCATCGATGTCGAGGTCAAGTTCGATAACGGAGAGAAAGTCCGCGAGCACTGGGACGGCCAGAGCCGCTGGACCCGCTTCGGCTATCAGAAAAAGGCCAAAGTGATTTCCGCCGAGATCGATCCCGATCACACGGTCCAGATCGATCGCGACAATTTCAACGATAGTTTCGTCGTCGAACCCAACACAAAACCGACCAACAAGCTCTCCACTTACTGGCTCTTCGTTACGCAGTGGGTGAGTCAGGCGCTTGCCTGGTGGGCCGTCTAATTGTGAAAAGAAAACTGGATCAACATTTTGAAAGGGCGCGGCTTCAGGCCGCGCCACAGCTGACAACAATGAGTCCCGGCTTTAGCCGTTGGAGTTTGCGAGACGCAAAGAGGGACTTTTCTTCGGCAAGGAGAACTCACGAATGAACAATCAAGGATTACTCAGCAGCGGTCTAGGCATGGTATTGCGCAACAAGCGCTACATCTTTTGGTTCTGGCTGCTGAACCTGACTCTGGCCGAATTTGGCACCGCCGCCTTCCGTCGCGGCGCCCACGCCATCATGGATCACAGCCTCTATGCCGGCCGCGTTCTCCCAAACCTTGATATGGGCGTCGTGATCGATCTGCTGGTGAAGCCCGATTTCGGCGGCATGAACTCGATGACCATGCCCGCTCTGTACTTTGCCATTCTCTTCTTCGTCGCCGTCGCCCTATTCCTGCCCGGAATCTTTGCCGGATACGCCTCCACTTACCGCCTTCCCCGCGAAGACTTCTTTCGCTCCTGCGGACGCAATCTCTGGCGCTTCGTCCGCATCATGATCATCGCCGGCATCATCATGGGGATCATCGCCGGGCTTCTGTTCGCCGCTAATAGTGCAATTGTCAAGAAAGCCGGAGAGAGCACCACCGAAAAACTTCCTTTCGATTTACAGATGACCGGCCTCGCCGTGATCTTCCTGATCATGACCACGCTGCGCATCTGGTTCGATCTCGCGGAGGCCGACACCGTCCTCAATGACCAACGGGCCGTTCGAAAGTCCATCGGTTCCGCATTCAAAAGTACATTTCGCAGCCTGGGCAGCCTTCTTGGCAGCTACATCGTTTCCACCGCGGTTGCGGCAATCTTCCTGGCCGCCGGCCTTTGGATCTGGCTCAGACTGGTCGGTCCAGAGAATCACATTGCAGCCTTCGTCATCGCGCAGATCATTCTCTTTTTGCTGCTGATCCCGCGTTTCTGGCAGCGCGGCATCGCCGTGTCGTATTGGCAGCAGCGCATGCTCGTTCCGGTCGTCGCCGTGCAACCGATCGAACCTACCCCGGTGATCGTCGCTCCCGCTCCCCTTGTCCCCGACCCCGCACCGATTACCAATTCCCCGGCAATCCCACCCACCGAAACCCCGCAGTAGAAATAACGCGGAGCAGATTTGTGGTGAGAGAGTTTCCGGGTAAAGTTTTTGCGCAGCAGATGTTTGGGACAGATTGCTTGAGTAACAGATTTTAGGTTGCAGATTTTAGGTTGCAGATTTTAGGTTGCAGTTTTTTTGCAGCAGTTTTCGGGTAGCCCAGAGCTTTAAGCACTACGATGGCGTTTGAGCTTTTTCGGGGTTTGGGCCCCCGAAGTTCAAGCTCCGGCACTAAATCACCACAACCGTGACCCCCTGATTTTGCTTCCCCAAATCCGGATCCTTTTTCAGATCAGGCTGAGCTTGCACTAACCGCCAGACCTCCGCGTTGCTCTTCGACCAGTCTTCTCCGAAAATGCAGCTCCGGATCAATCCCTGCTCCGCCAACTCGCGCAAGCGCGCCTGCACGGCAATCCGGATATCTCCTCCC
>Ga0209168_10001153_pt1 | contig 21525 bp, 16 predicted proteins | sample Coa_R1_FD_187156 | JGI IMG/M metagenome (GOLD analysis project Ga0209168, IMG submission 187156) | Surface soil microbial communities from Centralia Pennsylvania, which are recovering from an underground coalmine fire - Coalmine... | ecosystem: Environmental > Terrestrial > Soil > Unclassified ...
CGTCGGCGAGCCAAAATTTTTCGAGGCCGTGAGCCAGGCTTTCAAGGACACGCCGATCGATACGTGGAAAACGTATCTGCGCTGGCACCTGGTGAATTCGACGGCGAACTTTTTGTCCGATTCGTTCGTGGACGAGAATTTTAATTTCAATGGGCGTGTGATCCTGGGGACCAAGGAACTGCTGCCGCGCTGGAAGCGCTGCGTCTCCGCCACGGACCGCCAGCTTGGCGAAGCGCTCGGGCAGATTTACACGCAGAAGTATTTTCCGCCGGAAGCCAAGGCTCGCGCCCTGGAGTTGGTGAACAATCTGACCGCCGCGCTGCGCGAAGATTTGCAGACGCTCTCCTGGATGGGACCGGAAACGCGCAAACAGGCGCTGGCTAAACTAGCGGCATTCAATCGCAAGATCGGCTATCCCGATAAGTGGCGCGACTACTCGGCCTATGCCGTGGACCGCGGCCCTTACGTGCTCAATCAAATGCGCGGCTCGCAATTTGAATTCCGGCGCGACCTGAACAAAATCGGCAAGCCCGTGGACCGCGGAGAGTGGGGAATGTCTCCGCCCACGGTGAACGCGTACTACAGTTCGCAGAGGAATGAGATTGTTTTTCCAGCAGGGATTCTACAGCCACCGTTTTTCGATCCCAAGGCGGACGATGCCTCCAATTACGGCGGCATTGGCTCAGTGATCGGACATGAAATGACGCACGGCTTCGACGATCAGGGCAGAAAGTTCGACGCGGAAGGGAATCTCCGCGACTGGTGGACGCCTGAGGACGAGAAGAATTACGAGGAGCGCGCCGCCTGCGTGGAAAAGCAGTTCGACAGCTATGTGGTGCAGGACGATCTGCATGAGAACGGAAAGCTGGTCCTCGGCGAAAGCATTGCCGACCTCGGCGGCTTGAAAATCGCCTACCGTGCGCTGCAGAAGGCAGAGAATGGCGACACTCCTGCGGCGTCCGGCGGCTTCAGCGCGGACCAGCGCTTTTTCCTGTCGTTTGCGCAAATCTGGGCTACCAACGATCGTCCCGAATTCGAGCGCCTGATGGTCAACACGGATCCGCATCCGGTCAGCCGCTTCCGGGCCATCGCCTCGCCCTCCAACATGCCGGAATTCGCCAGCGCGTTCGGTTGCAAGGATGGCGATGCGATGGCGCGGCCTGCGGCCATTCGCTGCCAGATCTGGTAGTGAAAATAGGACCGCTTTCAGTGGCACAGACTTCAGTCTGTGGATTTTCATGTGATCTTGGCAATTATTGCCAGCCTCGGCTTTAGAATGGAACCCCACAGACTGAAGTCTGTGCCACTTTTGAGCTAGGATCTCCTATGCACCCGCCCGAGCATCGCCCCACCTGGAAGACCGTTTCCGCATTCGCCATAATTTATCTGGTTTGGGGCACAACTTTTCTTGCGATTCGCATCGGCGTTCAGGAAGTTCCGCCATTTCTCCTTGCCGCCATTCGTTTTGCCGTTGCCGGAGCGATCCTGTGCGTGTGGATGCGAGCCAGGGGCGAGTTGTTCCCGACGGCGCGCCAGTGGATGGCGGCTGCAGCGATCGCCCTCCTGATCTTCGTGTTCGATTACGGAATGCTTTTCTGGGCGGAGCAAAGAGTACCGTCGGGAGTGGCCGCCGTCATGCTGGCCACGATTCCGGCATTCCTCGCCATCGCGGAAATTATTTTTCTTCGCACTCAGCGGCTGACCGCGCGCCTGGTTGTGGCGCTGCTGATCGGGCTAGGCGGCGTGGCGGTGCTCATGAGCCGTTCACTCAATCTGGGCGGCGCGCCGATCGACAAGCGCGGCGCGGCGGCGCTGCTCGTCGCGTCCATCAGCTGGGCGATTGGTTCCGTGCTCACCAGAAAGGTGACGCTTCCGCCGTCGAAAGGGATGAGTTCAGGAGCGCAGATGCTGGCCGGCGGAGTCCTACTCGCGCTGGCCGCGGCCGTGCTGGGAGAATTTCGCGATTTTCATCCTATGGAAGTGTCGCGAGCGGCGTGGCTGGCGCTGCTGTACCTGATCGTTTTCGGCTCGATCGTCGCGTTTACCGCGTACGTGTGGCTGATCCACCATGAGTCGCCGACCAAAGTGGGCACCTACGCCTACGTGAATCCGCTGGTCGCCGTGCTGGTGGGATATTTTCTCGGCGGCGAGCCGCTCGGCGCGCGTACGATTTTGGGAACGGCATGCGTGCTGGCCAGCGTGATTCTGATCACCATGGCCAAAGCGGAAAAAGACGCTGCGAATGTCCCGATCGCGAATGCGGCTAAAGCGGAATCGTAGCGCCGGCGCCACGAACTTACTTTTTAGCTTTTTTGTCCGGGAAGGGAATGAATTTGTAGCCGAGGCCGCGCACGGTCACCAGGTGCCGCGGCTCGGACGGTTCGGCCTCAATATATCTTCTAAGCCGCACGATGAAATTGTCGATGGCCCGCGTGTCGGTATCTTCCTGCAGGTTCCATACATTTTCCAGAATCGCTTTTCGCGAAACGGGATGGCCGGCATTTTGCACCAGGTAGCGAAGCAGTTCCGACTCCATCAGCGTCAGCTGCACGGTTTCGCTGCCGGTCTGCAGACGCAGGTTCTCAAAATCAACCACCTTGTCTCCGAACCGGAAGGTGTCGGGAGAATCCGAGCTGCGCGGAGCAGGCTTCGCCGGTGCGGCTTCCGCGCGGCGCTCCCAGGTCTTGCGCCGCAGCAGGCTGCCGACCCGCGCGAGCAGGATCGACAGATTGAAAGGCTTCGGCAGATAGTCGTCGGCGCCGGACTCGAATCCCTGCAAGACATCTTCCGGCCGCGAACGGGCGGTCAGCATCAGCAGCGGAATGTAGTTTTTGGTTTCGCGCAGCGTGCGCGCCACGATGAAACCATTTTTGCCGGGGAGCATGACGTCCAGCACCAGCGCGTCAAAGTCTTCCTTGCGTTTCAAAAGGCGGTCGAGCGCTTCCTCGCCGTTGCCCACGACATCGACGGTATGCCCCTCCTGCTCGAGGTTAAAGCGGAGTCCCTCCGCCAGGTGCGCTTCGTCCTCCACTACGAGGATGCGACTCATACCGGATACACCCTCGGCAGCCGCAAGGTGAATGTGCTGCCGCGCCCGGTTCCCGCGCTTTCAGCGAACGCATCGCCGCCGTGGCGCCGCGCGATGGAGCGAACGATGAACAAACCGAGCCCGGTGCCCTTGACGCGCCCGTTGGCCGAGCTGGCCACCCGGTAGAATCGCTTGAAAATTCGTTTGAGTTCCGGCGAGGGAATCCCGATCCCCTTGTCCCGCACTCGCAGCAGGACGGTGTCGATGTCCGGCGTGAGCAAATCCACTTCAATTTCCTTTTGCTCGCCGGAATATTTCACGGCGTTCTCCACCAGATTGAACACCGCGGTGCGCAGTTCCTGCGGGCTGCCGCGCAGGTAAATTTTTTCGTCCGCGGCGCCCATAAATTGCAAGACTTCCGGCGGCAAGTTATGGCGCAGCCGCGTAAGCTCCACGGTTTCCGCGACGATCCCGGAGAAATCCACCTGCTCCCAGTTCTTTTTGCCGGCGGCGTGGCGCGCCTCACCGGCTTTCAAAATCTGCTCGACGGTCCCCAGCAGCCGGTCGGTATCCTCCAGCATGATGCGGTAAAACTCTCGTTGCTGCGTCTCGGAGAGCTGGCGGGATTGCAGCGTCTCGAGGTACAGGCGGATGGAGGCGATCGGCGTTTTCAGTTCGTGGGTGACCGCGTTCAGAAAACTATCCTGCTGCTCGTTCTTGTGAATCTCCCGCACCAGGAAGACCGTGTACACCACGATTCCCGCGATGATCAGCGCGAAGAAGATGATGCCCAGCACCAGCGGCACCACTTCCCGCCACTTCAGCACAATCCAGGCCACGTTCAGAGCGATGCCCAGCCCCGCCAGGCAGGTGCCCAGAGTCACGAAAAAAGCGATTTTCTTGGCGCGTCTCGATAAGCGCATGGCGTGTCTCTATCAGATCATACTAAACGAGACGCGCGCGGAAAAAAAATGCCGCCGCTGTCCTTGCATACAGCAAACCCCAGCCCGCAAAATTCACGTTTATCGGCAAGCGGTTTTGACGTATGGTGTGACAGCTTCGCCGGCCGGCTGTACGGCCCGTCGATCGTATCCACGAGAGGAGAACACATATGAAGTTCATCTGGGTGTTGATCCTGGCCATGTTTGCCGGTTTCGCGCTTCCCCCGCGCGCGCATGCCCAAGATAAAAGATTCGAGAGCGCCACGCCGACGGCGCTGGAGAAGGAACTCTACGAAGTGGAGTTGAAGTGGATGAAGGCCGAGCATGACAAAATCATGGACGGCCCGGACGGTCTGAGCCAGCTGTGGATGGACGATTTCTTCGACGTCCTGTCCAGCGGCGTGGTGGTGGACAAGCACGAAATGATGGACCGGATGGGCAAGGCTGACAGCAAGCCGGGCACCGGCGCGTTTCCGGACACCTTCAAGATTCGCGCGATCTACGGAAATGTTGTGCTGGCAACTGACCACACCACCATCAAAGGTCTGGACCCCAGCGGCAATATCGTTCCGGTCAGGGAGATGCGCGTGCTTCGGATGTTCGTGAAGGATAACGGAAAGTGGAGAGTGGCGGGAGCGGGACTGGTAACGATTCCGCCGAAGTAAGCGGGGATTCGGTAGGACAGGCTTTTAGCCTGTCTGGTTTATTTTGCGCCTGCGTACATCCAAACCAGACAGGCTGAAGCCTGTCCTACTTGTTTGCGTTAATCGCCGATCGCTTCTTGCGCGACGGGTTCCGGCACGGAAGGCGCGAGAACAGCGGGCGCTTCCGGAACTGCGGCCGGCTGAATCTCCTTGATGCGCCCCACCTTTGGCAGCGAGATATCCCACGCCAGGCCCAGCATGCGCAGCGTGCTGATCCCGTACCAATTCATATCGACTTCGTACCACGTGTAGCCATGCCGCGCCACCTGCGGGAAGGCGTGGTGATTGTTGTGCCAGCCTTCTCCAAAGGTCAGGACGGCTACCCAGAAACTGTTTTTGGAATCGTCATCAGTCATGAAGCGCTGCGAACCCCACATGTGCGTCGCCGAATTTACCAGCCAGGTGGAGTGCAGTCCGAACACGGTGCGCACAAACGAGCCCCACAGCAGGTAAGGCAGGCCGCCGAATGCCAGCAGCAGAACGCCGACCACCACCTGCGGCACCCAGTGCCACTCGCTAATCCAGGTGTGGAATTTGTCTTTGCGCAGGTCGGGAACGTAGGGCAGGAGGGAATCGAGCTTGTTGTGCATGGCCTTGCCGGTGAGGATCCAGCCCATGTGGGCCCAGAATCCGCCGTCACGCGGCGTGTGCGGGTCGCCTTCCTTGTCCGTGTTCTGGTGATGTTTCCGGTGCGTGGCCACCCAGAAAATCGGTCCGCCTTCGAGGGCCAGGGTCCCGCAGAGGGTAAGAAAATATTCCATCCACTTCGGAGTCTTGTATCCGCGATGGGTCAGCAAGCGGTGATAGCCCATGCCGATGCCCAGGCTTCCCGCCACCCACCACAGAAAAATCGCCATCAGCAGCGGCTTCCATCCAAAAAAGAAGAATGCCGCGATCGCGCCCACGTGAAATGCGCCCATGAAAAATGTGGTAACCCAATTCACCGGTTGGGTGAATGTTTTGTCGCCTTGTCCGTTGCTGGCCATGACCCGGTCCCCTTTGTCTTAGCAGTTCAGCTTTGTCATCATTATCATCGGCCGGAAATTGCTGGTGATCGAACCCATGGCCGCGCATCTCGAAAGTAGCATTTGGGGGCAAAACGCTTTGTAATACTTGTGTAATTGTTGGTTCGCGATTTCGAAACAACACACGCGGAAGCGGGCGGAAGGAAGTTGCGGAGGATGCCTACGGCCAGAGCTGATTGAGCAGCAGGGCCAGCCTCGCGCCGGCTTGCGCCAGGCGCTGGTTTACGATGGGAGCCGCGATTTTCTGATAGGAATCGCCAAGGCGCTCGTGCAGCTGCAACATCCGCGCGGAAATATGATTGTCGTCCGTGCAGGATTTTACCGGTTGGGGAGTCTCCGCCGGAATGGCCACCGGCAATTTTCCGTACGCTCTTTTCCTTGCCAGTTGGAAGCTTTCCCAGGCCCAGCCGTCGACGTCCGCCGGCCCTGCTTGCCAGCCGGCAATTTTCGCCCGGAACGATCGGTTGAGAGACGCGGCGACCTGCTCCGCGGTTCTGCCGAGGGTGGCTTTACCGAGGATGTTGGTGTCCCACACGGCGTGCAGGTTGGGCGCGTAGCTTTGCGTCTGCGGATTTCGCAACTGCGGCGCGAGGCCAAAGAAGGCCACCGGGACGCAATTGCCGCCCTCATCGTTGTTGGTCACGGCGTGAAGAGGTTGGTGCAAATCTCCCACGAAATGAATCAGAAATCGCAAGGCGTCTGCCCGTTTCTGTGGGTCGGACTTCTCTTCGCGCAGGATTGCCAGTTGATCCAGGATCGCGCGCGTCACGCAGCCTTCTTTCGGGTCGCAGAATTTCTCCACCTCGCGGCGCGTCGTGCCGAGCGGGACATCTACGTAGTGCCACGGCGCAGTTTCCGGGCGCTGTCCGCGAATGTCGTCCGGCCAGGTGGAGGCATCGGCCAGCGGGTCGTTGCCGCCTTCCTTACAAAACCGGCTGAGGTTTGGATCGATGGGGCCGTCGGCCAGAATTTGTTTGGCCGTGGCCAGGGCCTGCGGGGTTAAATGCATTTCGGCGAGCAGCGCGACCACCTGGTGTCCTTCGCAGCCCCAGGCATGTGCCGGCGCGGGAAGGCAGAGGCAGCCTGCGACAATTGCGACTGCAATGGCACTGGCGCGCAGCAATGCAACTCCGGAGAAATGACGGCTCGGGAAGGGAACGGAACCGGCTGCCGCTGCGCCGCGCGGCACTACTCGTCCTTCTCAACCAATTTTATCGAAGCGGAGTTGATGCAATAGCGCTGGCCGGTCGGTCGCGGTCCATCGGGAAAGACGTGGCCGAGGTGCGCGTCGCAGCGGCTGCACAGAACTTCCTCGCGGGTCATCCCGTGGCTGGTGTCGCGCTCGATTTCCACCTTCTCTTCGCCGACGGGCGCGTAAAAGCTCGGCCATCCAGAACCGGAGTGAAACTTGGTTTCGGAACTGAATAGCGGCTGCCCGCAGCAAATACACACGTAGGTGCCGGGGTCCTCGGCGTCTTCATATTCGCCGGTGCCGGGAGGCTCGGTGCCTTTCTGGCGGGTCACGTAGTATTGTTGCGGCGTCAGAATCTGGCGCCATTCCGCTTCGCTCTTGCGAATTTTTTCGCTCATAGCAGCCCTCGCGAAAACATCTTAACATTGAGGCCCAGGCGGAAGAAATCGCTTGCCTTCGGATGCGCTCCACGGACAGAATCTGATGAACGGAAAATCACGATCGGCCGAGTTCCATCACGAAAAGATGCCAGAATTCAGGAGTTCCGCGATGACGCGATTGCCCGGCGTACGTTTGACTGCAATGTCGCTGGCGGCCGTTGGAATCATCGCGCTCTTGCTCTCCACTCACGTTTCGTTCGCCCGCCAATCCGCTGCAAACGCAGCGAAAATGGCCCAATCGATGGAGCCTGTTCCGGCGCTGACACCGTTTGTGGAAGAACACGCGCACTTTGACGAAAAAGATCCGTCCGGCGCGGTGCGTTCGGCGATCGCCGCCCTCGGACGCGAGAATGCGGCCATGATCCTGTTTCAGATTTCTCCGGACACGTTCGATCATCCCGGCCGCTACGACTCGGAAATCATTCTGGCCGAAGTCAAAAAGCATCCCGGTAAATTGGCGTTGACGGGCGGAGGCGGCTCGCTGAACGCCATGATCATGCAATCCGTGGCCAGCGGCGATGCGGGTCCGGAGGTGCAGAAAAAATTCAAGGCGCGCGCGGAGGAACTTCTGCGCGAGGGCGTAGTGGGATTCGGCGAGATGACCGCGGAGCACTTTGACGGTTTCACGCCGTACCAGTCGGTGCCGCCCGATCATCCGCTGTACCTCCTGCTATCGGATTTGGCGGCAGAGCACGGCGTTCCCATCGACTTGCACATGGAGGCGGTGCCTCAGGACATGCCGCTTCCGCAGGGCTTGAAGTCGCCGCCCAACGCGCCGCGATTGCACGCCAACATCGCCGCCTTCGAGCGCTTTCTTTCGCACAATCCGCGCGCGAAAGTCATCTGGGCACATCTCGGTTCGGACTTCACCGGTTTTCGGACGGTCGAACTCGACCGGCGCCTCCTGCAAGCGCATCCCAATTTGTATATGGAGATCAAGACCGATCCAGATGCGCACGGCCTGAATTATCCGCTGGCAGCCGACGGCAAACTCAAGCCGGACTGGTTCAAGCTGTTCACGGATTTTCCCGATCGCTTCGTGATCGGCAGCGATCAGCACTACCCGGAACCGAAAGACGCCGACAAGCGCTGGCAGGAGACGATTTTGCTGTTCAACCAGTTGCCGGCGGAAGTTCGCAAAAAAATCGGCACGGAGAATGTGGCGCATCTATACGGAAATGCCGTCGCTTCATCGTTGCATGCGGCGAAAAATTGAAACCCCAGGAAAGAAACGAGGACCTGAACCATGAATCGTCGTGAACTGTTCAAGACATCTCTAGCCGCTTCAGCGCTGGCGCTGACCGGCAACCGCGCCGAGGCTTCACCGGCCGCCGCGCCCGCTGCGGAATTCCCGAAGGCTCCCGGCCTGACCAAATCGGTGGCGGAATTTATCGTCAACACCAAGTACGAAGACATTCCGGCGGACGTCGTCGATCTGGGAAAGAAATCCATTCTCGATGGCTTTGGTCTCGCGCTGGCGGGCTCGGGGTCGGTGATGGGTCCGATTGCGCGCAAGTATGCAGAGTCATTCGGTTCGAGCGAAATGCGCGCCAGCGTGATCGGCACGTCAATGAAGGCGCACCCGCGGCTGGCGGCGTTCGTAAACGGCGTTTCGATTCACGCCGACGATTACGATGACACGCAACTCTCGGCCGCGAAGGACCGCATCTACGGATTGCTGACGCACCCGACGGTAAGCGTCCTTCCCCCGGCGTTCGCTCTGTGCGAACTCGGCCGTCGCTCCGGCAAGGAATTCATGGTGGCCTATCACATGGGTGTGGAGGTCGAGACCAAGATCAACGAGGCCATCGCTCCGCGACACTATGACGAGGGCTTTCACTCCACCGGAACCTGCGGCACGTTCGGCAGCACCGCGGCCTGCTCCCGCTTACGCGGGCTGGATGTGAAACAGACGATTTACGCGCTGGGCATCGGCGCCACCGAGGGCGGAGGATTCCGTGACAATTTCGGCTCCATGACCAAGCCGTTTCAGGCGGGGCATGCCGCGGAAAACGGCACCGTTGCCGCCGATCTCGCCGCGCTCGGCTGGACCGCCGCCGTCGATATCCTGGAGGCGCCGCTGGGATTCTTTCAGGCGGAGGGCGGCGGTTTCGATCCCGATGCGATTGTGGGCCGCTTCGGAAAGCCCTGGACGCTGGCCTATCCCGGTGTTTCGATCAAGCCGTATCCGTCCGGATCGCTCTCGCACCCAGCAATGGGTGAAATGATGCGCCTGATCCGGGAGCATGACATCAAGCCCGGCGACGTGGAAAAAGTGGACGTCGGCGCCAACCACGCCATGACCACTTCGCTCCTGCATCACGATCCGATGACCGGCTTGCAGGGAAAATTCAGCATGGAATTCTGCATGAGCATCCTGCTGCTCGATCGCAAGGCCGGGCTCGTTCAATTCCAGGATAAAGTCGCGCAGCGACCGGACGTGCAGGAAATGATCAAGCGCATCCATTTCTATATCGATCCGGTTGCGGAGAGCGCCGGTCTGGACAAGATGACCAGCCTCATGAAAATCACCATGAAAGACGGCAAGGTCTACGAAGGCAAGGCGGAATTCGCCAAGGGCAGCCCGGCGAATCCCATGAGCTACGATGAAGTGGCAGATAAATTCCGCGGCTGCGCCGAATTCGTGAAATGGCCCACGGCCAAGGCGGAATCCGTAATCGCCGCCGTGAAGTCGCTGGAAACTCTTTCCGACATGAGCAAGCTCGTGCCCGCACTCACGAGTTAAGACTCCTGTAGCGCCCGCCTTCAGGCGGGCATCTGCCCGGTAGGAAAACTGCCCGCCTGAAGGCGGGCGCTACAAGTCCGGAAAGGACCGATGGCGTCAACTCCAACCACAAATCCTGCGCGCGACGCCTCGGAAGATTCCGCCGGCGTTTTTGCGCGCCTCGGGATGGGCCTCGCCGACTGGTCGCAGAGGTGGTTTCCCGACGCGTTCGTGTTTGCCCTGGTTGGTTTGATCATCGTCTTTGCCGCCGGATTGTTCGCCGGCGTCGGCGTTCGCAATCTGGTCAAGTATTTCGGTGACGGATTCTGGGGCTTGATTCCGTTCACCATGCAGATGGCGATGATTATCATCGGAGGCTTCGTCGTCGCCACCTCGCCGCCGGTGCACCGGCTGATTCGCAAGCTGGCGAAAATTCCCCGCACTCCCCGCGGCGCCGTGGCCTTCGTGGTTTTCTTTTCCATGATGACGTCGCTCTTGAGCTGGGGACTCGGATTGATCTTCGGCGGCATCCTGGTCCGGGAAATCGTAAAGAATGTGCGCGGCATCGACTACCGCGCGATCGGCGCCGCCGCGTTTGTGGGAAATGGCAGCGTGTGGGCGCTGGGACTGTCTTCGTCCGCCGCGCTGGTGATGGCCACGCCCGGGTCTATTCCGGCCGCGCTGCTGAAAATTAGCGGAGTGATCCCGCTGAGCCTGACGATCTATACGTGGCAAAGCGCCGCCACCGCCGCCATCCTCATCGTCTCCAGCGTGACCGTCGGCTATTTCTCCGCGCCGAAAAGTTCGCGGATCGACGCGGAGTCGTTCGGCGTCACCGGCGGCCTGGAAGTCCCGGCGCTCGAGGAGCGCAAGACGCCCGCGGAATGGCTGGAATATGCGCCGGGCCTATCGATTGTGGTGGCGGCATTGGGCTTGGCATATATCGCGCAAGTGCTGGCGGTAAAGGGCCCGCTCGGCGCGCTCGATTTGAACACTTACAATCTGCTGTTCCTGATGATGGGCCTTCTGCTGCACTGGCGGCCGCGCGCTTTTGTGCGCGCCGTGAATGATTCCGTTCCCGCGACGGCCGGTGTGCTGATCCAGTTTCCGTTCTACGGGGGAATTTTCGGGATCATTACGTACTCGACGCTGGCCGGCAAGCTGGCTCATTTTTTTGTGAGTTTTTCTTCGGCCAATTCGTATCCCATTCTGGTCTCGATTTATTCCGCGCTGCTGGGGATGTTCGTTCCTTCAGGCGGCAGCAAGTGGATCATTGAGGCGCCTTACGTGCTGCAGGCGGCCAAGGACCTGCAGGTGAACCTGGGATGGGTCGTGCAGATTTATAACACGTCGGAAGCCTTGCCGAATCTGATCAATCCATTCTGGATGCTGCCGTTGCTCGGGCTGCTGAAGGTAAAAGCGCGGGACCTGATCGGGTACGGAATGCTCTATTTCATGGTGAACTTCGTCATCGTGCTGTTCGTGATGTGGCTCTTCGCGAAGACGTTTGTGTATGTCCCGCCGATTTTGCCTTGAGTAGCACAGCCACTCCTGGCTGTGCGGTTTTTGCCGAACTACGTTAGCCTCGGATGTACTCGCCGCTATAAAAGTCACGCGGTCGGAAGTGGCTGTGCTACAAAATCACAGCGCCATCGAATTCGGGAACACGTAATAGAACAAAATACTGATTAGGATGAGGTAGGCGAGAAGGATCAGCGTCCAACTCATGTTGTGCCGGATCACCTGTCCTTCGCTGCGCACCAGTTTGCTGGTGGAAACGCCCACGCTGGCCGTCTGCGGCGCAATCGGCTTGCCCACTTCCGATCCAACGGAATTGAATGTCGGCAGCAGCAGGATCGGAAGCCCCAGCAGTTTCCCGGTCATGGCCTGCACCGGACCGAACATCGCGTTGGTCGAGGTGTTGCTTCCGGAGAGCGCCACGCCAATCCAGCCCAGCACCGGCGCGAGCACCACAAAGAAGAGGCCGATTTTCGACAGGCCGAATGCCAGCGAATTGGCCATCCCGGTGTAAACGAACATGTAGGCCAGCGCAAAAATGAAAAACGCCACCAGCAGCGCGCCCCACATTTGCTTGAACGTGCGCGCGAACACTTCGCGAATCTGTTTGCCGCTCGGCCGCAGGATCGCCAGAATGATCAGCCAGGAGACCAACGTCGAAGTTCCGCCCCCAAGCGGCGCGAAGTTGAACGTCGATGAAATGGGTGTGTGGGTCACCGAGGAGATCGCCTGCACCGTCAGCTTCGTGAAGCTATATCCCGGCAGATGCGACCACGGCCCGGTCCAGCCTACAACCACCAGAATCAGCACCAGGAACGGCATCCACGAACTGATAGCCTGGCGAAGGCTGCCCATTTCCAGGGCCACGGCCTCTGACGTGGGAGCGATCACCAGGGGTTTGCCGCCAAATCCGCGAATCGTCTTCGGCCGCCAAATCTTCACAAAAACAAACAGCACCCAGAACGAGATCAGCGCCCCGCTAAGGTCCGGCAGATACGGGCCCAGATAGTGCGCTACCGGCCATTGCCCCAGAATGTAAGAAAGCGATCCAACGATGGCCAGGGGCCACGCTTCGGAGACTCCTTCCCACCCGCTGACCAGGTAGATCAAGACCCAGGGAGGAAGCAGCGCCAGTATAGCCACTACATTGCCGATCGAAGCGGAAAGCGCCATCAAAGGCAACGAGGTCACCGCCGCGAGGCCAAGGATGGGCGCGCCCAGGGCGCCGTACGAAACCGGAGCGTTGTTCGCCAGCGCAGCCACGCGAATTGCGTCCAGATCGGCGATGCCCAGACCTACGAGAATCGGCACGACTACCGCCCAGGGATAGCCGAACCCCACAATGCCCTCGAGGAGCGCGCCAAAAGCCCACGCCAGCATGATGGTCTGAATTCGAATGTCAGCCGTGGCGTGATGGATCAGCCAGCTTTTGAACCGTTCGAAATCCCCGGTCAGCACCATGGTGTTGAAAATAATCAAGCCCCAGAACGTGATCCAGTCGATCACCCAAAAGCCGGTCAGGCCGCCGTACAAGTACGATTTCAGCGTCCCGGCCAGCGGCGCGTGCCAGACGTAGACGCCGATCGGGATGGTGACCGCGCCAACCAGGATGGACGCGAGCCAGGCCGTCATCCGCAGGGCAGCCAGCATGAACAGCAGCGCAATCAGCGGTACCAGCGAAACGAGGACGCTAAGCCACAAGTGTCCAGTGGGATTGAGTACCTGCTCGAACATGAAGTTTTTTCCTTTCGCGGGCGATGCGGCAATCTCCGACGGCGCATCGCGGGCGCACTGGGCCCCATGCACGTTTCGGCGGCGGGCCGGAATTTCCAGACGGGTGCGGATGCTTAAAAAGTCAGGGCAAACCAATACCACAATCGGATGACGCCTGAATAGCGAAATTCGCGGGGAGTCCAGGCAGACGGTTAGAGGAACCGATGCCCGATTGGGGTGGCGTTATAGGCTTCGACGAACGCGTCCAGGTCTTTCTGCAAATCGCTCAGGGACAGCGGAAACTTGCGCCGCAGGGCGGCCGGAAAAAAATTCTTCAGAAGGTGCCGGTAGAATTCCTTACAAATATGGTTGCAGGACGGCCCGAAATGCTCCGTCGGCAGGTGACGGATGTGCTCTTCTGCGAGGAAAGCCTCGTACGCGTGTACCGGAGTCAATCCGCAATATTCCGGCGCTTTGCGGGTATGGATTTCCTTGATGGCCACTCCCTGACGTCTAAAGAACGGCAGCACGCGGGTGGCGAGAATATCGACAGCGTTCGCCGCATTTCTTGAGGAATAAACTTTCGCGAAGGAAACGCCGGAATCGCGGTCGACGACAATTTCGACATAAATGCAGCTCGATCCAAGGAGATCGGCTACTCTCTTGACGGCACAGGTGAAAAACATCTCCTGATACAGCGAATGGCCGGCTTTGGATGCCACGTCCGAAACTTGGCTCAACCTTTCTGTAACAAGCGCGGGTTTCGGATGGCCCGCCGATAGCGGTTGAATTTCTCCCACTTTGATGTCGCCCGCTGGCGATCCTGGAGTGACTTCGCGCAACATACCGAGCCTTTTCACGCCACCTGGGGCATGGCCTCTGCAGCCGGAAAATTTTGGGAAGGGGCGTTCCGACAGGCTTTAATCCTGCGCCCCTTCCATCGCCCAGGCCGGCCTTATTGCTGCAAACAGCATGGTCCAAATTGCCGCTCGAAAAAGTGATCTAGGCCACAATTCGTAGTGACCTCCATCACATCCAGCATTTTGCCTTGGGGATATACAGGAGCCATGAGGAGGTGATTTATGAAAGCCGTTGCAGCTCCAGCTCGAATCGCTCTAAAGAATATTCTTTTTGCCACGGACTTTTCTCCTGCCGCGGAAGCTGCCTTGCCATATGCAATCGGTTTGGCCAAGCAATACGGCGCCAAAGTGCATGGACTGCATGTTCGGTTCCCGGCCACCTACCCGATCGTGGGCCCCGAAGCGCTGCCCGTCGTGATCGAAGCGGCGGAAGAGCAGGCGCGCTTTGAAGCCAAGCAGTTGCATGAAATGCTGGGAAGCGTCCCGCATGCGGTTACGGTGACCGAGGGCGATCTGTGGCCCGTGCTCCAGGAGACGGTAGAGAAGGACAAGATCGACCTGATCGTCATGGGAACACACGGCCGCACCGGCGTGCGCCGCGCATTCCTGGGTTCGGCGGCGGAGGAAACCTTCCGCAAATCGGCCGTTCCGGTGCTGACCGTCGGCCCGTTTGTTTCAGCGAACACCGAGCGCCGTTTGGCAATGAAGCAGATACTCTTCGCCACGGATTTTTCGGCGGAATCTCTCGCGGCGCTGCCTTATGCAGTTTCGTTGGCGCAGGAGCATCAATCGAAGCTGACGCTGCTCAATGTTGCTGGCAAGTCTGAAGCCGGCGATCTGGTTCACGCTGAGCAATACGCCGAGTCCACGATGCGGCGGCTCCAGACACTGGTTCCGGTAGAGGCCGCACTGTGGTGCGAGCCGAATTGCCGCGTGGAACACGGGCAAGAGGCGGAGAAGATCATGGAAGTGGCCACCGCTCTCGGAGCCGACCTGATCGTCCTGGGAGTCCGCGGTTCGCAGGGTGGAGTGGGAGCGGCAACGCACGTTTTGCGCTCTATCGCGCATGAAGTTGTCGTCAGCGCCGGGTGCCCGGTTCTGACAGTGCGTGCGTGAGGAGCGATCGAGGTGGGTGTGGTCCAAACGCCAAACGCCGAGGATATGCGGGAGGCGGTTTCGCCTGGGATTGAGGAGTGTGCCAGTGGGACCCCGAGTGGCATGCCTCAATCCCAGGTTTCTTTTCTTGCTGCGTCCGCTGGACAATTCCGCCGCGACTTGCTCATCGCCGCGCTGGCGATTGCCGGCATTGCCGCACACCTTGCTGTCCGTTTCGGTTTCGGTGTCCATGGTTACGCGGAAGTTTTTCCCCTCTATGCTGTCCTCGCTCTCGGTGGTCTTCCCCTGGTACTCCGCTTAGTTCAGAAAAGCCTCGCTGGAGAATTTGGCTCTGACCTTCTCGCCGGCATATCGATCCTTGCTTCGGCGCTGATGGGGCAATACCTGGTCGGCTCAATCGTGGTGTTGATGCTCTCAGGAGGAACGGCGCTGGAGGAGTTCGCGACGCGGCGAGCTTCGTCCGTATTGGAGGCGCTTTCCAAAAGGATGCCGCAGACCGCGCACCGAAAAACCGGCGCCGGAATTACGGACATTCCGGCCGCGGAAATTGGCGTCGGGGACGTGCTGCTGGTCTTTCCGCATGAGATTTGTCCCGTGGACGGGATTGTCGTGGAAGGCTTCGGCCGGATGAATGAGGCGTATTTGACCGGCGAGCCCTATGAAACTTCAAAGGCGGAAGGCGCCGCCGTGATTTCCGGCGCCATCAACGGCGAACACGCGCTGGCTGTTCGCGCGACGAAACTTCCCATCGATTCGCGCTATGCGCGGATCATCGCCGTGATGCAGGAGACACAGGGCAACCGGCCTCGATTGCGCCGGCTAGGAGACCTGCTCGGCGCGTGGTACACCCCGCTGGCGGTCGCCATCGCGCTGGGCGCGTGGTTTGCCAGCGGGGAGTCGCAGCGGTTTCTGGCGGTTCTGGTGATCGCCACACCGTGCCCGTTGCTTCTAGCGATTCCCGTGGCGATCATCGGCTCCATCTCGCTGTCCGCCCGGCGCAGCATTATCATCAAGAATCAAGCGATGCTTGAGCAGATCGGCAAATGCACCACTCTGATTTTTGATAAGACCGGAACGCTGACCTACGGACGTCCCGCGCTGACCGAGATTCTTTGCGCCGAAAATGCGGTTCCGTCCGAGGTCCTGCGCGCCGCGGCCAGCCTGGAGCGCTATTCCCGCCATCCGCTGGCGCGCGCAATTCTCGATGCCGCGTCGCGGGACAATCTTCCGCTAGAACCAGTGGTGAAATTGAGCGAGAGCCCGGGCGAGGGGCTGCTGGGAATTGTGGGAAGCCGGCAGGTGTGGATCACCGGGCGCAAGCAGGCCGCGGGTCTCGGCGCCCGGCTTCCGGGCGTGTCCGCGGGTCTCGAATGCGTGATATTTCTGGACGGTCAGTATGCCGCTACGTTTCGTTTCCGCGATGTTCCGCGCGCCAACGGGCGCAGTTTTGTGGAGCATCTGCGGCCGCGGCATCGCGTCAACCGCGTGCTTCTGGTTTCCGGAGATCGCGAATCCGAAGTCCGCTACCTTGCCGAATTGATGGGCATTCACGAAATCCATTCGGCCAAGAGCCCTGAAGAAAAAGTCGCCATCGTTCAGCGGGAAACGAGGACCGCGCGGACGCTGTTCGTGGGCGACGGCATCAATGACGCGCCGGCCATGCAGGCTGCGACCGTCGGCGTGGCGTTCGGCCTGAGCAGCGATATCACCGCCGAAGCCGCGGACGCAGTGGTGTTGGATGCCTCTCTTGAAAAGGTCGACGAACTGCTGCATATCGGCCGGCGTATGCGGTCGATCGCGCTCCTGAGCGCGATGGGCGGAATGGGACTGAGCGTATTGGGAATGGTTGCCGCGGCGTTTGGCTTGCTCCCGCCGATCGATGGCGCCATTGCCCAGGAAATTATCGATCTCGCAGCCGTACTGAACGCGGTGCGCGCCGCGCTTCCGTTCCGGCACATGACGGATTTCTGACCGTGCAACCCGCCGCCGCGTTGCGTATGATTCCCCCCAATGACCGAAAGGGATGAGTCTCCGGACGACGCCCGGCATGCGCTGGACGCCATGTTCGCTCCAAAGTCTGTCGCCGTAATCGGGGCGACGGCGAAGGAAGAGAGCGTCGGTCGTACGGTCCTCGAGCGGCTGCAATTTCCCGGCTATCGCGGGCGCGTTTACGCCGTAAATCCAAATCACACCGAAGTGCTCGGACTTCCCGCATATCGTAAAATCAGTGACGTTTCGGAAAAAGTGGATCTCGCCGTCATCGTGACGCCGGCCCCGACCGTGCCCGGTGTGGTCGGGGACTGCGTCGATGCAGGAGTTCGCGCGGCGGTAGTCATTTCCGCAGGATTCAAGGAACGCGGGCCGGAAGGCGCGGCGCTCGAACGCGAAATTCAAAAGCAATTGCAACGCGGGAAGATGCGGCTCCTCGGACCCAATTGCCTCGGCGTCATGGTTCCGTGCATCGGATTCAATGCTACGTTTGCCCGGGACATTGCGCACGCCGGGAACGTGGCGTTTCTAAGCCAAAGCGGCGCGCTGCTCACCGCCATTCTTGACTGGAGCATGGAAGAGCAGGTGGGCTTCAGCGCCATCGTTTCGACTGGCTCCATGCTGGATCTCAGCTGGGGCGACCTGATCGATTATTTCGGCGACGACCCAGCTACCGGAAGCATTCTGCTGTACATGGAATCAGTGGGCGACGCTCGACCCTTTCTTTCCGCGGCCCGCGAAGTTGCGCTGCGCAAGCCTATCATCCTGATCAAGGCAGGACGCACGGCCGCGGCGTCGAAAGCGGCCAGTTCGCACACCGGAGCGATGACCGGCAGCGACGAGGTATTTGACGCGGCGGCGCGCCGCTGCGGATTGTTGCGCGTTTCCAGCGTGTCGGACTTGTTCTACATGGCCGAAGTGCTCAGCAAACAGCCGCGGCCGCGCGGCCCGAAATTGATGATCCTCACCAACGCCGGCGGTCCCGGCGTGATCGCCACCGACCGGCTGCTCTCCGTGGGAGGAGAACTCGCGCCGCTTTCCGAGGCGACCATGGAATCGCTCAACGCGCTTCTGCCCGCGCACTGGAGCCACGGAAACCCGATCGACATTTTGGGCGACGCCGGACCGGAGCGCTACGCAAAGGCCCTGGAAATTGCTGCGAACGACCCGAACAGCGACGGGCTGCTGGCGATTCTTGCTCCCCAGGGGATGACCGATCCGGCGCAAGTCGCGGAAAGCCTGAAGGCTCACGCCAGCCTGCACCGCAAGCCGGTTCTGGCGAGTTGGATGGGCGGAAGCTCGGTCGCCAAAGGCGTCAAGATACTGAACGAGGCCAACATTCCGACTTTTTCCTATCCAGACACGGCGACGCGCGCGTTCACCTACATGTGGAAATACACGTACAACCTGCGCGGCCTGTACGAAATTCCGGTTCTGAGCGACCCCGCCGACGCATTCGCGCAGGCACAATCGCAGGCGCAATCTTTTCTCGGGACGATCCGCGCGACGGGCCGGACCCTCCTGACCGAGGCGGAATCGAAACGCTTGATCGCGATGTACGGAATCGCAGCGGTCGACACGCGCCTGGCGTCCAGCGCATCGGAAGCCGCCGAGTGCGCTGCCGCCATCGGATTCCCGGTAGCGCTGAAGCTGAACTCGGAAACCATTACCCACAAGTCCGACGTGGGCGGCGTGAAGCTCAATCTGCAGAGCAGGGAAGAAGTCGCTCAGGCCTTCGGCGAAATCGAAAAATCGGTGCGTGAGAAGGCCGGCGCTGGAAATTTTATCGGCGTCAGCGTGCAGCCGATGGTGAAGCGCGACGGGTATGAATTGATTCTTGGCAGTAGCGTGGACGCGCAATTCGGCCCGGTAATTCTGTTTGGCTCCGGTGGCGAGATGGTTGAAGTCTATGGCGACCGCGCTCTGGCGCTGCCGCCGCTCAATTCGACGCTGGCTGTGCGTCTGATGGAGCAGACGAAGATTTACCGGGCGCTGCAGGGCGTGCGTGGCCGTCCGGCTGTGGACATGGCTTTGCTCGAAAATACACTGGTCCGGTTCAGCCGCCTGATAATCGAACAGCGCTGGATCAAGGAAGTGGATATCAATCCGCTGCTGGCCTCCGCCAGCCAGGTGATCGCTCTTGACGCCCGCATCGTTCTTCATCCCTGCGAATTGACCGAAGACGAACTTCCGCGCCCGGCGATCCGGCCGTATCCCGTGCAGTATGTTTCTCCGTGGCACGGGGAAGACGGAATGCAGGCGGTGATCCGTCCCATCCGGCCGGAAGATGAACCGGCAATGGCCAAATTCCACGGCATGCTTTCGGACCTCAGCGTGTACTTGCGATATTTTCACATGGAAAAATTGAGCACCCGCGTGGCGCACGAGCGGTTGCTGCGCAAATGTTTCATCGACTACGACCGGGAAATGGCGCTGGTCGTGGAGCGAGAAAATCCCACCAGCGGCGAGCGCGAAATCATCGCTGTCGGAAGAATGACCCAAACGCCCGGAACGCGCGAGGCGGAAATCGCCGTGATCGTCGCCGACCAATATCAGCGCTGCGGCCTGGGTTCGGAACTGCTGCGCCGGTTAATCCACATCGCCCGCGATGAAAAGCTGGAGCGAGTGATCATGACCATCCTTCCTGAAAATATGGCCATGCGCGCCCTTGGCGAGCGCACCGGATTTGAATTTGTGAAATCGCCGGATCTGAGCTCTGTCCGGATTTCCCTGAAGCTGTAAGGATTAAGCCCCGATCCTTTAACGGGACATTTCTCCCCAATCGCCTCCCGCGTGTGTCACGCATCACAATTTCGTGTGACTAGCGTCACATCTCCGCGTGCGTACCTCTGTCAGATTGGAGGTGCAAGAGTTAGAAGAGGAGGACGCCATCATGAGCACCGCAACATTGCCCTCGATACCCGCCGTAAAGGAATCCGCAGCCACGATGAAAGCCCTCGTATTTCGTGGACCGAATGAAATTGCCGTCGAGCATGTCCCGATACCGAAGCCCGGCCCTGGCGAAGCCGTGATTCGCGTGACGCTGACGACCATTTGCGGGACCGATTTGCACATTCTGAAGGGGGAATATCCGGTGCGGCCGGGCCTGGTCATCGGCCACGAGCCCGTCGGAGTCATTCACGAACTGGGCGTGGGACTTACAGGCTACCAGGTTGGAGACCGCGTCCTCGTCGGTGCCATCACGCCGTGCGGCCAATGCAACTACTGCCTCGGCGGCGATCTTGCCCAGTGCGGCGGCGCCATTGGCGGCTGGAAATTCGGCAACACCATCAACGGCGCGCAAGCTGAATACCTGCTGGTTCCGAACGCCCAGGCCAACCTGGCGAAGATTCCCGATGACTTGAAAGACGAGCAAGTGGTGCTGCTGGCGGACATCGCCTCCACCGGAATTTCTGCGGCGGAGAGCGCGAATCTGCAGATCGGCGATACCTGCGCGGTTTTTGCGCAAGGCCCGATTGGCCTGTGCGCAACCGCCGGAGCAAAACTCAAGGGCGCCAGCCTGATCATCGCCGTGGATTCGGATCCTGTTCGCGGACGCATGGCAAAGCGGATGGGCGCTGACATCGTTCTGAACCAGAATGAAGTCGATGTGGTAACCGAAATCAAGCGGCTGACCGGCGGCAAGGGCGTGGATGTGGCGATCGAGGCCCTTGGAACTCAAGCCACCTTTGAAAACGCCCTGCGTGTGATTCGCGCTGGAGGAACGCTCTCTAGCCTTGGTGTGTACTCCGGAAAATTGGCCATCCCTGCGGAGCCATTTGCAGCCGGCCTCGCGAACCAGAAAATCATCACCACGCTTTGCCCCGGCGGGAAGGAGCGCATGCGCCGGCTGATCGAACTGGTGCGGCGCGGCCGGCTGGACCTGGTTCCGCTGATCACCCATACTTTTTCCCTGGATCAGATTGTCGATGCTTACAAACTGTTTGGCGAGCGGCGGGACGGCGTGATCAAAGTGGCGATCAAGCCGTAGCGCGGAAACAAACCGAAGAACAGCCAAAGCGGGAGGCCAAGCCTCCCGCTTTTTTTTATTGGACGGGCTCACTTGATTCGGCTCACGAGTGTAACGCTCGCCTTCAGGCGAGCACTCGCGATCCGGCCAATGCCCGCCTGAAGGCGGGGGCTACACAATGCTTTCCACTCACGTTCGGATGGCTGTCCTGCAAGGGAACTAAAAGGGAGGCCGGCGGCCGCTTTCGAAGCGACCGGCGTGCGATGCCGGTCGATTGGGTTGATAAGCAGCCGCCGGATGCAGT
>Ga0209168_10001154_pt1 | contig 21521 bp, 18 predicted proteins | sample Coa_R1_FD_187156 | JGI IMG/M metagenome (GOLD analysis project Ga0209168, IMG submission 187156) | Surface soil microbial communities from Centralia Pennsylvania, which are recovering from an underground coalmine fire - Coalmine... | ecosystem: Environmental > Terrestrial > Soil > Unclassified ...
CGTTGTCGTGGTGGGGCCGGCGGAGTCGATTGCCGTCACCTCGGTACGGCCGGATGTTGCCGCGGAGGCGGGTAGCGCGGTCGTGATGACGAATGCGCCGCCTGCCGCGATCAGGAATAGTGACTTACGCATGAGCTCTCCGATAAGATGAGCGCGAGTGGAATGCGCTCGCGAGATGGAGCATTTCGATCCATATCAGGCACTCGCCTGCGATCAATCTTCATCCCCCTTTCCGCTGAGCGTAGGCCCTCCTCTGTACGCAGGTCAATACATTCAGTGGCTGAGTCCTATCGGACCGAATCGGAAGCATCTCCGGCCATGGACCTGGTGTTATGTCATTACCCAACGGCATGCGGAACCATGCGGGATTTCCCGAACCGCCGGCCAAGCGTGGCTTCTGGTGATGTGCCCCGGCCCGGGTTTCGTGCTCGCGGCGGACCGGATTGTTCCTTGACCGGCCGTCGTCGCACCGTTGGCTGCATTATCTACCCCGTAGCTTGCGACGTCGTTCCAGAGCGGCATATCCACCCGATCGAGGTCGACGACTTGAAAGCGTTCCGCTTTATTCCGATTTTTTAATTTCGCACTTCTTGGGCAGATATCTGGCCGATTTGCATGCCTTCGCACCGTCGGCGCGGATTCGCATAGCGGGTCGGGCGCGGATCTGATGGCGCTCGGTCCAGCGTCAGCGGTCCCGCTAAGATATCCCATAGTAGCTTTATGATTACAGAGAGTAGTAGCATGCCTCTAGGTCTGTCGGCTAAGACCTGGGTTCCTGCCGGTGGCGCGAGGTCTCTGCCGGAGGCAGATGGCCCGGCTAGAGAAGAGGCCGGGATGGGACCGCACCGCAGTCAGGGGGGTCCTGTCGGCAAGGGTGGATAAGAGGCAAGAAATGACCTTCCTCCAGCGGGTGGTGTCGCGCGCCGCGGCAATTGTGCTGTTGATCAGCGGCACCGCCGTTGGGATGACGGTGGCCGCTCCGAGTGCCTTCGCGTCCGGGACGGTGCTGTTCAGCCAGCCGTTCCACGACAACACCGTTGACGGGCCGGCGGGTTCGGTGTCACTCCCCGCCGCACCGAGCGGGACCAACGCCGCCTGTCTTTCCGCAGCTGGCAACGCAACCGCCAACCCGCTGGCCAGTTGCCCGAGTGCCACGGATCCGCAGGGTTCAGGCAAGCTCCGGCTCACATCAAATGCGCTGGCCCAGGAAGGGGGGGTCTTCGCCAGCACCAGCGTCCCCACTTCGCAGGGGCTGGACGTGACCTTCAACTCCTACCAGTACGGCAGCAGCGCCACCGGAGGGGACGGGATCGCGTTCGTCCTGGCCGCCGTCAACCCAGCCGATCCGCAGACACCAACAACCATGGGGCAGCCCGGCGGATCGCTCGGCTACTCCGCCAAGAATGCCACCACCCCGGGCCTGACCGACGGCTACCTGGGAGTCGGCATCGACGCCTTCGGCAACTTCAGTAACAAATTCGAGGGGACGGGCTGCACCGATCCAGCCAACATCGCCGGGCCGATGGCCGGCGAAGTCGTGGTGCGGGGCCCGGGGAATGGCACCGTCGGGTATTGCGCGGTGCAGAGCAGCGCGGCGACCGCGACGTCACAGAAGCTGACCCTGCGGGCCAGCACCCGGGCTGCGTCGGTGGTGCCGGTTGAGGTGGTGTTCAACCCGGGTTCGGCGTCGGTGACGACACCGTCCGGGCTGGTGGTGCCGGCCGGCGACTACGACGTCCGTTTCACCCCGGTGGGCGGGACGGCCAGGAACATGGTGGGCGCCTTGCCGGTGGTCCCGGCTGGGCTTTACCCCGCGAGCTGGGTAAACGCCAACGGGATCCCGAAGCAGCTGGCTTTCGGTTGGGTGGCGTCCACCGGCGCGGCGTTCGACTTCCACGAGATCGACAATGTGGTCGTGACAACCCTGAACCCTGTCCCGCAGCTCGCGGTCTCCCAGACCAGTTACTCGGCGGCGACGCTCACGCCCGGCAGCCCGGTCACGTACACGGTCGCGGCGAGTTCCTCGGGTGCGGCCGAGAACCTTCCCGTGACCGTGACCGAAACCCTGCCGAGCGGGGTGGTCCCGGTGGGTGCGTCGGGCACCGGGTGGGTGTGCGGGGCGCCGAGCGGGCAGCAGATATCGTGCACGAACAGCACCAGCCCGTTCACCAGCGGCACGATCACGGTGAACGGAGTGGTCACCTCGGGTACCGTCACCCCGGCTCTGATCCAGAGCGCCACCAGCGTGGTCGCGTCCTCGAGCGACGGCAGCCCGGGAACGTCGTCGAGCGCTCCCGCCGGTACGGTGCCCGCCGCACCGGTGGTCATCGCGGTCACCCCGGTCAACGGCCCCGCCGGCGGCGGCAACGACGTCACCGTCACCGGCACCAACCTCGGCGGAGCCACGGCCATCGAGATCGGCACGACCGCCGAGTTCGCGGCGGGCACGCCGGCCACCGTCGTGGTGTGCTCCTCCCCGGCGCCCGGCTGCTTCACCGTCAGCAGCGGCATCAGCCTCGACATCTCAGCCATGCCCGCTCATGTAGCGGGATCGGTCACGGTCAAGATCGTCAGTCTCGGCATCTCCGGCAGCGGCAGCTACACCTACAATCCGGGTCCGGCCCTCCTGTTTCCCGCCCCGCCGGACGGGGAGGTCAACGTGGCGTACAGCGACCAGCTGACCGTGACCGGCGGGACCAGCCCGTACACCTGGTCGGTGAGCAACGGAACCCTGCCTCCCGGCCTGACCCTCAGCGCGTCAACCGGGCTCCTGGCCGGAACGCCGACCACCGCGGGCACCTACTCCTTCACGGTCAAGGTCACCGACCATAGTGGCCTGAGTGACACCGAATCGGTGAGCATGACCATCATCGCCGGGCCGAGCCTGAACTTCCCGGCGCCGCCGCCCGGCTGGACTCACACCGTCTACGGTGACACCCTCACCGAATCCGGCGGGACCGCCCCGTTCACCTGGTCGGTGAGCAGCGGCAGCCTGCCCGCAGGCATCAGCCTCAGTGCCGACGGGAACCTGAGCGGGACCCCGACCGCGACCGGCACCTCCAGCTTCACGGTCCAGGTGACCGACGCCAACAACCAGACCGCCACCGAGGCCACGAGCATCACCGTGTCAGCCGGGGTCTCGACGACGTTCGCCGCCCCTCCGGGGGCGGTCGTCAACACTGCCTATACCGACACCCTCACCGCCACCGGCGGTACCACTCCTTACACCTGGTCAGTGAATGCGGGGAGCCTGCCACCCGGTATCACCCTCACCTCCGCAGGCGTACTGACCGGTACTCCCACCGCCGCGGGAAGCTATACGTTCTCGGTCAACGTGGTCGACGCGAACAACGGCATCGCCACCACCTCGATCACGCTGGTGGTCGCCCCAACCCTGTCCCTCAGCTTCCCGGCCCCGCCGTCCGGGACGGTCGGCACCGCTTACACCGACACGCTGACCGCCACCGGCGGGACTACTCCCTACAGCTGGTCGGTGAGCGCTGGGACGCTGCCGGCTGGCATCACGCTGAACGCATCCACAGGGGTACTGGCCGGCACCCCTACCGTGGCCGGCACATCGAGCTTCACGATCAAAGTCACCGACGCCAGCAGCCAGGCCGCCACCGAAGCGACCTCGATCACGATCGCTGCCGGGCCGCTGACGATCACCGTGCCCTCCAGCGCGGTCCTGCCGAGCACCTCGCCCGGCGGCAGCACCAGCGCGCAGCTCGGCACCGTGACGGTGAACGATCTCCGGGGCATGGCTACCGCGTCCTGGACGGCGACGGTCACCGCGACGACGTTCGTGACCGGCGGAGCCACCGCAGCCGAGACGATCCCGCTGACCCAGATCACCTACTGGTCGGGGCCCGCGACCGCGACCACCGGCACCGGCACATTCACGCCAGGTCAGGCCAGCCCGGCGGCCGCAGTGAACCTGACCGTGCCGCGGGCCGTGTTCACCCTCACCGCCGGCAGTTCCGTCAACTCGGCGGCATGGAACCCCACCCTGTCAGTCGCGGTGCCCGCGGCAGCCGTGGCGGGCACCTACACCGCCACCATCACTCACTCCGTGGCCTGACACCCGTGACGGACCATGGCGCCATTCGCACCGGCCCTGAACGGGCATCCTCCAGGGCTTGGCATGGCCGGCTGGTGTGACATTCCGGCGTCCTGGCGAAAGCACGCAGAAAATCGCCTGCGCAGTCTCAGCGGGCTCCGACTGGGCCAGGCCGACGTCCGGACCGGTTGCCCGGGCCGCTTCCCTGGCCTTGACGACCGCGCCGTCCTGCTGACCTGGTGGGCGATACTGGGATCGAACCAGTGACCTCCTCGGTGTGAACGAGGCGCTCTCCCGCTGAGCCAATCGCCCGTCGCTGGCCCGGAGCTGGCCGCTGGGATCCAAGTCCCGCGGCAAGCCTCGTCCCGGCGCTCCCATAGGGTAGCGCATCTTTGCGGTGCGCGGCACGGGACCGCGCCGCACAGGTGTTCGCTGTGCGTAATCGGCGCGGCCCCGGAGCATCGGGGCGGCATCGGGTCCGAGCCGCGCCTGGTTCACCCGGCCGCCACGTTGGCGACACGGGGAGGACGCTCGGGGGACGCCGGGCTCGAGCGCCCCCGGACGGATGGGCGGTGACAATGCGTAATGACAAACGCCTGCAATCGTGCGCATCGGAACGGCTTCAATTACGCTCAGTATTGTTATTGAAACGCTTTGTAGATTGGGGCATGAGATAACCGCGACGGGCTATGCAATCGACACGCGGAAACACTAAACTGGCGCAACATCCTCGACCGAGCTGAGCAGTGTTTGTCCAGGTCAGGACGAGGACGAGGGCTCGTCTTCCGGTAAGGAACGAAAGGCGCAAAACGGGATGCAGATTACCTGGGAAATCTTCACCCTCCGTATGCGCTCCAGTTACCAGCCAGCCGCGTCTAATAGGCAGAGCCCGGTTGTCTGGGAGCCGGCTAGGTAGGGGTGGGAAGCAGATGAACAGAAGCAGCAGCACCACGATCTCGGCCGAGCTGGGTCTGAGGCTTGTCGTCCCACAGCAAACGATTGTCCCGCTTGTGGCCAGTCTGTACTACAGCGGCCGGGATCCGTATGCGGTACGCATGGCGTTCCATGTGGGTACCGATGAACCGGTGGAGTGGATCTTCGCCAGGGACCTGCTGGCCGCGGGGATCGAGAGCCGTCAGGGCGAGGGTGACGTGCAGGTCTGGCCGTCGGCCCGGTCCTGCGCCGAGACCGACGGCCTGGACGTGATCGGATCCGCCGAGACCGAGGGCACGGTGCTGAACATCGAGTTGTCCTCTCCGTTCGGCCAGGCGCACTTCGAGGCGCCGAGCCGGGCCATGTCCGCCTTCCTGCACCGGACCTATCAGATCGTCCCGGCCGGCCACGAAACTGACTACATCGACATCGAGGCAGAGCTCAACGACCTGCTGCGGCAGGCCTGAGACCCGCTAACCCCCCAGCCCCGGCTCGCTCCCCCGTGGTGGGCCGGGGTTATCTATTGGCGGCCTCACCGCGCGCAGCGGCAGCGCGAAGGTGATCACGGCCCGGGTCCCGCGGGGCCCGGAGCGCAGATCCAGGTGGTCGGCGACCTGCCCGACCAGCCACAGGCCGTGGCCGTCGGCGGCGGGCCAGGGGTCCGCCGAATCCGCGGAGGCGGAGGTGCCCGGCCGCCCGCTATCCACGATCTCGCAGGTCAAGCTGCCGTTCAGGTCCCACAACCGGAGGCGGCCGTGCCCGGCGCCGTGCGCGATCGCGTTGGCGGCCAGCTCGTGCACGGCCAGCACCACGTCGTTGGCCCGGTCCTCGGAAAGTCCCGCATGATCGGCGTGCGCCTGCACGGCGGCCCGCAGCCGGTACAGCGTGCCGGAGTCAAACCCCTGGTCCAGAACCGGCGGTGGCGCACTCGCCTGACTGGCCCGGCCGGCTCCCGCGGCGGGCTGGCTCAGGAAAGCGTCACCAGTCAACGCCCACGACCAGGCTCACCGCTGTCCTCTACCAGCGGGGCCAGGCGGTAAACCGTCCTTAGGTGAATGAGGGGAAACCATCGGCGGCCACCCGGCACAACTGGGGCAGCAGAACGTCCACCGCCGCGATCTGACCGGCCACCTCGCGGTCGACGTCCATCCGCGGCACCGACGCCCGGACCGCGTCGTGTACGGCCCGCAGCGGCTCGCTGGGCGCCGCGATATCGGCCCGCAGGTCGATCCCCTGGGTGGCGCAGCAGATCTCCACGGCCAGGCAGGCACGCACGTTGGCCACCACCTCGCGCAGCTTGCGCACCGAGGTCCAGCCCATGGACACGTGATCTTCCTGCTTGCCCGAGGTCGGGATGGTGTCCACGCTGGCCGGGTGGGCGAGCACCTTGTTCTCGCTGACCAGCGAGGCCGCGGTGTACTGGGCGAGCATGAAGCCCGAGTTGGTCCCGGCCGCCGGGGCCAGGAACGGGGGCAGGCCCCGCGAGAACGCCGGGTCGAGCATCCGGTCGACCCGGCGCTCGCTGATCGAGGCCAGCTCGGCCAGGGCCATGGCCAGCATGTCGGCGGCGAACGCGAGCGGCTCGCCGTGGAAGTTGCCCGTGGTCATGACCTCGCCGTCGGCCACGATGACCGGGTTGTCGACCACCGCGCCGAGCTCGGTGGTGATCACCTGCCGGGCGAACCCGAGCACGTCCCGCACCGCGCCGTGCACCTGCGGCGCGCAGCGCAGGCAGTACGCGTCCTGCACGGCGTGCCTGCTGTGCCGGTGGCTGGCCAGCAGCGGCGACCCGGCCAGCAGGCCGCGCAGGTTGGCCGCGCTGGTCAGCTGGCCCGGGTGCGGGCGCAGGGCCTGGACCCGCTCGTCGTAGGGCCGGTCGGTGCCGAGCAGGGCCTCGATGGACAGCGCGCAGGCCACGTCGGCCGCCTGGACCAGCATCACGGCGTCGTGGACCGAGAACGCGAGCAGCGCCTGCATCGGCTCGGTCCCGTTGACCAGTGACAGGCCCTCCTTCGGCGCCAGGGTCAGCGGCACCAGGCCGTGCTCCTCCAGGACCTCGCGGGCCGGGCGGCCCTCGGCAGGCTCGCCGGGGACGCGCAGCCGTCCCTCCCCGATGAGCGGCTGGGCCAGGTGGGCGAGCTGGGCCAGGTCTCCGGAGGCGCCCACCGAGCCCTTGCCCGGGATGACCGGCAGCAGATCCAGGGCCAGCAGCTCGAGCAGCCGGGCGGGCAGGTCGACCCGCACCCCGGAGTATCCGGCCGCCAGCGTCCGGGCCCGGAGCAGGAGCACGGCCCGCACCGTCTGGTCGTCCAGCGGCGCCCCGGTCCCGGCGGCGTGCGAGCGTACGATCGCGCCCTGCAAGGTGGTCAGGTCGGCCTCCCCGATCGGGGTGTCGACCAGCGCGCCGAACCCGGTGTTCACCCCGTACACGGGCGCACCGCCGCTGAGCGCCTGGACCACGACCGACCGGCTGAACTCCATCCGCTGCGCCACCCCGGGGCCCAGCGTGGCCTTCGCCTGCCCGCACGCCACGGCCACCACGTCATCGATCGTCAGCGCGCTTCCATCCACCATGACTTCTCGCATGATCGGTAGCTTCCCACGTACCGATCACGCGCGTAATCCGAGGTCTAGGCCAAACACGTCGGCCAGGCCCTGCGCGCCCGCGGCGGTGATCAGCACACTGCGGCGGCGCGCGCTTTCTGGGACGCGGGCGATCCAGCCGACCTCGAACAGCCGGCCGGTGATCGCGGCGGCCAGGGCCCCGTTCAGGTGCCCGCGGCGCTGGGTCCAGTCGATGCATTCGCCGGCGAAGGTGCGGCGTGACCGACGTACTTCGGTGACATTTATGCCGAACGACGCCAGCATTCTCGCTCCGGCCCCGGTTACGACGAGGCGAGTGCTGGCGCTGTCACCATGGTCCGTTCGGGCCAAATATTTTGATCTGAGCAGGGCGTCGAGCAGTCCGACGCCGGCCCGGCCCGCCAGGTGGTCATAGCAGGTGCGGGCCTCGGCCAGCGCGACCGCCTCGCGGGACTGACGCAGGGTGCGGACCGGCAGCGCCGGGCTGATCAGACCGATCGCCTCGAGGGCGGCGGCTACCTCGTGACCGGCCAGCCGGTAATAGCGGTGGCGGCCCTGCCTGGCCACCACGATCATGTTCCCGTCGAGCAGCTTGGCCAGGTGGAAGCTGGCCGTCGCGGCGCTGACCCCGGCCAGCCGGGCCAGTTCCCCGGCCGCCAGCGGGCGGTCGGACAGCAGCGCGCGCAGCATCGCGGCCCGGGTGGGGTCGGCCATGAGCGCAGCGGCCTGAGCGATGTCAGTGTCATAGGGAACGCTGTCGTGGGCCGGTACGGTCATATTTCGACCGTAACCCAAGCATCCTTCAACCAGGATCGAAGCATGGCAGAGAACCCCGCGGACCTGATCGTGGCCGGAGTCGAGACGTGCCTGGAGTACGCCGCGACCTGGCATGCCTGGGACGGCCGGCCGATCGCGCGCACCGTCGACGGCTCGGTCGATTCCCGGCCCAACGTGTGGACGCCCGCCAAGGCGCTGCGCCGGATCAACGACCACCTCGTCGACCACCTGCACGAGGTCGCGGCCCTGCTGGCCGGGGCCGAACCCATGCCAGATCAGTGGCACGGCCGGTTCGCCACGCTCGACGCCGACTGGGCGCGGCTGGCCGAGGCCGATTTCGACGAGGCGCGCTCCCGGCTGCGCCGCCTGGCCCGCAGCTACGTGCTGATCTACGAAATAGCTGGTCCGGCGGCCTGGGACGAGCCCCGCGACCCGGCCTGGACCTTGCGCGAGATCGCCGAGCACGTGTCGCATGTCGACGCATATGCGGAGGAAGTGGGACGCATGATGTGAGGCGATGCCGCGCTTCGAGTTTGCGCGAGCGGCAGGATCGGCTACAGTTCTGATCGCACCCCAGGTGCGCGCGGACGTGGCTCAGTTGGTAGAGCATCACCTTGCCAAGGTGAGGGTCGCGGGTTCGAATCCCGTCGTCCGCTCCGAAGGGTCCTCGTGCCCTTGCGGCGGAGTGGCCGAGTGGCTTAGGCAAGGGCCTGCAAAGCCCTGTACACGGGTTCGATTCCCGTCTCCGCCTCCCTTCAGTTCCCCGGCCCCGGGGTCGGCCGTATGCCGGGCCGGACCAGGCCGGTCTCGTAGGCCAGGACCACGACCTGCACCCGGTCGCGCAGGCCGAGCTTGGCCAGGATGCGGCCGACGTGCGACTTGACCGTCGCCTCGGACACGTACAAGGCGGCGGCGATCTCGGTGTTCGACAGGCCGTGGGCCACCGAGACGAGCACCTCGCGCTCGCGTTCGGTCAGCGCGGACAACTGCGGGTAGGCGTGTTCTCGCTGGTCGGCGGACAGCGGCAGGACCTGGGCGTACTCCTCGAGCAGGCGGCGCGTGACCCGGGGCGACACCACGGCGTCGCCGGCCGCGACGGTGCGGATGGCGGCCACTAGCTCGGCCGGACGCACGTCCTTGAGCAGGAAGCCGCTGGCACCGGCGCGCAGCGCGCCGAAGGCGTACTCGTCGAGGTCGAAGGTGGTCAGCACGAGCACCCGGACCTCAGCGTCGGCGGCGATGATGCGCCGGGTGGCCTCGATGCCGTCGGTGCCCGGCATGCGGATGTCCATCAGCACCACGTCCGGCGCGTGCCGGCCGGCCTGCTCGACGGCCTCCTCGCCGTCGCCGGCCTCGGCGACGATGGTCAGGTCGCCCTCGGCCTCCAGGATCATTCGGAAGCCGCGCCGCAGGAGCGGCTGGTCATCGGCAAGCAGCACGGAGATGCTCATACCGGCACGGCCCCGTTGAGCCCGTTTACCTTGGGTCGCAGGGTCGCCTCGACCAGCCAGCCGCCGTCGTCGGCCGGGCCCGCGCGCAGCGCGCCGTGGTGCAGGGCGACGCGTTCCCGCATGCCCTCGATGCCGTGGCCGTTCCGGTTGGCTGGCGGGTCCGGCCGGACAGCCGACGGACCGGTGGTGCCGTCGTCGGCGACCCGGATCCGCACCTCGGGCTCGTCGTAGCTGATCGTGACCCTTGCGTGCCGGGCGACGGCGTGCCGCAGGGTGTTGGTCAGCGCCTCCTGGACGATGCGGTAGGCGGTCAGTTCGGCGGCGGCGCCGAGCGGGAACGGGGTGCCGTCGACCGACAGGGTGACGGGCAGCCCGGTGGCCCGGACCCGCTCGACCAGCGCGCTGAGCTGCCCCACGCCGGGCTGCGGGGGTAGCGGGGCCCGGCTGGCCGGCGGTTCGTCGGTCCGCAGCACGCCCAGCATGGCCCGCATGTCCGACAGCGCGTGCCGGCCGACCTCGGAGACTTCGGCCATGGCATCGGCACCCTGGCCGGGATCGGCCCTGCTGACCAGCGCCGCGGCGTCAGCCAGGGTGATCACGACCGACAAGCTGTGCGAGACGATGTCGTGCAGTTCCCTGGCGATCCTGGTCCGCTCGGCCGCCGCCGCGATGGTGGCCTGCTGATCTCGCTCGGTCTCCAGACGGCGAGCGCGCTCGTCCATCCAGGCCAGGTAACGGCTGCCCGAGGCGGCTGTCATCCCCGCGAACAGCGCGGCGACCACGGTGGCGGTCAGGAACAGCAGCGAGCGCGGGAACGTCCCGGCCGGCTCCCACCGGGCCGCGGCCATGACCGCGCCGGCCTCCATGACCGCGGCGGCCAGCAGGGCCCGGGTCCGGGACTGGTGGGCCGCGACCGTGTACAGCGCGATCAGCAGGGCCACGTCGCCGAGCAGCGAGAGGCCCAGCAGCCACTGCGCGAACCCGATGGCACTGGCGGCCAGGAACACCGCGGCGGGCCAGACCCGGCGGACGGCGATCACGCCGATCAGCGCGGCCTGGATCAGGCCATCGCGCACGTCGCCGGAACCCGACTGGATCAGCCACGCGGTGCACAGCGCCAGGAGCACCGCCGCGACCAGCGCGTCGACGGTCAGCGGGTGCGCATGCGCGATACGGCGGCCCTGGCCGAACAGGCTGCGGGTGAGTTCGTCCGGGGGCTGCAGGCTCGTCTGGCCCCGGGAAACCTCGGTCATAGTGCCCAATGTGCGTCCTTCGCGGTCACTTACCGGCAGCGTACCGCCTGCGCCGCTTTCCGCCGACCGTTCCGTGTCGCATCGTCGCTGGTCACGCGCATGGATACGGGGCTCCTCCGACCTGAGGATGAGCCGGGCCGGGCAGATTTCGTCCTGCGGGCTATCCCGCAGGCGGGGCGGCACCGCATACGGTCGGCATGTTATGTGCTTGTCGTTGCCACGGGGAGGGTGATGCGCGGCCACACGAGGGGGTTCTTCCCGGAGCCCGTCGCCGCCAAGGTCCCGGAGATCACCTTCCTGTTCTGGGTGATCAAGATCCTGACCACGGCGGGCGGCGAGGCCACATCGGATTACCTGGCCCTGGACCTGGGCAGCCGCCTCGAGGCGGGCTGCATAGAGGCCGGTATCTTCGTGGTCGCCCTCGTGTGGCAGTTCCGCACACGCCGCTACGTGGCCGCGGCCTACTGGCTGCTGGCCTACGCCATCGCGATCTTCGGCACCGGCGTGGCCGACGCGCTGCACCTGTTCGTCGGCATCCCCTACACGGGCACGACGGTCCTGTGGGCCGTGGTGCTCGCGGTCATCTTCTGGCTGTGGTACCGCAGCGAGCACACGCTGTCGATCCACAGCATCTACACCCAGCGGCGGGAGATCTGCTACTGGGCCGTGGTGTTCGCCACCTTCGCGCTCGGCACCGCGCTTGGCGACTTGACGGCCTTCTCCCTGCACTTGGGCTATCTAGCGTCCGGGATCATGTTCTTCCTGATCATCTTGATTCCCGCGCTGGCCTGGTCGAGGTTCGGGCTCGATGCGGTCGTGGCGTTCTGGTTCGCGTACGTGGTGACCAGGCCGCTGGGCGCCTCGTTCGCGGACTACCTCAGCAAGCCGCACTCGCTGAGCGGCGCCAACTACGGCGACCTAACCGTGGCCGTGATCACCACGCTCCTGGTGGCCAGCCTGGTCGGCTACCTGACCGTGACCCGGCACGACATGCAGCGGGAACAACCGCAGGAAGCAGCGCGGTTTGCGGCGGTTAGAGATGATGTTGTGGGTAGATAGACCGCATGGTCAGGATTAGGCGCTGGGTCGTTGGCAAGCGCAAGAAGGTCGTGTGGTCCGAGCCGCAGCTGCCGCCGTACGTGAAGATCAACCCGGACAGCCCGCCCGGCTTCGCCGAGGGACTCCAGCCCGGTGACATATCGATGGGCGCCGTGGCCCAAGAGTTCCTGATGTCGGACGAAGGCGAGGATGAGGCGCCGCTCTGAGCTCCGGAGCTCCGTGCGGCGGGTTGGGCTCGTGCGGCGGGTGAGCTTCGTGCGGCGGGTGAGCTTCGTGCGGCGGGGTTGGGCTCTCCCGGCGAGCCGCTCAACTACGTCGTTGCCGCAACGACGCACACCCGACTACATCGTTGCCACAACGACGTAGTTCCGGCCTGAAACCCAGCCGAGACTCGTTGAACACCAGTCCCTGGAGCATCCGCTGTACCGGGCCCTAGCCCGGTCGCGAAAAGGGGGGACTACTTTTCGATCGTCAGACGCTCAGGTGAGCTGGGCGCGGATGGCCTCCAGGGCGGCCTTGATGTTCTCGACCGAGTTCGCGTAGGAGAAGCGCAGGTAGCCCTCGCCGTAGGGGCCGAAGGCGGTGCCGCCGAGCGCGGCCACCCCGGCCTCGGTCAGCAGCCGCGCCTGGAGCTGGGCCGAGGTCTGGCCGGTGCCGGTGATGTTGGGGAAGACGTAGAACGCGCCATGCGGCTCCAGGCAGCTGACGCCGGGGATGTCGTTCAGCCCGGCCACGATGATGTCCCGGCGGCGGCGGAACTCCGCGACCATGTCGTCGACCGGCTGCCACGGGCCCTCCAGCGCGGCGATCGCCGCGTACTGGCTGAACGCCGACGTACAGGAGACCGAGTTGATGGCCAGGCGCGTGATCGGCTCGACCAGGGCGGGCGGGAACACGCCGAAGCCGAGCCTCCAGCCGGTCATGGCGAACGTCTTGGACCAGCCGTCGAGGAGGATGGTGCGTTCGGCCATGCCGTCCACGTCCAGGACGCTGGGCAGCCGTTCCCCGGGGTCCCCCGCCGGGGGGGTCTGGGGGGGTCGTCCCCCCTGGCCAGCACCGACGCCGTAGCGGATGGCCCAGTACACCTCGTCGGTGAGCACCGTCAGGTCGTGGCGCATGGCGATGTCCGCGATCGCCTCGCAGTCCTCGCGGGTCAGGGCGCTGCCGCACGGATTGTGCGGCGAGTTGATGATGAGCAGCTTGGAGCGTTCGGTGACCAGGTTCTCCAGCTCGCCGACGTCGATGCGGAAGTCGTTCTGCTCGCGCAGCGGCACCGGGACGGGCACGGCGCCGGCGAAGGAGGTGATCGACTCATACATCGGGAAGCCGGGGTCCGGGTAGAGCACCTCCTCGCCCTCGTTGACCAGGGCGAGGATGGTGAAGAACATGATCGGCTTGGCGCCCGGGGTCACGATGACGCGGTCGGATGTTGTCTTCAGCCGACCGGTACGGTCGAGGAAGGCGGCCACCGCCTCGCGCAGCGGCGGGATGCCCGGCGCGGGCACGTAGTGGGTATGACCCGCCCGCAGGGCCTCCACCGCGGCCTCGACGATGTGCTCCGCGGTCGGGAAGTCGGGTTCGCCGATCTCCAGGTGGATGATCTTGTGGCCGGCGGCCTCCATGGCTTTGGCCCGGGCGAGGACTTCAAAGGCCGACTCGGTGCCGAGCCTGCCCATCCGATCTGCCAGCTGGAAGTCTGTCATGGCCCTGATGATAGGTCTGTGGCTGTTTGGTGGTAAGAGTCACTGTGAGGTCGGTGCGGCACAAGGAGGTGCGGGAATGGGCGGTGGGCCCGTGGCGCGGTCGGGCAGTGGATTGGACACGGCGCAGCTCTTCGCCGCCGCGGAGGCCGATTTCGCCCGGTACGAGGTGGTCAAGGACCTGATCGACGAGTGCATCGACATATCCCTGAACTACCGCCAGAGCGGGCACCCCGGCGGCTCCCGGTCCAAGGTGCACATGATGGTCGCGCTGCTGCTGTCCGGGGCCATGCGCTGGGATGTGCTGCGGCCGTGGCGGCGGTTCGGCGACCGGTTCGTGCTGTCCGCGGGTCACACGGTGCCTCTGGTATACGCCACACTAGCGGTGCTGAACGAGGCGATGCGGGCCCGATTCGACGCGTCCGGGGATCCCGCGTTCGCGTTTCCCGACGACGGCCGCTGGGCGCTGACCTGGGAGTGGCTGCTCCGCCTGCGCAGGCACGGGGGGCTGCCCGGGCACGCGGAGATGGAAGGCCGGACGCTGTTCCTGAAGTTCAACACCGGGCCCTCCGGGCATGGGATGCCGCCCGCCGCGGGCGAGGCGCTGGCCCTCAAGCTGGCCGGGGCGGACCAGGTGAAGGTGTTCGTGTTCGAGGGCGAGGGCGGGCTCACCCCCGGCTCGGCCCACGAGACCAAGAACACCGCGTGGGGCCTGGGCCTGGACAACCTGATCTTCATGGTCGACTGGAACGACTTCGGCATCGACCCGCGGCCTTTGTCGAGCATGGTGGCCGGGACGCCGGTGGACTGGTTCGCGCCGTACGGCTGGCGGGTGACCGGGACCGAGCACGGCATGGAGTGGGGCCCGGTAACGCAGACCGTGCTTGACGCCGCGTGCGGTCCGGCGTCGTCTCCCACGATGGCGTGGTTCGTGACGCAGAAGGGCCGGGGCTACGGCAAGGTCGACGCGGCCAGTCACGGCACGCCCTTCCCGATGAACGCCCCGCAGTTCTGGGAGGTCCGCAAGCGGTTCATGGACCGGTACGGCGTGACCTACCAGGGCGTGGACACCCCGGCCCCGGCCGGTCCGGCAGCCGTGCAGGAGCAAGCCGCGGCCAACCTGAGCGTCGCGATGAGCGTGCTGCGCCGCGACGAGGGCCTGGTGACCTGGCTGTCGGATCGGCTCGCGGCCATCGCCTCGACGGTGCCCTCATCTTTGGAGGGGTTCCGGCTGGGCAAGTCCGGGGTGTTCTCCGATCAGCGGATCTTCGACGTGTCGTCGTATCCCGAAACAATTTGGAAGAAGCCGGGCGAGAAGGCGCCGAACCGGGCCGGTCTGGCCGCCTGGGGTTCGTACGTGAACACGCTCGCGCTGCGCGACTACGGCCGCCCGCTGTTCATCGCGGCCTCGGCCGACCTGGCCGAATCGACGAACATCGCCGGGTTCGGCCAGGACTACGGCGGCCTGCCGGGCACCGGCTGGTACGAGCGGTCAGCGAACCCGACCGGGGCGCTGCTGCCCACCGAGATCACCGAGTTCACCAACTCCGGACTGGTGTGCGGGCTGGCCACGGTGAATCTTTCCGCTTCGCCTTTCGATGAGTTCGACGGTTACTGGGGGGCCTGCTCCACGTACGGCTCGTTCTCGTACCTGAAGTACGGACCGATGCGGCTGTTCAGCCAGCTGGCCCAGGACAGCGAGCTGAAGGTCGGCAAGGTGCTGTGGATCGCGGGCCACTCCGGGCCGGAGACGGCTGAGGACTCCCGCACGCACTTCGGCATCTTCTCGATCGGCGTCACCCAGCTGTTCCCCGAGGGGCACGTGATCGACCTGCACCCGTGGGAGTACAACGAGGTGCCGGTCATGCTGGGCGCGGCGTTCGGGCTCGACGTGCCGGTCGTGGCGCTGCACTTGACCAGGCCGCCGGTGGAGATCCCCGACCGGGAGGCGCTGGGCATTCCGTCGCACCTGGCCGCGGCGCGCGGTGCCTACGTGCTGCGCGAGTACCGGCCGGATCAGCCGCGCGGCGGCACGGTGTTCGTGCGCGGGACCATGCCGATCCGGAACCTGGTCAACGTGCTGCCGTCGCTTTCCGACCGGGGTATCAACGTGAAGATCGTGGCGGCGCTGAGCCCGCAACTGTTCGCGCGGCAGCCTGCTGCGTACCGGGAGTCGGTGGCTTCGGCTTCGGACCGGCTGGACGGCATGGTCATCACCAACGGCGCGTTCAAGCTGATGCGCGAGTGGGCCGACGGGCCGCTGGCCAGGGAATACTCGCTGTCCTCGGACTGGGACGACCGGTGGCGGACCGGCGGTTCCGTGGCCGAAGTCATCGAGGAGGCGCACCTGGACGAGGCGCACATCCTGGACGCGCTGGAGCGGTTCGCGGCGTCCCGGCCGGAGCGGCGGCGCCGGATCCGGGAGATGCTGGACGGCGCCTGACGCCTACGGTTTGGTGCGTCTCGGGACCCTCACAGGGGCAGGCCCATGATCAGGGAGTCCCAGAGTTCGCTGTTGGCGCGGCGGTAGTGCTTGACGCGGTGGCCTTCCTCGGTGAAGCCGCACTTGCGGTACAGGGCGATCCCGGCGGTGTTGTGCGCGAACACCTCGAGGGAGAGCTTGTGCAGCCCCTGTTCGCGTGCCCAGTCGATGGTCGCCTGGATCAGCGCCGAGCCGACGCCGCGGCCTCGCCATTCGCGGTCGACCAGCATCCCGAGTTCGCCGAAGCCATGCCGACTGACGGTGGTGTGGATCATCCCGACGATCTGGCCGTCGGCTGCCGCGACGAACGACTCGGCGATGCTGGCGGTGAACTGGACGGTCCGCGCGTCGACGTCGACCGGCGGCTCGGTGGCGATTCCGGTGCGCTCCTCCGCGACGGCGGCGAACAACTCGGCCATCGGTCGCGCGTCGGCCACTGCGGCAGGTCTCACGGTGAACTGCGGCATCACTGCACATCCAGGATGAAACGGGCGGCGGGAGTGAGCGCGATCAGCGTCTGCGGGCGGATGTACTTCTGTTGATCCAGCTGCTGGCCATGACCGCGGCGGGTGAAGTAGGCATGCATGGCGCGGCGGGGGCGGTCGCTGAGGTTCTGGGTACCGCCGTGCCACAGGTGGCTATTGAATACCACGACCGTGCCCGCCGGGCCGATGACCAAGACCTGGTCTGGGTGCTCGGCGGCCGGGTCGAACAGCGCCAGGCGCGGCACGGTCCTGGCCCGGTGCGAGCCCGGCACCACCCGGGTCGCGCCGTTGCTGGCGGTGAAGTCGTCCAGCAGCCAGATCGAGTTGCAGACCTGGTACTCGCCGGGCTCGACCGGACCGGCCCAGTCGGTGTGCAGGTTCTGGTGCCCCTGGCCGGGTAGCGCGGCCCGGAAGTTCAGCGAGGACAGCTTGAAGTCGCCCAGCACATGAGCCATGCAGGCCAGTACCCGGTAGTCGGTGAAGGCCGACCAGAACATCTCGCCCTTGTTGACCAGGTCGGCGAGCCGGTCGGTGCCCGCCTCCTGATGGACCTCGATCCCGGCCTGGTCGCCCTCGGCGGCCATCAGCTCGGCGAGCCGGGCCCGGATCACCTCCAGCTGCGTTTCGTTCAGGACGCCGGGCAGGGGCGCGAAGCCGTCACGGTCGAGTCGTTCGGCCGTCTCGGCGTCCAGGGTCGACTCGGTGACGCCGAGCTCGGCGAGCGCGGTCGCCATGTCCATGGCTGCCTCCCACCCCAGCTTAGGCGGCGGGTCGGTGCCCGGCCCGCGGACGTGGAGTGGAACGCGGTAGGCCACCGAATCCGTGGCGAGGGACCGGATCGGCTGCCGAATCGGTGGCCGAGACGCGCCCCCCAGTGAATCCCCCTGAGATTCCCCCCATCCCCCGGCGGAACACCTCGCGTGCGGGGAGACGGTAGACGCGGGAGCGGGATCCGTAGCCTACACGGATCGAGCGGGGAGGTTCGAGATGAGCAGGCCGAACATAACCGACGTGCGGTGCGCGGCGCTGTTCGCATCGGGGTTGCAGCAATCGGATACGCCGACCGGGGCAGCGGTCGCAGAGGCCGTTCGGTGGACTGTGCGGCAGTTCGGCGTGTCCGGTTGCGCGGGCCGGATGGCCCAGGAGTTCGGTGACCATCCGGAGGCGGCCATGGAGCGCATGCGCTGGGTGCGGCAACTGGTCGGCGGGTTGCCGGCCGACGGCATCCAGCGTGCCGCCTGACCTTCCAGATTCGGCCCAGGGCGATTCCGCCCGATGCCGCCTTGAGCGGGGCGGCCCGAGATCTCAGTTCGACAAGTCAGCGCGGAGGTGGGTTGTGGGATACCTGGCAGAAGTGATCGAGTGGCAGCCGAAATTCGCGCGTGACGCGGGCACCTTGGCCGCATCGCTGCCCGACGACGGCCTCGACCTGGCCGGGCTGGTCGGGGCACTGGAGCGGCAGCCCGCCGGCGGCGTCCCGCGCGCGTACCGCGTCGCGGAGTTCACTCAGGCCGCGGACCCGGCACAGACCGCCGTAGCCAATTACCTGTGGCGTGCGCCAGGCGGTAGCCGGATGGAGCTCTGGGTACTCGGGGCGTCCGCCGGGCAGACCCGGCGGCTGGCCGAGGCGTTCGGCCGGGCCGGCGCCACTGCGCGTTTCGCGACGGCGGATCTGTCCGCCCCGGCGGAGATCGACCTTGATCGCGGCCTGCTGCGCGCGTGCGCCTTCGACCTGGTCGTCGTCGACACCCGGACAGTCACGCTCACCGCCGCCTCGTGGACTCTGCTCCGGCGGCTGCTGCTGCCGGGCGGACTGGTCCTGGTCCGGCACCCCGATCCCGGATTCGCCCATCCCGGGCCGGGTTGGTCGAAGGTGGGCGCCGGACCGCACGGCATCGTGTGGGCCGCCCCGCCAGGACTGTTCGACGACGGGGGCGCTGAGCTGCAGGGCCCGCGCTGGGTGATCGCAGCCGAGGCGTATCTCGGTCGGCTATGGCCCGGCCGGAGGGTCATGCCGTCTGGCTGGCTCTGGTCGCATGAGGCTCAGCAGGAGATGAGGGCGCTGCGCGCGATCGACTTCTTCGGTGACCTGGACGCTTCCTCAGGTCGCGATCCGCTGGGTACGCAGGTGGTCACGCGGTTCCTGACCCTCCTGCGCGCGCTGACGGTGGCCCGGACAGCACCGGGCGCCTCCCCGTGCCGCCTGACGATCATTACCCGCCATGCCGCCCTCGACGGTCGGTCGCCGCGGGAGGCGCTGCTGTGGGCGGCGGTCCGGGCCCTAGGCCGCGACCTCGATCCGGCCTTGCTGATCGACATACGGCTTATCGACATCGGCGGGCCTGAGGACCTCCCGATGCTGCGCTGGCTGGCCCGGCACGATGTCCGCGAGCGCGCGCTGGCTGTCCGGAAGGGCCGGCTGCACGCGCTGCGCATGGTCCGGAGGGCGGCCACCGCGGCAGGTTCGGGCTAGGTTTTGCTCAGCGGGTCAGGTGCTCCCTAGCCGGTCAAGATTTGCTCAGCGGGTCAGGGCGCTGTCGGCGGCGTGCGCGTACAGTTCGGCGGCCCGCCAGCAGTACCAGGCCAGCACCGACCGGTACGGCCGGTACGGATCGCCGAGCGGTTCCAGTTCCCTGGCGGTCGGCGTCGGGATCTGCCAGGCCAGTCCGTAGCCGCGGCGGATGCCCAGGTCGCCGACCGGCCACACATCCAGGCGGCGGAGCTGGAACAGCAGGAACATCTCCGATGTCCACCGCCCGATGCCGCGGACGGCCGACAGGCGGGTGATGATCTGCTCGTCGCTTTCCCGGGCCAGGCCGCGCGGGGAAAGGACGACCGTCTCGTCAAGGACCTTGGCCGCCAGGTCGCGCAGGGAGGCAACCTTGGCCCGGGACAGGCCGACCGCGCGGAGCGTCTCGTCGGACAGCGCGATCAGCCTCTCGGGCTGGACGTCGCCGTCGAGCGCGGCGATCAGCCGGCCGTGGATCGCGGCGGCCGCTCGGCCAGCCAGCTGCTGGTAGACGACTGCCCGGACCAGGGTGCCGAAGTGCGACTCCGTGGGGCGGCTGAGCCGGGGCGGCCCGGTCTGCGCGAGCAGCCCGGCGATGACGGGGTCCCGGCCGGCCAGGATGCGGGCCGCGGCGGTGAAGCTGACCTTCCGCTGTGGCGAGACGTCGGTCGTCGCAGTCATGTCCCAAGTGTGACGCATGATGCGGCACCTGCCCCAGCGGTAGGCGTGCGGGTCACGCCTACGGCCGTCATATGGGGTGGAACCCGGGGTCCACCTTCCAAGAGCCAGGTGAATGCCCAGGTTCACCTGGTTCACGGGCTGGCTGAGCCTCATGATCGGCTTAAGCGGGTTGCCGCGGGACGGGCGGGCCGGCTGGGATGGGTTTATGCCGGATCACTCGAACGTCACGCATCCGCTCCTCCGGCTCGGCCGGCTCGCGCTCGGTCCCGGGCTCCGTAACCTAACGCCGGGTTCGGCGCCGTCTGAGGTGGTGGTGACGGCTACGGTCGCGGTGCCGGATTCCTCGGTCAGCCAGGCCTACGCATGGGATGTGGCCTGGGCCGACGCCGTCCGCGAAGCGGGTCAGCAGGGCGTCGATCCGGCCACCGCCCAGGCACTGGAACGCGGCGCCGGGGCGGCATCGGCGGCCGGTTCCCAGGTTGTCGTCGCGACGCATGGCGAGCCAGTGCTGGCCTGGTGGTTCGCCTCCGGTAGCGGGGCGGGCTCGGTGCGGGTCGGGCCGCTTCCGCATCTGCTGGAGGTGGCCGATGCCGCGGCCCGGCGCCCGGCCTACGTCGTGGTACTGGCCGACCGGGAAGGCACCGACGTCATCGTGCACGCTGCCGGGGACCAGGTTCCGGCCCGGCATGTCGAGGTCGGCGACCGTCCGGGAACGCAGCACGACCCCCATCCTGACCGGCCGCCCGCGCAGCACCACGGCGAGCGGCACCTGACCGATAGCGAGCCGGAGAGCGGCGGGCAGCGCAACGCCGAGTTCATCGCCGGACGGGTGGCCGAAGCCGCGGAGAGCGTGGCTGCGCACGTCGTGCTCGGCGCGGGCGACCAGCACATCCTCGACGCCATTGCGAGTCACCTGCCCTCGACGCTCGGACCGGTAACGGCCGTCGCGGGTAGCCGCGCGGCTGACGGACTTGACGCTCATCTGGGCACGGGCATCAGCGCAGCGCTCGACGACATCACCGGCGCGGCCATCGCGGCGGTCGGGGACCTGGTGGCCTCGCGAGCGGAGGGGCCGGATCCGGCCGCGGTCCGCGGCATCAAGGCCGTGGCCGAGCAGCTAGCCGAGCAGCAGGTCGCCGTGCTGCTGGTGGCAGCCGACGTGACCCAGGACGCGGCCGCGAGTTACCGGATCGGCAGCCGCCCGACCGAGTTCCTGGTCGACGACCCCGACACCGGCGTCGAGGTGCCGCTGGAGGACGGCCTGGTGTGGGCGGCGCTGCATCAGGACGCGATCGTGGTCCAGCTACAGGACCGTACCGGGCCGCTGGCCGGAGAGCCGGTCGCTGCGCTGCTGCGCCGCGGTTCTGCCGGGTGAGCCTTAGACCCGGCGCAAGCTGGGGTGCACCGGGTACTGCGGGGGTTGGGAGCTAAGGCGCACGAGCAACCCGACCACGACGCCAGCCAGGAAACCGAACACGTGCGCCAGGTAAGCCACGGAACCGGCGCCGGACGCGGCGTACCCGGCCGAGTAGGCCCACTGCAGCACGA
>Ga0209168_10001160_pt1 | contig 21443 bp, 19 predicted proteins | sample Coa_R1_FD_187156 | JGI IMG/M metagenome (GOLD analysis project Ga0209168, IMG submission 187156) | Surface soil microbial communities from Centralia Pennsylvania, which are recovering from an underground coalmine fire - Coalmine... | ecosystem: Environmental > Terrestrial > Soil > Unclassified ...
ATCGCCGCATTGACGCGCAGGTTCTGGATGGCGCGCTCGATCTTGTTGCGTGAAACGCCGTACGGAAAAATCATCTTCGGCCGCTCGCGCTCCGCTTCGCCACGTTCCTCTTCCCAGAGCTCGCGCTCGCCCACGGCATGCGCGTGAGGTTCGCGCACCATCGTCTGCATGTCCGCGACTTGCACCACCTCGACGGCGCCGCTGGCCGTACGCTGGCGAATCTCCGGCTGCGGCATGTAGCCGCGCAAGAGGGAGTCCACGACCTCCGCGACGTTGTGATGAATGGCAAGACGATCTCTCTCCTGGATCTCGATGACCACGTCGAAGGTCGGCGGCGCCTTGCGCTCGAGCACCGTCTTGCGAGTGCCGCGCCGACGCGCCTCTTCGTCGGAGAGCGTCACGGCGCTGATCCCGCCCACCAAGTCGGAGAGCGTGGGATTCATCAGCAGATTCTCGAGCGATTGCCCGTGCGCCGTGCCGATCAGCTGTACGCCGCGCTCGGCGATCGTACGGGCGGCCATCGCTTCGGCCTCCGTGCCGATCTCGTCGATCACCACCACCTGCGGCATGTGATTCTCGACGGCCTCGATCATCACGGCATGTTGGAGCGCCGGCTCGGGCACTTGCATGCGCCGCGCGTGGCCGATGCCCGGATGCGGAATGTCGCCGTCACCGGCGATTTCATTGGATGTGTCGACGATCACCACGCGCCGGCGGTCTTCGGAGAGCACGCGGGCGATCTCGCGCAGCATCGTGGTCTTGCCGACACCGGGGCGTCCCAGCAGGCAGATCGACCTGCCGCTTCGCACAACGTCAAGGATGAGGTCGATCGTACCGTAGACGGCGCGCCCCACGCGACATGTCAAGCCGATGATCTTGCCGGTGCGGTTGCGAATGGCCGAGATGCGATGGAGCGTCATCTCGATACCTGCGCGATTGTCTTTGCCGAACGAACCAAGCCGTCCAATGACGTGCTCGAGGTCCTCTTGCGTCACCGGCTCGTTTGAAAGATAGACGAAGTCTTCGGGAAAGCGCGCCTCAGGGAGCCGGCCAAGATCCAGCACGACTTCGATGATTGCTTCGAGGTTGGGAAGGCGTATCAGCGCCTGTCGGATGGGGAGAGGAAAGATGTCGAGAAGCTGTCTCAGCTCCCGCGAGGGTGAAATGCTCTCAGGTTGCACCGCCAACGTGTCGCCACCTCAGTTCCGACGCAAGCAAGGAAGTCAGAAGTCGTGCTTCGCGGTCTACACGCCTGCTTCAACCCCTCCTCTCTCCGCTCGGAACGCGGCAGTCGGTGCCCGGTTGCTCTAGGGAGTTCGCGAGCGGAGAAGCCCCGGCCTGCTCCATCGAACTCCTATACCACCACCCTGACCGTCTTAAGCTCAGGATCGGCGGGCCCTTGCATGTGCACGCCCGCTTTGACCTCTAGCGTAAGGTATTCGATCACTTCTTTGGTGATGCGCTCGCCCGGTGCGATGATCGGAATGCCCGGCGGATACGGCGTGATCACCTCCGCGCAGATGCGTCCCGCAGATTGGCGGAACTTCACTCTCTCCGTCGGCGCCAAGAAAGCTTCGCGCGGCGTCATCGCCATCGTGGGAATGGGCGGGAAATTGTACGTTCCCGTCTTGAGGCGACGCTCCAAGACGCCGGACGGCGAGAAGATGTCGACGGGCCGGTCTTCGCGCGCGAGCTCTTGCACGCTGTGGACGAGCTTCTCGGCAGCGACGGCGTCGGTGCCGATCGTAAAAAGCGCGAGCACGTTGAAGAGATCGGCGAGCTCGCACTGCACGTTGTAGCGATAGCGCAGGATCTCGTTGGCCTCGTAGCCCGTGTAGCCCAAGTTTTTGACGGTGACGGTGATCTTCGTGGGGTCGAACCCCGCGACGCCGGGACGCCCCACCAACTCCTCGCCGAAGCAGTAGACGTCCTTGATCTCGTTGAGACGAGCGCGCGTCTGATTCGAAATCTCGATCACACGCGAGAGAAGCGCGGGCCCTTCGGTCGCCATCTGCATGCGCGCGACGTCGAGCGATGCCACGAGCACGAGGTTCGGCGACGTGGAGAGAAACATCTTCAACACCGCCCGCAGACGGTCGTGATCGACGCGATCGCCAATCTGATGGAGCATCGAGGCCTGCGACATGGCACCCAGCATCTTGTGCGTCGAGTTGACGACGAGATCCGCGCCTACTTCCGTTGCTGACGGCGGGAGAGCCGGATGAAAATGGAAATGCGGCCCCCAAGCCTCGTCGACAAGCAGAAGCTTCCCGCGCTCGTGGACGATGCGCTCGATGGCGTAGAGATCGGCCGCAGCGCCATAGTATGTGGGGCTGACGATGAAGACGGCCTTCACGTCGGGATGCTCGTCGAGCGTGTTCGCGACGGTCTCCGGCGTCACGGTATGGTCCATGTGGAGCTGCTCGTCGACTTCGGGTTTCATGTAGACGGGCACGCTGCCGCTCATGACGAGCGCGCCGATGCAGCTCTTGTGCGCGTTACGGGGAATGGCGATCTTGTCGCCGGGGTTGAGCGCGGCCATCATCATCGCCTGATTGCCGCTCGTTGAGCCGTTGATCAAGAAGAACGAATAGTCGGCCCCGTACGCCTCGGCGGCAAGCGCTTCGGCCTCGGCGATCGCCCCGCGTGGTTCCAGCAAGTCGTCGAGCCCGAGAATCTGCGTCAAATCGATCGCCAGCACGTTGTCGCCCACGAACTCGCGCAGCAGGCGGTGCATTCCCAAACCCTGCTTGTGCCCCGGGGTGTGGAACGGCGTGGTGCCCGAGTCCACGTAGTCGAGCAACACTTGGAAATACGGCGTCTTGCTTTGGTCCACGGCGCCCCGCGTTTCGACGGAGGCGGGTGCCCGCCTGCAAGGAGCGAAGAAGCGCCGTCATGAGGGAGGAAGCAAGCAAGTATTGGCTGCGCTTGGACGAGGTTCCGGAGGCCGGTATCGATCCGAGCGAAAACAAGGCCGGCAACGGCCGCTGGCGCGATCTGTCGGCCGTGCTGGGGATGCGAACCTTCCAGATCGACGTCCACACGATCTGGCCGGGGCAATACTACGCCCCCTATCATCGCCATAGCCAGCAGCTGGAGTTTTTCGCCGTTCTGGCGGGGCGTGGTCACGTCCTCATCGGCCAAGAACGCCACGCCGTCCGAGCGGGCGACTGCGTGTACTTCCCGCCGGGGATCTCTCACACGCTGCACAACTCCAGCGAGCTGCCGCTCTCGGCGCTGATCTTCGCGACCAACGCCGAGGGTGATGCCGTTGAGTATCCGCAGATGCCGGCCGCGGCTCCGGAGCCCGCAAAGCGCAGCACGCTCATCGCCCGCATCGACGACGTGCCCGAGGAGAACGCGCGGTTTGACGGGCACCCGTGGGGTCCTCGCTTCGTGCGCCCGCTCGGCAAGGCACTTGGCGTTCGCGGCTTCGAAGTGGACGCCCAAGACGTCGCGCCCGGCGCGTACAACGCCAGCCACCATCGCCACGCCGTGCTGGAGGAGTTCTTCTTCATTCTCTTCGGCAACGTCGTCGTGCTGGACGAGGGCGTTGACGTGCCGCTCGAACGCTGGTGCGCGTACTACGCCGCTCCCGGGCGCCGCCACACGATCAAGAACACGGGCCCGAGGGATGCCCGGCTGCTGATCTTCTCGAATCCGACCCCGCCGGACGAGCCGGTGAGCTATTTCGACCTTCAAGGCAACGAGATCGCCAAGCCCCAGCGGCCTGGTTAGTAGGGCACCGCGCTTCTACGCCTCTACACGCTCTTCGACGCTGACGCTGTAGAGGAACAGGAACTTGTGCCATTCGCCCGGGAGCGTATTGCGCTTGATGCGGATCCACGGGATATAGCGCGGCTGTTTGGGCTTGCGCCGCAACGCCATCTTCGCGTCGTCGGGCGTACGATTGTTCTTGCGGTTGTTGCAGCGCACACAAGCGGCGACCAAGTTTTCCCAAGTCGACGGACCGCCTTTGCTCTTGGGCACCACGTGGTCCACCGTCATCAGCCGTTCACCGCGCACGCCGCAATACTGACACGTGTAGTCGTCGCGCAACAGCACGTTCTTCTTGGTCAGCGCTACCTTCTGCATGGGGCGCTTGATGTAGTACAGCATGCGGATGATCGAGGGCATGCGGAGCGTGATCGAGGTGGAGCGAATCGCCGCCTCGCGGCCGTGAACCACCTCGGCCTTGCCGCTGAAGATCAGCTTCACGGCGCGCTGGAACGACGTGATATTCAACGCCTCATATGTGAAGTTGAGGACGAGCACTTCACCCACGCCGGCACGCCTCGAAAACGAAGAGAGGCGAGCGGACGCTCGCCTCTCCAAAGCCGCATGATAACCGCGTAGTGATGCTCCGTGGTTCGATGACCCTTTGCACGCGCGACGATGCCATCATGACGAGACTATTGTACTACGCCTGGGGCAGGCCTCTCCTTGTCCTCCCGAGCGGTCGTCAGGCCGCGTCGTGTTGGGCGCGCTTGCACCACTGGGCGAACCAGCGGTGGATGCGCCCGTCCCGCGTGAGCTCGGGATGGAACGACGTTCCAAGGATGTTGCCCTGGCGCACCATCACGCCTTTGCCTTCGAGGCTGGAAAGGACGTCCACGCCCGCTCCCGTGCGCTCCACCCACGGCGCGCGGATGAAGACGCCCGGAAACGGCTGCTCGCCCAACAGCGGGATGCGCAGCGGTATCTCGGCGCTCTCCACTTGGCGGCCAAACGCGTTACGGCGCACGGTCACGTCGAGCACGCCCAGCCTCGGCTGGTCCGGCATCCCGACGATGTCCTTGGAGAGCACGATCATGCCCATGCACGTGCCCCACGTCGGCATCCCGGCCCGGATGCGCGCGATCAGCGGATCGCGGAGGCCGAACCGTTCGAGGAGCTTCGCCACCGTCGTCGACTCGCCGCCCGGGATGATCAACCCGTCGACACTCTCGAGCGCGGCGCGCGTCTTCACCTCAACCCCCGGAAGGCCGTTCCGGCGTAGGGCCTCGAGGTGCTCGGCGACGTCGCCTTGCAGCGCCAAGACTCCAATCGTTACGTTAGGCTCCACTCCGGACCCCCTACACGCCGCGCACGTTGAGCAGCTCGTTCTGCGGAATCTTCGAGATCTCCAAGCCCGGCATCGCCGTACCCTCGAGCGAGCGGCACGCCTCGGCGACGGCCTTCGGATCGTTGTAGTAGGTGGTCGCCTCGACGATCGCTTTGGCGAACTTTGCGGGATTCGAGGACTTGAAGATGCCGCTTCCGACGAAGATGCCCTCTGCGCCCAGCTGCATCATCAGCGCCGCGTCGGCGGGCGTAGAGACGCCGCCGGCGCAGAAATTCACGACCGGCAGCTTCTTCGTCCGAGCCACTTCCTTCAGCAACTCGAGCGGCACGCCGAGATCGCGTGCGCGCGAGACGAGCTCCTCAGGTGGGACGGCGGCGACGATCGCGATCTCATCGCGCACGGCGCGCATGTGCTTGACGGCCTCGACAATATTCCCGGAGCCGGCCTCGCCTTTGGTGCGAATCATCGCCGCGCCCTCGGCAATCCGCCGCAACGCTTCGCCAAGATCCCGCGCGCCGCATACGAACGGAACCTTGAAGGCGTGCTTGTCGATGTGATATTTGTCGTCGGCCGGCGTCAACACTTCCGACTCGTCGATGAAGTCGATGCCGATCTCTTCCAGCACCTGCGCCTCGGCGAAGTGGCCGATGCGTACTTTGGCCATCACGGGGATCGTGACGGCATCCATGATCTTCTGGATCACGGAGAGATCGCTCATGCGCGCCACGCCGCCCGCCGCACGAATGTCCGCGGGAATGCGCTCGAGGGCCATGACCGCGACCGCGCCGGCTTCCTGGGCGATGACCGCCTGCTCCGGCGTGGTGACGTCCATGATGACGCCGCCCTTGAGCATCTGCGCGAGACCGCGCTTGACCTTTACGGTTCCCGTCGAACCTTTCTCTGCCACACTATCCTCCTAGCGGCCCATGCCGCCCATTCAGCGTCTCTATCGTAGCAACGGGAGACAATGATAACATTAGTGACACAAGGGGACATGACCTCGGGCGATCGCGCTAGGGGCCGGCGTTGGGATCTCGATACGGCGTGGGAGGGGTCTCGAGCGGCGGCAAGTCCGGCTGTCCGACCCCCGTCGGCATCGCTCCCGAAGGCGAGGCGCCAGGCGCCGTCCGCCTGGCCGGCGCCACGGGCCGGCGTGTCGGCTGGGGCTTTGGCGTCGGAGGCGGCGCAGGAGTCGACGGCGTGACGCGCGGTTCCGGGAAATGGGGATCGGGCGCGACGCGGACGACCGTGCTAGCCTTCCAGTTATGAACGGCGAAGGGCGCCAGCGACTCTTGCGGTCGCGGGGTATAGCGCGCGACCGGCAAGACGGGCGTCTGCTCCACGGCTTTGGCGAGAATGCGGAAGCCGAGCATGCGGCCGATCTCGATGCTCGCCAAGAGGATTAGCGCCGCGGCCAGCAGCAGGAGCGTCCATCCGCCGCGCGGATCAGGCGTCTGTCTCACGTAGAATCCTCGCGGCGTCCTCGGGGACAGTGGGATTGACGTACATGCCGCTGCCCCATTCGAATCCTGCGATCGACGTCAAGCGCGGCACGATTTCGATGTGCCAGTGAAAATACGGCTCGCGATCGCTCTCCAAGACGATCGGCGCCGTTTGCAAGATAAAGTTGTACGGCGGACCGCTGAGGGTGGCATCCATGCGTCGCATGACGCTCGAGAGCAGCGACGCCAGCTGCCCGATCTCTCCGCGCTCGATCGAGGCGAACGAAGCGTGATGGTCGCGCGGCATCACCCACGTCTCAAACGGAAAACGCGACGCGAAGGGAGTCAAGGCGATGAAGTTCTCGTTCTCGGCGACGACGCGCTCGCCGTCGGCACGATCCTGCGCCACCACATCGCACCACACGCAGCGTTCGCGAAACCCGTAGTACGCCTTCGCCCCTTCGATCTTCTCGGCAACGGCGCGCGGCACGATGGGCGTGGCGATGAGCTGCGAGTGCGGATGTTCCAACGTCGCGCCGGCGGCGCGCCCGTGATTCTTGAAGATCAAGACATAGCGCAGGTTCTCGATGCCCGCCAGGCGCTGATGGCGATCGCGATAGGCCCAGAGGATCTCCTCGATCTGCTCGACGGCCATCGTCGCCAGACTGGCATCGTGATCGGGCGACTCCACGATCACTTCGTGCCGGCCCACTCCGTTCATCGCGTCGTAGATGCCGACGCCGGAACGGGCGGGATTGCCGCTCGCGAGCGCGGGAAATTTATTCGGTACGCAGCGCACCCACCAGCCCGCGCCGTTGGCTGAAGAGCCGTGCGGGCGAAATGCCAGCACTTCGGGCGGCGTCATCGACTCGTTGCCCGGACAGAGAGGACAAGGCTGCGTGCGCGGCAGCTCACGTTCGACGGCATAATCCGAGGGGCGCGCCGCACGCTCGGTGGCGATGATCACCCAGCGCGAGGTGATCGGGTCCTTCCTCAGCTCGGGCATACCTGCGTGCCCTTCTTCGAGGAAACCGTTCGTCCTTGGCCCGGGATGCCCGCCGGCATCAGTTCCGGTTTTCCGATCACGATCTGGCGAAGCACCCCGGCCTCGAGGCGCTCGCGATAGCGGCGCCCCCGAAACGTGAGCGCGACGTCGCGTGCCGCGTCGTTACCGTTCAGCAGGAAGATCCGCACGCCGCCCGCGGCTTCGAAAGCGATCGCGCCGACCTCGATGGGCGTGATCTCGATCTCATGCGAAACGTCGCGACCCGCGTAGAGAGCCTGCAGCGGCGGCTCGGCGCTCGCGTCCTCGATGTCGCAATAGACCAACCCTTCGCGCACGTCGACCACGTAGCTGCACAACCGGCCGCCGCGATGGACGCGCCCAGCGGCGACCCAGCGCCACTGGCTGGGCAACCGCGGCGCGATGTGCACGCGTCCGGACGTGCGATAGCCGTCCAATCCGCAGAGCGTCTCCGCCACGGCCCAGAGATACTTCGCGCCCGTCCACGGCGAGAGGTACATGCCGCGGTTGGTAAGCGATCCGCCGTCGAACCACTCGGCGAACTGGCCGGGCACCGTGTTGGTCAGATTGCCGCGCTCCATCGCCGTGTAGACGCGCTCGAGCCACGCCGTAGCCTCACCAATCATGCCGTTGCGCGAGAGAGTCACGGCAAACCACAGCGTGAGATCGGGCCACACGCCGCCTAAGAGACCGAAGCCGTGCGACGGAAAGTACCACGAGTCGGCGATGGAAATCGTGCGGAGCCCGACAGGTGTCGTGAAATCGTCTTCTTGCAAGCGCTCGAGGATCGCGCGCCGTTGCTCCTCATCGGCCACTTCGAACAGCACGGGGAAGACTTCGTCGGCCGTGAAATTGTCCTGATAGTTTTGCGCTTGATCGTAGTTGAGGACGAAGCCCCCCGTGTCGGCGTTGAAGAGGAAAGACATGATCTTCTCGCGCAGCTGCGTCGCCGCGTCGGCGAAGTACTTCCAGTCGTCGTTCAGCTCCAATACGGCGGCCATCTCCGCCACGGCCTCGAGAGCATAGTACGCCTCCGCGTTGATTTCCGTCACGGCACCGTCGAGGTTGTAGTGCGGGATGATGTTCCGCCACGATGAGATGCCGAACAGCTCGACACCTCCGGCCTTGCAAAAGAGCAGGCCGTTCTGGTCGCGCTGCGAGAGCATGTATTCGCCGATCCGCTTGCACAGCGGATAGACCTCGCGCAGCCATTCGTCGTCGAGCGTGCAATTGTAGTGATGGAAAATTGCGATGATATGCAACGGCGTGTCGTCATTGATGTTCAGCTCGTAGCTGGTCTTATAGCCGCTGACGCCACGCACGTACTCGACCACCTGGCCGCTGGGTTCCAAGTAACGGTTGAAGACTTCCAAGGCGTCGCGGCTGAACCGCGGCCAAAAATAGTCGTAGCCGTGAACGAACCACGACGTGTCGCGCGAGACGAGGATGTCCGACGGGGGAGAGTTCGTGGAGCCCCACCCTTGCGGATACTCTTTGGCGACGCGCAGCATGTTGGTCTTCGCCCACACCACGCCGCGCGCGATGACCGGCGAGGGCACCATCAGGCGCGCTTGGCTGAGACGCTCCGCGTAGAACTCTGCCGTCTTGCGCTGCACTTGATCGTCGTTGAGGATCGCTTCCAGTCCCGCCTCTGCGGTGGCGACGCCGTCCTTGTGAAAGCAGACGGCGAGGCGCAGCTGTTCGCGCTCGCCGGGCGCCACGTCGATGCGGTACTCGAAGGCTCCGAAGATGCGCCGGCTGACGAACTCGGCCAGCTTCGGCGTCACGACGTCCAGACGCGCCCCGTCGACCAGCTTACCGCGCGCCATACTGGAAAGGAGCACCTGCTCCCGCAGCGCCAGCATGCACTCATCCGGCTGCCGGTCGGCGCCCCAGACGCGCGCCGCTCCCGTCACCTCGTTGACAGCGCGAATTCGCCGCCCGTCGCTCTGCGCGCGCACTTCGTGCTCCGGCTCGCCATAGAATCGCTGGCCGATCAAGAGCGCCCAGGGAAAGACGGTGATGCACAGCGGGTGGTCGGTGCGATTGTGAAGGATGACGTCGACCACGAAGGCGACACGACGGCCGTGTTCCTCGCCGTGCGGAACGAAGAACGTCTCCGTGATGTCGACGCGCTCGCCGACGCGAAACTGGACCACTTGGGCATACGGCAGAAACGTGAATTCGCGCGATACCTGTCGCGGAAAGAGCGTCGGCTCGTCCTCGACTCGATAAGCGATCTGGTGGGAACCAAAGATGATTTGATCGGTGTCGGCATCCCACAGGCCGCGGACGTTGCCTTTGGGCGTGCACGATGCGAACGTCTTGTAATTGCCAAGCGTCGCCCCGAACGGTATCTCCGATTCATTGGCAACATACGCGCAAAACTCGTTACGCTGCGCGTCGTACCTATGCTCCATTCGACCTGCCTCTTCTACCGGAGAACGAATGAGCCCGCAGGCTCCGTTCCGCAGTCGGCGAACCCGACCGCTCGTGTTGCTTCGGGCCCCTGCCAAACTCAACCTGACGCTTGAGGTTCTGGACCGTCGCCAAGACGGCTACCATCGCATTCGGAGTCTGATGGTGCCGGTCGCGCTTTGGGACGAGATCGTCGTCGAACCCTCCGGCGACCCCGGCACCTTCGCCTGCGAACCAAGCGAGTTGGGCGGCGAGGGCAACCTCGTCATGCGCGCGCTGGACGCCGCCGGCATCGATCGGTCGCGCCTCCACGTCTCCTTGCGCAAGGGCATACCCGTCGGCGCGGGACTCGGGGGCGGCTCCAGCGACGCGGCGGCGATCCTGGCCGCTGCGCGGGATGGCGCATTGGCGGCCCGCGCGTCGGATCCCTGGCCGCAAGTCGCGCGACGCCTGGGAAGCGACGTTCCCTTCTTTCTTGCCGGTGGGCCGGCGCTCGTGGAGGGGACGGGCGAACGCGTGACCCCGGCGGGCGCGGCGCCGCCGTGGTGGGCCCTCGTCGTAATGCCTCCCGTTCTCGTCGCGACGGGCGATGCGTACCGGCTGCTGGACGAGGCGCGTGAACGCGTCCCTCGCGAACGGGGCACCCGCATGACGAGCCCTTCCCTCCGAGCGTTGGAAGCGCTGCAGCGGCGGGCCTTCGACGAGCTCTGCGCGCTCTTGGTCAATGACTTCCAGGAGCCCATCTGCGCCGCCTATCCGGCCGTCGCTCAAGCGGCGCGCGCGCTGGAATCCGCCGCGAGTCGGCGGGCCGTGCTCACCGGAAGCGGCGCCGCCCTCTTTGCGCTGTTCGAGGACGAGGCCGGAGCGCGCGAGGCGGCGGCGCGTTTGGATGCACGTTGCGGCGCCCTCTTCGTGGCGCCATTGACGGATGATGGGAGCTGGCGATGAGAGCGGTGGTCTTGGCGGGAGGCCCGCGCGACGACGAAGTGGCGCGTCTCCAGCCGGGCGTGCCCAGTAAAGCTTTCGTGCGCATTGCCGGGCTCACGCTCTTGGAGCGTGTCTTGCGCGGGCTGCGGGAGGCACGGACGATCGACGGGATTCGCGTCGTCGTGCCGTCGGATGCCTTCGGGGATCCCGCGCTCGCCGGCGTCGAGGTGCGTCCCTCGGGCGAGCGCATGGTGGACAGCCTCCGAAACGCGCTGGACGGTTTCGATCCCGATACGGCCCTGCTTGCGACGGCGAGCGACGTCGCGCTCCTTTCCGGCGACGTGATCGATTCGTTCGTCCGCGATGCCGCCGCGCTCGACGCCGATCTCGTCTACGCGATGGTGCGCAAGGAGACGCATCTCGCGCGCTACCCCGAGCTTCCGCATACGTGGGCGCCGTTGCGCGAGGGCACGTTTTGCGGCGGCGGCTTCGTGCTGCTCAAGCCGCGCGTGCTGCCCAAGCTCTTCGAAGCAGTCGAGACGTTCGGCGCGGCCCGTAAGAGTCCGTTGAAGTTGGCGAGCCTGCTCGGATGGGGAACGATTTGGCGTTTTGCGCTGCGGCGCTTGAGCGTCCGCTACGTCGAGCGGCGCGTCCGCGCGCTCACGGGGATCGACGCGCGTGGGTTGGAGTGCCGTCACGCCGAGGCGGCGGTGAACGTCGACCGCGCGAGCGACGTGGAAGCGGTGGAGCGATTGATCGCCGCGGGGCGCACGCCGGTCTCGTGAGAGACCGGCGTGCGCGAGGGCGTTATGGGATCGTGCGGCGACCGATCTTGTTGGCGTTGGTCTCCGTGAACCACAAGGCGTTGTCGGGGCCGATCACGCCCGTCGTCGGGTAGCTGTTTGGCGTCAGAATGCCATACTCGGTGATGGTCGGGGTCGCCGACGGCGTCGGCACGACGTTCGCGACCTGGCCCTTGCCGGACTCCAGCACCCAGAACGAGCTCGTCGGCGGCGCATAGACGATGCCGTTCGGCTGGCTCCCGCTTACCGTGGGCAGCGGATACTCCGTGATCGTCCCGCCCGTCGTGATCTGCGCGACGCGACCGATGGTGTACTCCGTGAACCACAGGGTGTTCGAACCCGGCGGTCCCGGCGTGATGAACGAAGGGCCGCTCCCGATGGTGGGCGTCGTGAACTCCGTGATGCCGCCCGCCGGAGTGATCTGGCCGATCTTGCTCGTAAGCGACTCCGTGAACCAGAGATTGCCGTCAGACCCTGCGGCGATGCTCACCGGCTCGGCGCCGTTGGTCGGGATCGTGAACTCGCTGATCGAGCCCGACGTGAGATTGACGCGTCCGATCTTGCCTGCGCCCCATTCCGTGAACCAGATGTTGCCGTCGGGCCCGGCCGTGATTCCCCGCGGCTGACTGCTTGCCGTCGGCACGGTAATCTCGCTGAACGTTCCGGAGACGGTGATCTTGCCGATCTTGTTGCCATTGCTCTCCGTGAACCAGAGATTGCCGTCCGGCCCGGCCGTGATACCGTAGGGCGCGCTGCTCGCCGTGGGAATCGGATACTCCGTAATGACGCCTGCTACGGTGATGCGGCCGATCTTGTTAGCCGCCTCCTCCGTGAACCAAAGATTGTTGTCGGATCCGACCGTGATCCCGTACGGGAAACTGTTGGCGGTCGGCACCGGGTACTCGGTGTAGCCGGTCGGCGTCGGCGTCGGGCTCACCGACGGACTCGGCGACGGCGACGGCGTGATGACGGACGAACCGCCGCCGCATGCCGCAAGCGCGGCTGCGAGCGCAAACCCACTCAGCGCAAGACCAAACGATCGCAAGCGAAGAGACCTCCTCCAAGGGCGACTCACAGCGCGCCGCCGCGCCCGAGGCGGCCGCCTTCGGCCCGGACGCGAGGCCGCCCTGCCACCCTATGCGCCGCTCCACCTGGGAAAGAGATCGTGCTCGACGCCCAGCTGATCGAGGGCCTTGCCCACGATGTGATCCACGACATCCTCGATCGTTCGGGGCCGCGTGTAGAAACCGACGATCGGAGGCAGGACGACGGCTCCGATCTCAGCGAGTTGCACGAGCATGCGCAGATGACCGACGTGCAACGGCGTCTCGCGCACGAGCAGCACCAGCCGGCGGCGTTCCTTGAGTGTCACGTCGGCCGCGCGCGTGAGGAGGTTCTCGTTGTACGAGTTGGCGATGGCGGAAGCCGTCTTCATCGAGCAGGGCACCACGATCATGCCAGCCGTCAGAAACGAGCCGCTGGAGATCGGCGCGGCAAGGTCGTCGTTGCGATGCACCACGTCGGCCAGGCGCTCCACGTCCTGCGCGTGGCGGCCGGGAACTTCCAGTTCCAGCGTGCGCCCGGCTTCGCCGCTCATCACGAGATGCGTCTCCACGTCGGAAACATGGCGCAGCGCCTCCAACGTCCGGATCGCCAAGAGACTTCCGCTGGCGCCCGTCACGCCCACGACGATCTTTCGCATGCTCCTGGGATTCGCGACGCCTCGCGAGAAACCTTAGCATGTGGAGACTTTGCCCGATCGTCCCTCCGCCGGCCTGTTCGCGCAGCTTCCGGCGGATCAGCAGGAGCCGTTCGCCGCGTCACGGCCGTACTTCAGCGCTTCGCAGCTCAACACGTTCGCGAACTGCCCGCGTCAGTATTTCTTCCGTTACCTGTGTGGCGCCGTCGAAGACGACGGCACGTACTTCACGCGTTACGGCACACTCGTCCATCGCGCGCTGGAACGGTTTCACGAAGAGTATCGCCGCCCGCATGAAGGGGACCCAGTTACGATGGAGCAGCGCCTTTTGACCCTGATCGACGACGTCTTCCGCGCGAACGCCAAGGAGTTCACGTGGGCCGTGCAGGCCGAGCTCGGCCGCATCAAAGCCCGTAAGGTCGCGCGTCACTACGTGCGCTGGCTCGTGGCACGCGCGCGGCGCGAGCCCTTCGAGACGGTGGCGATCGAGGGTAGGCAACTCCTCGATCTCGAAGGCTTCTCCTTCGTCGGCTATATCGATCGTCTCGATCGATCCCTTCAGAGCGGCGAAATCACGATCATCGACTACAAGACGGGCAACGTCGCGGAGAGCGCGTACGCCTATCGCGAGAAGGTGCGCGCCGGAGCCGATTTCCAGCTGCCGTTCTACTACTGGGCGCGACGCGCGCAAGGCGATCGGGTGGCCAGCCTCGCCCTCGTCCAGTTGAAAGATCCGCGTCTCCCCGTCGAGCCGTTGGAAGTGCGTATCGTCGCGGAGGCGCCGGCCCACGCCGACGTTCGCTCCAAGCTCGGCGTGGTGACGGAATCCGAGTTGGAGCGGAGCCGCAGCGCGATGATCGATCTCTGCGAGCGCATCACGAAGACGGGAATCACGCGCTACGACGTGGGCGACGACCCGCCGTGCGATTACTGCGTCTACGCCGGCGCATGCCGCGAGCGCCCGGCGCCGGGCGCCGCGGAGTTCGCGCGATGAGGGCGGGAAGCGACCTGCGCGATACGCTGCTCGACGGGCTCGACGACGGGCAGCGCGCCGCCGTCCAAGCGCCGTTGGATATCGCGCTTTGCGTGATCGGCGGGACGGGCAGCGGCAAGACGGAGGCGTTGGCGCGGCGTGTCGTGCGCGCCGTCTCCGCCTCCGTCGGTGTGCTCGTCTTGGGTCACGGCGATGCCGCGCGCCTCCGGTTGGCGGCGCGCATTCGCGAGCTCGGCATATCCGACGTGCGCGTGGAGCGCTTCGACGAGCTCGCGCGCCGCTTGGGCGGCCGGCCATCGCTTGCGCGCCTGGAAGTCAAGCGCCGCTTCGAGCGTTGCATCGAGCCGCTTTTCGCCTTGGCGTGGCCGGAATTCGAACGCGGCGATCTCGACGTGGAAATCCCGGGCCTCGCGTGGCCCGAGCGCTTCCGCGACGATGCGTTCGAGCTCATCCTCAAGCTGCGCGAGGCCGGCATCACGCCCGACCAATTCCTGGAGGGGGCGCATCGCGGAGCCGAGGCCTTCTATGGGCGGGCCAACCTCGCGGAACTGGCACGCGACGATAGGCTCACCGATCGGCAACGTGCTTCGCTGCTCGTCGACGAGACGACGCTGGCGTCACAACGCCGCCGCGAGCTGGAGCTCGCGGAAGTCTTGACGCGCTTGTATCGTTCGTTGCTGGCCGAGATCGGCGGCGAGGAGCTCGCCGCGGCCGCGCATGGGGACGCGGCGGAGGAACACCGCCGCGCACATCCGTTCTGCGTCGTCGACGACGCGCACGCGTGTCGCCCGTGGGATTTGGCGCTCCTGCGCGCGCTATACGGCAACGATCTGCGCGGCGTCACGCTCGCCGGACAGAGGCTCGCCGCCGGCGTCGCGGCGACGATGGAGATACGCCTCTCCGGCTCGTACCGTGGGGCCCGGCGTCCGTCCACGACGCTCTTTCGCGCTCCCGATGCCGCCGCCGAGGCGCGCTTCGTCGCTGAGGAGATCGTGCGTCTCGCGACGGAGCGCAATATACCCCTGGGCGAGATCGCCGTCATCGCCCGCGAGCCGCGCGGCACGGCGGCCGTGGAACGCGAGTTCGCAGCGCGCGACGTTCCGTTCCAACATCTCGGCAGCACGAGTCTCTTCGACGATCCGATCGTTCTCGACGTCCTCTCGCTGGCGGGCGCCGCGTGGGAACCAAGGAATGCGGTCCGCTTGCTCCGCGCCCTGCAGACGCCGCCCATCGCCCTTTCGGACAAGACGCTGCACCGGCTTTGCGCGCCGCCGTCGGGACCGCAAGCGCCTCTCTTCGAAGAGGTGGGGGAAGCGGAACGCGTCGTCAAGCGCGGGGAAGTCCGCGATACGTTGACGCGGAACGTGCTCGAAGGCTCCGTCGACGAGAAGCTTTCAGACGGCGCGCGCCTCCGCCTCGAGACCTTCCGCGCGGCACTCCCACGTTGGCGCACGCAAGGCGAGCGTCTTCCGCTTGCGGAGTTTCTCGTTCACGTGGCAGACGAGAGCGGATTGCTCGCGTGGCTCGACACGCTTCCGGCGGCGCGCAGACGCCACGGGCGCCGGCAGCTCCGTCGCCTGCTCATGCAAGCACACGACTTCACAGTCGAGCATCCACATGCGACGTTCGGAGATTTTCTCGCTGAAGCCGACGATCTGGCGGCGCGCAACGTCGAGCTGCCGCACGACCTTCCGCTCGATCACGATGCCGTCGCACTGCTGGCAGCCGAGGAATCGTACGGGCACGAGTTCGAGGTCGTCTTCGCGGTTGGCGCGCACGCGCGCTCCTTCCCGCGCTACTTCTCCCCGCCGAGCTTCTACTACAGTCCGCAATACGGCGTCATCGCGCGGGAGAACGTAGACGACGGCGGCGGCCCGGATACGGCGAAGTTTGTCTGGTACTCCGTGAAGCAGCGCCTCGCCGAGAAATACTATGCGCGCGAGCGCTCGCTCTTCAACGCAGTCCTAGCGCGTGCTCGGTCGCTACTCTACGTGACGGCATACGGAAAAGCGACGCGCGCCGTGCGCAATCCGGAATTTCTCGAAGAGATGCGCGCGGCGCGTGAGGAAGGCGTGCGCGACGTGACGCAAGGGTTCGAAGCGACGTGGCGCGCACTCTGAGCAAATGGACTCGTTGCCGCGACCGGACGAATTGATACGTCTGGAAGAACTGGACCCGCAGGAAGTCGTCGATCGCATCCTTCCTGAGACCTTCAAAGTATGGGGCGAACAGCGCTCATACGAGCAATACCTCTCCGACTTGCGGGAACTCGAAGCGAGCTCCTACGGGAAGCGCGCGTTCAGCTTTCGCGGCGTGCGCGACGAGCACGGTGTCGTGCAAAGCTGTTTCAAGCGCTACGAGCGCGAGGTGATGTGGGCCGGCCGGCGTTTGCGCGCCGTCGGCATCGGCGCCGTTTTCACGCTGCCGAGCGGACGTCGCCGCGGCCTGGCCTCTCTGATGCTCGGCGCTTCTCTTGACCGGGAGCGCGCGGAAGGCACCGATCTCGCCTATCTCTTTTCCGACATCCATCCCGCGTTCTACGAGCGTCTCGGCTTTGTCGTGCTTCCCTCTCGCAGCTTCACGGTGCGAGGGTCATCATTGCCGCGCGGCCGCGCCGCCATCTCGGCCATGGAGGACGGTGACGTCGCCGGCGTACGAAAGTGCTATGACGCGGGGGTCGCGAGGCGCACGTTCGCGCTCGTGCGGACGCCCGTGGTCTGGGATGCCATCCGCTTGCGCGAGCGCCAAGACGAGGCCTCACCGGCCAATCGCTATGCGCAGCCCGTGCGCTTGGTGGTGCGCGAAGGACGGACGGTGCGCGCGTACGTGAAGGGCTGGCGCCATCCGCGGCGCGATGCCTTCGTGCTCGACGAAATGGGCGCGTTGGAAGGCTACGAGGAGCTGTTGCCGACGCTGCTCTCCGCCGCAGTCGGTGACTTGGGAAAGGTGGCCGGATGGCTTCCTCCGGAGCCCGAGCGCGCGGCGCTTCCGCGCGGCAGCGTGAAGCGACGCAACCTTTCCGTGCTGATGATCGCCCCGCTGTCGCCTACGGCGCAAGCCCTCTGGCGCCAGCACTCCGACGCCATGCTCCATGCCTCGGGTGACCCGCTGTGGTCGACCGACCACATGTAGCGATCGCGCGACGCTATTCGGGCGCCCTGAAGAGCGAAATCTGCTCCGGAGGCTTCTCCACCAATCCGGCGACGCGCGTGCCGATGAGGCGCACGGCGCGCCCTTTTAGCTGCGCGCGCTTCAAACAGTACGCGGCGGCCCCGTAGATGACGTCGCCGCGATCGGTCGGTTGCGCGAGCGTCGTCTGCCGGCCCAGCACGCTGAAGTCGGCCAGCTTCACCTTGACCCCCACCGTGAACGCGCGCAGCTCGCGCGCGCGCAGACGCTCCTCCAACTCGAGCGCCTGCGTCTTGACGATCTTGAGCAGCATGGAAGTCGAGCGCTCGTCATACTCGAGTGTCTCTTCGCTCGAGATGGAGCGCACTTCGTCGTCCTCCACGACGGGACGATGATCGATGCCGAGCGCCAAGTCGCGAAAGGCGACGCCGCCGCGGCCGAACAGCTCCATGGCACACTCGTCGGAAAGCTCGGCGACCTGGGCGATGCGCTCGATGCCGAGCTCTCGCAGCCGGCGCTCCGTCTTCGGCCCCACGCCCCACAAACGCCCCACGGGCTTGTCGGCGAGATAGGCGGCCTCCGTGCCGGCTGGAACGATCACTAAGCCATCGGGCTTGCCGTCATCGCTGGCGATCTTGGCGACCATCTTTCCGGCGGCCACGCCGGCGGAAAGCGTCAATCCCGTCTCCGCCCGCACGCGCGCTTTCAAGAAACGCGCCACGTCCGCCGCTTCATCGATCGTCAGATCGCCGAGATCGAGAAAGGCTTCGTCGAGCGAGAGGCGTTCGATGGCACGCGCCTTCTCCCGGATGATGGCGAAGACGGCCGCGCTGGCGACGCGGTAGGCGGCGAAGTTCGGCGGCACGACCAGCAACTTGGGACAGAGCTCGCGCGCCTGATAGAGCGGCATGGCGCTGCGCACGCCGAAAGGGCGCGCTTCGTACGACGCCGTGAGCACCACGGCGCGGCGCGAGCTGCCGGAGACGGCGATCGGTTTTCCCCGCAGCGCAGGATCATCGCGCTGGGCGACGCTGGCGTAGAACGCGTCGAGATCGACGTGAACGACCGTTTTCATCACGCGGGCAGTTTCTTTGCTCCCAAAATGCGCCGGATCACCGCAGCGTTGCGCTCGTCCTCCGCGCGCTCACCCGGCGTCTCCAGGATGGCGATCTTGTCATGCAACTCCTCGCGCGTGAGCAGCGCCTCGAATCCCTCCAAGCCGATCAGTCCCTCGCCGATGTGGTGATGGCGATCGCGTTGTCCGCCCAGCGGTACGAGCGTGTCGTTGACGTGGAACATCTTCACGCGGTCGAGACTGATCTTGCTGTCGACTTCGTCGAGAAAGCGCTCGACGCCGTCGGCGCCATCGATCTTGTAACCGGCGGCCCACGCATGGGCCGTATCGATACAGACGGCCAACTGCGGATGATCGACCTCGCGCAAGAAGCCCCCGAGCTCCTCCAGCGTCCCGCCCACGAGGTTGCCCGCGCCGGCGCTGTTCTCCATGACTAGGAAGACACCCGATGCTATGCCGTCGATCAGCCGGCTCAAGGCGCGGCAGACCTGCGCGTGTCCCTCTTTGCGATCCCGCCCGCCATACGAGCCGAGATGTGTGTTCACGTACGCGATGTCGCCGCCGGCCGCCAGCTCGAGATCGTGCGCGATCAGCGCGTAGGAGGCGTCGAAATGATCCCGATTCTCGGTTGCGAGATTGATGAGGTACGACGTATGGATCGCGCTCGGGACCAAATCGTGCTTGCGGCGCAGCGACGCGAATTCCGCCCATGCGCTCGGATCGGGATCGCTGATGCGAAACCCGCGAGGATTGCCCGTGAAAAACTGCATGGTTCGGCAGCCTAGCTGCACGGCGTACTCGACCGCTTTGGCATACCCTTTGCCTATGGGTGTATGAAATCCAAAGCGCATCGCCGAGGGGGCGCTTTTCTTGCGGCTCACGGCGGATGCCCTTCGACTTGCAGGGGAGGACGCCCCTCGCGCGTTAGAGTGCGCGCATGCATGCGCGCAAGGTGCCCGAGGGCGTTCCCGACTTTCCCATCGGCCTGGGCTGCTACCCGATGTCCGAAGCGTTCCGTCCCATCGACGACGCGGAGTCCATGCGTGCGATCCACGCCGCGTACGACGCCGGCGTCCGCCTCTTCGATACGGCCGACGCCTACGGTCCGGAGCACAACGAGCGCCTGCTGGCGCGTGCGTTGCGCGGACGCGACGCATTTATCGCCACGAAAGGCGGCTACGTTCGTCCGGGCGGATCATGGGTCGCCGACGGCCGCCCGGAGCACCTGCGCAAGGCCTGCGAAGGCAGCTTACGCCGTTTGAAACGTGAGTGCATCGATCTCTATCAGCTCCATGCGCCCGATCCGGATGTGCCGATCGAGGAGAGCGTCGGCGCGCTCGAGGAGCTGCGGCGCGAGGGCAAGATCGCGCGCATCGGCATCTCCAACGTGGACGTCGACGAGATCAAGCGCGCGCGCAGCGTCGCGCCGATCGCCAGTGTGCAGAACGAACTCAGCATCTCGTGCCAGGACGATGTGACCGCCGTCGTTCCCTACTGCGAGCGCGAAGCGATGCTCTATCTCGCGTACTCGCCGCTGAATCGAGGCGCTTTCCGGCTTGCCGGCGTACGCAGCGTCGCCGGCGCGCGCAAGCTTCCGCCGGCAGGCGTCGCATTGGCGTGGCTGTTGGCGCTGTCACCCGTCATCGTCCCGATTCCGGGAACGCAAGATCCCACGCATGCGCGCGAGAACGCCGAATTCGCACGCTCCATCACGCTCACCGACGCCGACGTCCGTGCGCTGACCGCCGAGTGATGTTGCGTTACTTTCTTGCCGCGACGGCGATCGTGGTGGGGATCATGCTGGTCTTCCTCGCGTTTCCACTGCGCTTGCCGCGCCCCGTCGTCCAGCAAAGTGCGAACACGCCCGGTCCGCGCGCGACGCTGCCGATCTTCCCGCACTCGACGGGCGGCGCGATAACCGGCAAGGCGCCCTGGGCCTTCGACGCGCTGCCGTCGTGCTTCAGGCCGCGCTGGGAATGGCAACCCGGCAGCGACCGCATCGAGGAACGCGTGACGCGGGCCGTTGTGGCGGCGCGCGCCGCGGGAAACGTCCACGCAACGATGGCCCTCGACGCTTGGACGGGAACGCCGCTCGCGCCCAAGAGGGCGGCGGCCGCGCTCCATGGGGATCGCCTCTCGCCCCTGCCGTCCGGTTGGAAGCAGCGGGCCGGCGACTGCAGCGTGACGATCGAAGGCGACGTCGTCCATATCGTGCGCGGCGAAGACAACCTCACCGTGCCTGCGGCGCGCGCATACGTTCTGTCGATCGACGCGCAGAGGAGGCTGCTGATCGTCGCGCACGACGCGCCGGCGAGCGCGGAGGTCGGCGGCTATCTGCTCTTGTCGGCCGTCGGCGTTACGGCGCCGACGCCTCGCTAGATCCGTCTTCAGCCGCGGCCACGTTCTCTGCCGCGGCAGAGTTCGGCTCCCCAGGCGACTGCAGCAACGGCAGCGTCAGCGGCAGGCCTTCACCGTCCATCTGCTCCTCGAGCGGCGGCAGATCGTTGAGCGATCGTAACCCGAATGCTTCGAGGAACTCATCGGTCGTCTTGTAGAGGATCGGCCGCCCCACGACGTCCTTGCGTCCCGCCTCCGCGATGAGGCGGCGCTCGATGAGCGTCTTGATCACGCCGTCGACGTTGACGCCGCGCAATTGCTCGATCTCCGCCTTCGTCACCGGCTGCAGATAGGCGACGATCGCCAGCGTCTCCATCGCGGCCGGCGAGAGCGAGGTCTTGGGCGGCAACAGGTAGGCTTCGACCACGTCGCGTGCCTCCGCGGCCGTGGCGAACCGGTAGCCGCCCGCGATCTCGCGCAGCACGATGCCTCGCCCCGTATAGGTCTCGTCGATTCGCTGCACAGCGGCG
>Ga0209168_10001162_pt1 | contig 21441 bp, 13 predicted proteins | sample Coa_R1_FD_187156 | JGI IMG/M metagenome (GOLD analysis project Ga0209168, IMG submission 187156) | Surface soil microbial communities from Centralia Pennsylvania, which are recovering from an underground coalmine fire - Coalmine... | ecosystem: Environmental > Terrestrial > Soil > Unclassified ...
CGGCATTAACGGCTCTGCATCCTTGCGCAGGAAACTGTGCGGCTGCCAATCATAAGCACGGGTTTCCGCACAGAACCCTCAAATCAGTACCGCACCATATGGTTCGGACGGTTGCAGGGTTTGCGGAAGTGATTGACAGAGAAGAGACTTTGGTGGCGGCGGGTGGATTTGAACCACCGACCTTTGGGTTATGAGCCCAGCGATGGTCGGAATTTCAACAACTTACAAGACGCGGGTGGCTCCCAAGATCCTTGTAAGGAACGTTCAGGAAGCACTATTGGACAGTTAACGGACAGGCGAGTTGTTTGGAGGTTTTTCACGACAGATGCGGAGTCTGGTAAGAAGAATCATCATCAGACATAACGCGTTCGTAATCAGATTTCACGCTCCCTTGAATTTCAGCTCGGGTAATAGCCGTTCAAAACTTCTTGAAGGCCACTGCCGTTCCAAGGCGATGACTGTGTCCGAGCGGCGCGCAAGCGGCACTACTTCTGGGCTATTCGTCAAGAATGCGGCCAGTTTCGTAAAATTTCTTGAATTGGAGGTTCGGTTTCTGGGGGCGTTGTTCCCACGCTTGGCACCACAAATCACTAGAATCAGATTGTTACGCATGCCCCCACCCAAGAGACAAGTGGAAATTGAGACAGAGAGATGTTGAATTTGCACTCTGAGGTGATCCAAACCGGGCGCAACTCAGTCCAAGAAAGTGACGCGAGACTCTCCGTCCTAAGCTCCACACGCCGTACTGCCACGGACATTCATCCAGAAGTTGCCCAAGTGCCGGTCTGAGACTTTGTTGCGGGCGTTTGTTGTGAGCCTTCGGTAAAGCCTGCAGGTTTCGGAATTCGCTTAAATACAAGATGATCGATTCGCTGATCATCCATCTCACAGTTGTCGTCCGCTTGGTGCTCGTCCAACAAATCACCTTCCATAGTGTCTCCGCTGTCCTTTATCGTCAAAGTAAACGCGGTGATTCTGTACCAATTGGCAGGACATCTGGATCGATCCACGAGTGGAAATCTGTGGTGGAATTGACCGCTAGCGAAACCTCCGAGAAGATTTCCTTCGTATGCAATATCTCCGCTCTTAATTCCGGAATCGAGCTGCCCTTGAGATGGTTTGAGGTAGATGGCTAACACATACGGACCTTTTTGAAAGACTTGGTAGACAGCGCCACTCCCGGTCTGCCAAAACCCAGAGAGATCTTTTGTCGCCGCAGTCTGTGACGTCGCGTGAGAGCATAAAACGCAGCTGGTAAGAAACAGGACAACTGCGACGTACCTTGTCCGCTCCGTAATGCTGGTTGAAGTGCCGCCGTCTTGCACTGATACTGCAAGTTTGGGCCGCGCAAAAGAAAACAAAATTGGAGGTCTCGTTTCTTCAATAGTCATAGTCGCTCCTTATGTCAGGGTCAAACGTGGCAATGGCAGTGCCTTTGGAGACATTGTTGCCCTTGACTTTCTGGCCCCGTTTCCACATCGATGTCACAGGGGCGCCGCTTGATGCCTTCACGAAAGCCACGCACTGCCCGTCTCCTACAACTTGACCAGCATATTGTTCGGGATGGGGTGCAACGTAAGACATGAGATTATCCTTTAACAGATTTGCAATTGTTGGGATTCAGCTGTGCTGACACGGTCCTAGACCAGGTGCACATCGCAGCCCAACAAGAAGAGATGCTACTTCTTCTTGATGAAGCGAGTCTCACCGCTCTCATTATCAACTAGGCCCAGCGTCTGTCGGTCAATCTGAAATGAATGTATTTCACCTAAGCATGTCATCGGAGGATCAACGCCCGTAAGAAGGCAGTTTTCTGCTGCGATCACATTTGTGGAATAGCCGCTGACGCCCCCATACTTGTCCAACCCCTTGGCCTCGTCACCAGCAGACTGATCCAGGCACCACTGCAAGTAGTACGTGCCGCATTGAATGGCCTTGGATGCGTCGAGCATATCGGCATAGTCAAAATGGACGCCAGTTGGCGTGATTCTATTGACCGTGTCGACTGCCGGCTTCGTCATTTGCATTAGTCCCCTGGCCGTACTAGATCCGGACTGCGCGGAGGGGTCGAAACTGCTTTCCTTCCAACAGACGGCAATCACACACTCATCGGTAAATCCGGGCGACCTCTTGTTCACCTTGACTAGAGCCTGTACTTTGTCGAAGGTAAGGGCGTTCCCTGCCGCGATGACTGATGGAGCTTTGAGTTTTGCGGATCGCTTGGAGGACTTCCTTACGGGGCTTTTTTTTCTCTTCCCATCTCTCGCTTTCGCTCTCGTCGGCTTCCGCTTTTTCTTTGTCATCCATCTCCTCCTTTGGGAATTGGAAACGCAAGAGTTCACGACATTACCGCTCGCCCATTTCAGGGTATCCATCGTGCGACTTGTCGCTTGTTGCCCGGCCGAGGACGCGAACTGAAGGTCCGATCCTTATCACGCTTCCAGCATGCTAGCAAATACCATGCGCTGTGCAGGTTCTGTCGTTGAAAGCGCATCCTTCCCGACCGTTTTGTCCCGCAAATGGGACTCATATTCCATAACAACGAATCTCAGAGGGCCACAGTACTGGCTGGCATCGAGCCTCCAATGAGCCAGTAGTTCACCATTGTGTGGTACATCGCAAAGGACTTCATCGCTGACCGGCAGCCATAGGTCGTGCACGAGGGAATTCAACTGTTTGTGTACTTGGAGTGAATATGTGTTTTCGGAATTGGACAGTCGCCCGCTGAGAAAGATATCGAGGGCCTTTTTGTCGAGCTTGCCGTTCACGTTGGTGCGTGTCACAGAGACACAGCGATCAGGCATTAACTGCGTAAACTGAGCCCTAGCAATAGAGGAAAACCGACATCCAGAGATTGAATGTGGCTGATATCGCACGAGACTGAAGCGGAGGAAAGCAAAATATGAGGGAACCTCATTGAACCAAACATCTGCGTACCATAGATTTTTCGTCTCGTCGAACTCCACGCTCACTGGGTTCACGATGACTTCCTGCTGCTGGCCATCCAGTTCGAGCCAAGGACTGTCGTCATCGAATGCTCCATCTAGGTGTGAGGGACCAGGTCCAGGACTTGCAACGTCTGCCTCCCAAATTGGATCTGCCCCCCAACGGGTCACGAGATTTCGAGTGTCTTGCTTTCCGTACCACTGTGCCCCTGGCTCGACCCAGGTAATCACTCCTAATCTTTCGTCGTCTCCGGTTACGTACCAAGGGCGAGCTAGAAAGATCCGGCACCCTCCCCCTTGACGGACGCTGCGGTGGACTGCTTCCGTTTTCTTGTCGCGACTGATTTGTCCCCGGCCGTCGCTCCAGCGGAAGAGGGGCGCGATGAACGCGATGTCCGGAGGTGGAGGGGTGGCTGAATTCAAGACAAGGACCTGCTTGTTGGCCTTCGGATCAACGCGATGCGGTGCTGGTTGCAATCCATAGCACGAACTGAAGCGAGTTGCTCCGACGCAATGGTAATCAACTGAGCGATAGCGGGTATCCCCAAAATCCTGGCGTACGTGGCCCGTTGCTGCGTCCTTTTCGGACTTATAAGTTCCGTGAAGCCGAGTGCGAAAGTATGGTGTATCGCAAAGGTGATCGCCTGTGTCGGCCTTCGGCTCTTCGGTACAACTTTTCGCCGGAGTGTCGTTCGCTTTTTGCATGCCATTGCCGGGCAAGGCATAAGGCGGTGCGATCGCAGCTTCGCACACAGGGGCATGTTTGGCGACCCGTCGGGGAATGTTATGATCGTTATTGTCAATCCACTCACACCACTCAGAATTCAGGGTAATCCTTCCAGTACTAGCGCGATCTACGCAAAGTTCCACGTTCTCAAATTCCTGAAAGGTTTGATTCTGTCTGCGGTCGAGGCTATCGATGATCCGTATTGTGGGAACGTGTACTGGCCGAGGCGAAGCATGGACCAGTTTGAGCACCCTTGCCGGCTTGGTAGCGGACGTCTGGATGTCAGAGAAGAGGTTGTGCATATCAGAAACAACGTTCGCCAAGTTGGCAGCCTTATATTTTTGGCAAAATTGTTTGCCCAGCTGAACCGATTGTAGATATGGAATCGCCATCCTCTTAGCGTGGTCTAACGAGGCCCAGGACTGAATCGATATCTCAACTTCCTTCTCCTGAGGCACGCGTATCACGAGCGCTCGCAATTTGCCGGGTGTGTGTTCATAAGAGCGCGTCCAAAAGCGCGACTCCATACCGACAGTTATGCGAGCCTTTCCTTCTTCTTGCCGAGCCAGGACCAAGAGACACGTTTCTGCCTTTGGCCATTCGCGGTTTTCGTAGAAGTCAACTCTTAGATAAGCAACCCCCTGCGGATCTAGAGTCGATTTCATTGCATCCTGATCGAACCGCACGTATTGGTTTGTGTCCAAATCGCGGATGGAGACCACAAAGCCATCGGCATACGGGTCAGGCAGGTACTGACAAGGTTTAGGTGAATCGAAACGCACTCGGTAGATAGGATTCTTTGTTCCCCCGGCCTGGGCGTCGTTAGACTCAGTTGCTTGCCCCTCTGGATTGTCATCATGGGGGAATGCCCCTCCGTCATCAAAGGCGGCTTGATCGAAGCTGCCCACGTTGAAGGGTGTCTTCCCATCGAACATGCCGCACAATTCTGCCATTTCAATTGAGCACCTGGGAGGAACGACGAGACGGGACGACTCGCCCTTTTTCTCTATCCCCGTGTCAGGCTGGCGGACAACTAAAGTCGTCAATTGCTCTCCAGGTGAGTTGTCCGTCGCAAGATGTTCGGTCAAGAGGATCTCAGGGGGTGGAATCGGTTCGATCCGCAAGAATCGCGTGCTTGGAATATCGTCCTCTTCACGAGCTGCATCCGGTTGGGTACGGAGGTTGCCTCCGAGGTCCTTGCATAACAACTTAAAGCTGTAATCGTCCCCATAGCGAAGCTTTGGAAGCGAGTGCGGTGCCACCGACATTTTGGTACTGACGAGTGGTCCGTCAGCGGGTATTGGACTGTGCTCGGGTGGAGCTGTTTCACCCTCGTCGATTGCCACCTGCTGCAACGTTTTAGGTACGCTGAGGCTCCAACCACCCCAGGCCAGCAATGTGTCAGCGACGTGAAGATCCTTCTTCGAGTCGCTGGAGACACCCGTCGTGGAATCGTGGGTGGTTGCCGCGCCAGTAGAGACGAATCCATCTTGAACTCCCGCATTCCAGAGTGGGTTGTTAGAAGAACCGAGTGTCTCTTTCAAGATTTCGTATCGTTCACTCCTTTTGCATAGCGAGTAGTAGGTTCCAGCATTGACACTCACAAATGGAACAAAACCCCGAACCACCATGTCGTATGTTATGTCCTGCATGTCATCTGTTTTTAGGAGGGCGGCCTTAGCCAAATCTCTGCCATCATCCACCGCGAGCAATCGGTGAAAACGACTGCTCATTTGACGGGCCTTCTGGACATGGGCAGCACGGTCTATCATCGTTACCCTTATTGCTCCGCCGGTAGCGGTGGGTCCTGAGTTAGGTGTGCTTGCGGAATTGCTAGAATACGCCTGCGCTCCCGCTTTTAGCAGGTAAGCTTCGGCGTTCTTGATGTCGAGTTGATAAGAGTCTGGATTAAGAGCACCATTCGCAAGCGGCGACTTGGCTCCTGGGCGCGCATAAAATGCCTTTTCCTCCAGTAGTGTCCAAGGTGCGACACCAAGTGGCATCCATGCTCCCCTCCCGTCTTTTCGCTTCACCGTGATACGCACACACTCGTAGATCGTCGAGGAAGTAGGCGATGGAAATTCGATATCGAGTATGACACCCAATTTGCGAAGCAGTTCCGGGTAAGACCCCAGCATCGCGAGTTTGTCACTGAAACTAGGAAGTGGCTGGTCGATGTGCTTCTCATCCGACACTCTACCCAGTGTGATTGCCATCCGTAATGCTTCAAGCCGATTTGCTGTGCAATTCGCAAGAACGTTGTTAATGAGAACAAGGTTGGCATCATTTTTCTGATCTCGAAGACCCGCCAACCAAGCCGCTGCCAACGCGCAATCGTCCAAGTCATTCCACGGATCTCGGGAGAGGCGGTACGCATTCCTTTCCGCACGCCTGGCCTCGCCAACTGTCTCCGCATCTGCCGACTGAATTTGAGTCGCAATCCATTTTTCGAATGTGGTTGAGAAAGCACTGCGCTTGGCATTGGCGTTACTCTTGCTTGTTCCTAGGTCCCCAAACCGTTTCCATCGGATATCTGTGAGGGGATCGCTCTCTTCAGGTGCCTGGGCATAGTCAGATAGCCAGTCATATTGTTGTTTTTGTTGCACCTTGGCCTCAACTAGGCCAGCCTTCCAGAGTTCACGGAATTGGTTCGTATGAAATGCCAACAAGATCTTTTCGGCATGCTCACTGCATTGCTTTGCACTGAAATGCGTAGTTGGGCTAACGAATCGATCTCGGTCCTTCTGCGGTGGTAGTACCGACGCCACGGGAAAAAGGAAGCGCCACCACGACCTCTCGGGAAGATATCCGGGTCTAATCGAAAGCTTCACATCCGAATCAGCAACCGGCCTTAGGACTTGCCGGTTCGCCTGGGTCTTGTCGGTACTGAACTCAACTGAGAATGAAAGGGACGATGTACCTACATTGTCTGTAAACACACTTGCGGTCCAGTCCTCCCATTCCGCAGGGGGCACCGGGCTGTCACCGAGATTAAATGGCATCGCAACAAGGGAGGCGCGGAGCCGTCCATCGCCCTGGCCATTCGGAACCGTGATCCACAGTATGGGTGAACTCACAATCACTCCTCTAAAGCATTTATGCAAATGCTGACGAATACTGATTCCATGCGTCCTCCGTAATACCGAGAAGCGCGTAGTCACCATCGTTAGTTATTGGCACGGTGGGTGCCTGCAATTTGCCATCGGACGCAATTAGGGCAGGCTTTTTCTTTGCTGCCATTGTGTTACCACCACCGCCCGCAATGGTGCGCTCACTATGCAGATCGTAGCTGACTTTGAAAAAGAACCCGAGTTCGATTGAAACGTGCACTGTTACTTGCCCACGAGCAAGCGAACGACCGCCTTCGCTCACATAGGACAATCCTAGGTAGAACAGGAGTGACATATGGATAATGTGGGCAATATCGAAGTCGCCTGTCACCTGAAAGAATCCCGCGAGTTCGGCACGGTTTGGGCGAATCGAAAAATATATGCCTGCAGTTACTGTCACCAACCCCGAGGCGGGACCTATTGACAAGCCCAATACGCCGCCGAACTCAAAGGACCCTTCAAGCAACACGACCTCACGAGCGGTGGCCTCAATAGCGAAAAATCCTCCTCCGCCCCATAAGCCTGACGAAACCAGAAATGGTCGTTCGCGACTACAAAATGAGAATCGGGCTGTCATCGGTGCGCCGGTGAGAGAAAGGGTGATGCCGGCTTCTATAGCCACGTTGAAGACGTTGATTGCACCGAGAGTGATCTTACCGATTCCAAATCGATATCCCGCCGCTACGGCGTCCGCCCTAATATCCAAGAAAGGACCGTTTCCTTTGTTGCCCAGGAACGGTAAGCTCTCCACAAGCGCCTTGATAAAGTTGAGGCAATCCCCGAATTCGACTTTGCTAATTTGGATGTGGACATCGACGCTTTGCCCCGGAAGCGCCTTGAAGGACACCTCCTTCATTTTGACTGTAAGGAAGGTTAGTTGCGGTAAAAGGACTATCTGGAAATCGCGGACGAATCCTTGAATCGAGGTCGAAGGCGCGTCGAGATGACCGGTGAGCGGGTTTAGGGCTTGCCGGATGGCGAGGTGTACTTCCATTGTTGAGGGGACACCGTCCAGGGTAGCGCGAAAGACAGGGTGGTCGCTCGGGGCGTCCTTGAGACTCGGTGCAAAGTCATAGTTAAGCTTCAACTCAACAGGACTAAGCAATTTGTTGCGAACTTCATTGACCTTATCTGTGACTTGGCGTATTGCATCCTGGACTGTTTTTCGATAGTCGTCCACGATGGCATTCGCAATTGCCTGCAGTTGAGCCTTAAGATTGTCAACCGTCGTTCTTAACTCTTTCAGTTTGTTAGGGACATAGTTCGTGACCTGATTGGCGAGCGTCTGCAACCGCGCGAGTTCATCTTTTATGGACTGGTAGTTCTTTCCAGTCATGCTTTCAACGGCGGCGAGCGCGTCTGTGGCCTCTTTCTGCATGGACGCAAATCGATCCGCGACTGCCGTCTTTAAAGCTTGCTCCTGATTTTCAATGTCGGCTGCGACCGAGGCTAGTGTGCGGAGAAGTATCTCGACCTCAGCCTCTGGCAAGCTCGATACGCCGCCCGCGGTCGTTTGCAGATTTGCAGCCTGCTTTTGAATGGCATTCCAAAGATCGGTTACGACACCGGGAAGCGAGACTAAACCATCCAGACTAGGCGCAGCCAGAGACTGTTGAAGCGCCTCGAAAGCACGCCTGAGATCTCCGTCCGGAAGGCTCTTCAGGGTGGTGAGTACCTGAGCAAACAGAGCTCGCATGTGCGCAAGGGACCCCACCAGACTCTCCGAGATGACTTTGCCGTTTGCGTCAAGAGTAGCCCGCGATGCCTTTAGTCGGCTTTCGATATCTTGTGCTGCCGATCGAGCTATTGTCTGTTCCGCCAGCAGTGCGGAATGAACCCTTTCCTGAATGCATTGCAGCGGATAAACGGAGACTCCGAAGAAGTCAATAGGAGGACACGAGCCGTCCATTGCATTGATCTGTTTGAATTCTGCGGCTCCTTTGCGTTTAGCCTGGACCAAGCTGAACAGGGTAGCCATCGAATCGGGTGGCAGTGTCAACGGAGCTTGACTCGCAAGGTCTCCCAGTTCGGGCCCTATGACGGCGGTGAGCTGCGCCCAGATTGTGACAAACGCATCTATCTGGGTGCCAACTGCATCCCACTGAGGCTTAACCGCTTTATAGATGCCCTGTGCCCAAGCGGCCAGCTGCGCGAGGTAGGTGTCGATCAGCGCAGTCAGCGAAGCTACGTATGCCTGGATCGTTGAATTTAGGGTGTCATCAATCTGTTTGGCGTAGCCTTGCGCTTGCTGCAGCAAGAATTGCGGAACCCGCCTAATCTCATCTCGGATTTCCTTTATTGGCTGGATGAGCTGACTCAAAGGAACTACACCCAGCAGGGTTGCGTCCAGCTTGTCGAAGAAATCAAGTGGAGCAAACACTCCCTGTAAGAAATCGTCTGCTTTGCCCGCTAGCGGCCCCAGTTTGCGGGATAGTGAAGTAACGTTGATACTGGGTGTAACGATTCCGCCACTCTTGTCCGGCGGGAAGTCGAAACCTCTACCAGAAAGATCAGCGAATACTTCACCGGCATTTTGTGTTGTGGCGCCTCCTGCCCCTACTTTCGCCTGTATCCCGCTAATGCCGTTCCTAACATAGCCGTCGTTCAAGCTGATTATAGGGAGGGTTCCGGCAGGGTTAAGCATTTCGACGGCCGGTACATGTACTTCAGCATCTCCGAGAATAGGTCTGAAAAGAGGGAGTTCATTGGAACGTAGTGCGTCTTTGCTTGCATCGGGCTCTTTACAAATCAAATCAGCATTGACGAGCGCAGCACTGATCGCGAGATATTGCGTCTCGATTTCGGTATCGCCGGGCACCGTAGAGGGTGCGTAGTGAATCTTTTGACCATGAGCATCCGCTACTCGGATGCAATCATCAACTTTTGCGAGATCAGCTGGATTTGGAGCAGAGCGCCGTGCGGCGGCCGAGGAAAGGTGCCCGTTGTAATCGCTGATCAACTTCTTCAGCTCGTCTGGAATGACAGGCTGACCAGTCTTCGTCTCGCACCACGAAAGGGATGCGGGTACAAACGCGAAGGGGACACTTAAAGAAATTCGTTTCGTCGCGCTGCTGCTTTGGCGATCAATGCAGGTAATGTCGAATCGAAATGGATGTCCTTCGTACGGCGGCCAGATGATCTTCGAAGTGTCGGTATCACACTTGAAGGGAGGTGTTACGAGCGTTTCAAATTGGATTTCGCTGAACGGAAGATCACGGGACTCGAACGGTTCAATGGAGACCTTGCCCGACGGCGTATCAACGAACCCAGGATAAGTCCGACTTCGCTGCCTGACTACTATGTAACACTGCTGACGGAGATAACATCGATTCGGGTCTTTTATATTTTCGTTTTGGTCATAGAATCGTCGAACTGTTTCTTTCACGAGATCGGCGCGATGCCCGACTGGAAAAAGAAATCCTCGATATGCAACTCGCGTGTAGTGATCACGACCGATTGTCGACTCATGTTTCCATGAGTGGAGCTCTAAAACATGATTACAGTTTCCGTCCGGCCAGTCTTTGTTGGGGGCGGTAGCCCACTCTGCGTAAGACTGAAGCCATCCCCCCAACGAGGAGAGCATGAGATGCCGTGGTCTGATCGCAGTTGGTCGCCAATCTCCAAATTTGATCGAAAAGTCGGAACTCATCTCCACGATCTGAAACCTATCTTTCCGGTTCAGATTCATTAAAAAGGGATCGGCGTCCGCTGGATATGGTGCACCTCCTGGCTCGCAACCTGGCCACTGTTTTTCTGGATAATCTCGAGCCCAAACCGCCCGAACATCTTCGTTGAACAGAGCTGCGCGCCACAGTTCGACGTCTTTATCCTGATCCAGGTGTGGCGTTGGCGTTTGTTCCCATTTTGAGCATTTTGTATCTGCAGGTGAGAGAATTAGTCGAAACGGGATCTCGATCGCAGTTTCGTCTTCACCTGGCTCTTGTGGTGCAGGTCCAGGAATGTCCCCTTTGTATTTTGCGGTGTCTGACAGCAGCGGGGTGAAACTGCCCCAGGAGAGTAGGTTCTCCAGAGTGAGATCGAGTCCTTCCTTCTCCGTGACAGGGACCGCGAAAGCGAGACGCGATTCGCCGCCGAGGCGCCTCGCGGAGCGCTTCGGAACGGCATCAGTTTCAGGAAAAGCCTGCTCACCTATGCTCTGTGCTGGGAGGTGAACGATGATTCGCGGCTTAGCTTGTTTTCCACTGGCAAACAATCGTGGCCGGCTGAACACTCGATGAAGAGAGAGATCCCGAAATTCGAAAGTGAGGTTCAGCATGTCGGCCGCACGGATTACCGACACCTTGTGCTTGTTCAAGTTAAGAATCGTCGTCCCGTCTTTAACAAAAAGCGATACGACATCATTGCCTAGAGCACCTGCAGCATCTCGCACGTGGCGCATAACGCGGCGCGGCAAACAACAGAATCGGAACGGGAAGGTGGCGTCGCTGGCAACTACTGAAGTTTGAAGGTCTGCACCCGGTATCGGTATTTCGAGTTTGTGGAGCTTAGGCTGAACCTTAACGGTTGTGAACGAACCGTTGGTGCTAGATAATTCGATGCATCTGTTGTCGCGATTCTTGGAAACAGCGGCGCTGAAACCATCCGCGTGTAGCCACGTGGGTTGATCGGGCAGCTCTGCTACCAACATCCAATCGTGCTGATCTTGATCGCGAAAGCGTGCCAGACGAACGGACGCAAGCGGTAATGCTAGTGGTGCGCCATCAGCGGTCTTTATGCCGCCAGGGACGGCAAGCTGCAGTGCATTCGAGCGGCTTTCAGCGAGCGCAGCACTTCGTATCTTGCCGGATCGGCTCTCGCTGTACTCGAACAAGAGATCGTCGAAAGTGCTTTTGTCGACTTGGCTTTGTAAAGTCCAGTCTGGTCGCAACTCGTCAGGAAACAAGTCCCAGGAATGAGGGCCGCGATCAACCTGCAGGATCGCTCTCTTCTTTGCTGGATTGCGGAGAAGACTTGTATCTTCTCGAACAAGGCTCAGAGTGGCTGTGTGAATACTAACGACGTTTCTCGATAGGCGCAGATGTCCGAGCTGTTCTCCGCGCATACGAATGGTCCACTCGGGGGTAAATTCAATCGTCGATGCATTTAGCGATTGTGGACCCAATTGGGTCGTATGCGCGACTATCGGAATGGATTCGCTGTTGTGGAGAGTAGCGACTGCAGCCCCGACGAGCCAATCGACCGCGGGTATGCAGCACGACCAACCCATCTCAAGAAAGCGTAGTTCTAGCTGGGGTCCAAACAGCGAATAGGTCAGCTTGCAGTCGATATCTGGAGACACCCGCGTCCCTGGATAGCGTGCATTTGTAAGGATGAACCGGAATCCGTTATCACCCCTATGAACTACGCGAAGCCTTGGATTGCCAGCAAATAGACTTGGCGCAATGGTCCAGCGGGGAACTCCGTTGACCTCGACCAGCAGAGTATCGTCGCGTACAGCCAATCGAATTCGGTTAGTGTGTACAAGAGCCGCGCCGGCTGTTGCTGCACCGGTCAGCTTGAGAAATTGTCGGCGATCTACTCCCCGGACAATCTGCGGAGCGCCGGTCAATTTACTTGCAATTGCCGGTGACGGACTTCGAAGCAACTGTTGGTTGAGTTGGCTTGTCGATACTGTGCCGCGCCGCTTGGAAGACGACATCACGCCCTCTGGATGTTGAAAATGCGGCGCGCGGCTGGCAACGTCCGCAAACTACTTGTTCGTCGTAAAATCCCAGAGAAAGTTGACGCATTATAGTCGAAAGAGAGGAACAGTCAACCGACAACTACACTTTGTTCCGTTTTCGGAAACAATCAGGTCGCGGTAGTTGTAAATCGGAAGAGCGCAAAGGAGCTAAAGGCGATTCGAAACGCGTCGGAATTACCAGGACTCGCTGATGGCAAAGCCAAGGAAGATATTGGGCCGTTTACGACGATAGCGGATACCGAGCAGTCCTATTCGGGAGCACTCGCCTTGATTCTGAATTACTATATAGCGAATTTCAATCAGGCATTAGCAACTAGGTTTAGTCTCAACGATTCGGGGACGAGTTTCTAAAACCATCGGAGGACACCATGTTCTCACGCATATTAAGGAGCGGATTGGGGTGCTTGATTCTCGTGTGCTTCGTCCAAGGAGCGCGGGCAACCGATGCAGATACGCTGCAAATAGGCCTGTGCGGAGGTAAAGGTGCTGAAGTCTCGCTGGGTCAACTCGCAAATGGTCAAGTTTGCCTTAGAATCAGCAATCCCACACTCAAAACACGAGTGTTGGTTCAGATTCGCCTCATCGGATTCCATCTGCGCAAACCCGATGGTTCGATTTCATCGGTCAAAGTGTCTGTGGAGTCGCGTGCAAATCTGTCTATCGCTGGTCTTGATTCTGAGAGTTTGTCACTGGGATTGCAGGGCTCAGACAAGAAGCAGTTCTTCAATATCATGCCTGGCACGTACGCTGGAGTCATCGCCATTACCGATACTGATCCCGAGACAAAACCTCCGACGCAACGCGTGGTCCCATTCAACCTTCAATTGACGGTGTCAGGACCTCATTCAGCAGTTGCGAGCCTCACAAGATGGGTTTACCGACCTTTTCCGTGGGCACACGTCAATGACTTTCGTTTTGCGGCACCGCTATCTGAGCCGGTTGGGAGGCCAGTCAATAGTCGACGGTACGTTCTTCAGACGGACCGAGGCCATACTGCGATAGTGACGCCTATAACGGCCGAAGCTAATGCTGCTGTGGAAGAAGTGACGTTTCAGGTCAGTGAGTTTGATAAGGCCGGGAAATATGAAGGCCAAATCGAGATGGCTGCGGCTGACGGTAATACTGTGACGACAAGCATAAACGTTAAAGACTGCTTCGTCTGGCCTTTGCTCATCATGCTCCTCGGAGTGCTGATAGCTCAGGTGACGAAACAGAGTGTCAAGTACATCATGGGAGCCGCAGACAAGGGCAACCAATTATTTGGAGAGTATGTCATTGGCCTCGCTCATGGTGAACTCTTCCGTTCGGCTGTAGCTCTCCTACTTGCGTTTTTGACGGCTTTTAAGACTCTCTACATCGGAAAAGCGTTTGGGACGCCGTCAGACTACATTGACATCTTCATGAGTGGAACAGCTGTTAAGTTGTCAGTCGATCTTCTCGCATTCGGAGTGGTATACGCAGTCCGAAGAAGAACTTCTTCGGGTTCATAAAGTTTCTAACCAATTAGTGGATGTGGAGGTTACAGAACCGCCGTTAACGGCAGTATAACCACGAAAGGAGCATGTGATGGCAGTGTTTCACGGAACGATATTGTCCAAGTCCGAGTATCGCTCGGATGAACCTATTCGAGTAACCTTTACGCTCACAAACGATAGCCGAGAGGTACTTTATGTACTGAAGTGGCTAACTCCTCTGGAAGGGCTGTGGAGCGATTGTCTCAACGTCTTCCGCGATGGTGTGGCGGTACGCTACGACGGGTCGCTCGCAAAACGCGGATTGCCTGGCCGCGACGACTTCAGGACGTTTGAGCCGGGCGAATCGGTTTCAACGCAGCTTGAACTTGACGAGGCATATGAGGTCTCGGTGCCAGGTATTTACAGCATTCTCGCCAACACAGAAGTTCATGCCGTGACGGTTCGAGACCTGGAAAGTTTAGCTACATCTAGAAAGAATGCACTGGAGGCGCTGGGAGCTTTCGAGGGACTAAGCATACGTCAGCCACTACCTGAGGCGGTTACAAGCTTTCGTGTGACTGGGACAGAACCGGGACGGCCGACTCGAGGAGAGAGGGTGCGGAGAGCCGAAGCCGCGCGATTGAAAAGCAGCACTATTCTTCAAGGCGTTTTGGGCACGGCGAAAGATCCGGTGTTCGTCGGGGGCGACAAAACAAAGCAGGATCAAACAAAGCAAGCGCATTTCGACGGCTACAAGCTCAGCCAAGATGCACTCCGGAACCTTGCTAATGACAAGGACTATGCGGAGTGGTTCGGAGTCTATTCTGATGCTCGATTTCAAGCCGTGAAAGGTCATTTCTCAGCAATCGTCGGTGACATGGAGCAGAAGACATATACATATGACCTGTCAGGCCAAGGATGCCCGTCCGGCGTATATGCGTATACTCACAAGGATTCGACTACGATTTGGACATGTGACCTGTTTTGGTCCGCCCCTTCAACCGGCACTGATTCAAAGGCGGGAACGATTGTTCACGAGCACAGCCACGCTTCGGCGTCTACAGATGACTTGGCTTACGGCCAAGCAAAGTGCCGTCAACTCGCTATAAACGACCCGGACAAGGCAATCAGGAACGCAGACTCCCATGAGTATTATTCAAAAGGATAATTTCTGTTGAAATTCCTCACTTAGGACCGACCGGTCCTAGGAAGTCCACAAAATATTGATGTGGACCGTTAAGGCTTGGAGGCGGCAGTGTTTTACTGGCACGAATCTGAACTCCAGTTCGAGGATCAGGACCAAAGGGACGAATTTCGCAGATTCTTGGAGAAGCTTCTCTCCTCGACGCCGGACGAAATCAAAAGCCTTCGCTTTGCTAACGACATGGGGATAAACGGCGCATGGAATGCATACCAATTGTTTTCTGCCCATCTAGTACCAGCGCATCTCGCGATGCTTAATGAGGAATTGTTCTACACCGGGCTTGCCACTGAAAGTGGGCGCGAGGAGATTCGCTGGCTGCTGAACACGATCGAACTCGCTGGTGGCGTACCTGGCATAAAAAGATCCGAAACGGAACCTGGACTTCTCGCTGAATATTGTGCGCAACATCCCGGTCGTCCTGCATCGGGCCACCAATGGGGCCGACCTTATTGCGCACCGTGCATCAGCGGTATTTCGAGTGCTAGAGCTGCAGTTGATCGACACGTCGTTCCACCTGGCTGCTTCGTTGCCTTCACAGGCGATGATTCGTGGATCGCCATCTCTGGTACGGGCTGTGCGCACTGGGTCGCACATCAAAAGGGGATTGCGCGTGGGAGCCAGCAATGCCAAGAATCCCGAACGCTACGAGTTCCAGACCTGATATCAGGACTGAACACGTATCCGCGGAGCCAGGCGCAGACCGGCGACATCTGGGCTAACCAAGACCTCAACCATTGCGGTATCGCAGTCGCAGTCTCATCTGGCGGTGCTCAGATCACTATCCGGCATGATTCGAGTAGGCAAGGCGGTGTGTTTGATAACGACTTTGATCAGCATTTTGGAGGACAAGGATCTTTTTACCGGTGAAACCAGTGATTGCTGATGGACTATGATGCCGCCGGACGGTTAACGATCTCGGCCACTTTGTCCAAACAGATGTTTCTTCTAAGCGCGCGGCCATCGTTTGTCATCCGCTGAATTGGCGAACGTGCCGTCAATCCTTCTCATGATGCGTTCTGCCCACTGCACAGCGGACCCGACCAATGCCTCGGTTCGCGGACTCGGCCGGCTATCGTGCAGATCCTCTGTCGTCTTTAGATGACGCGAGACCAGAATGCTCGCCATGATTCCCAGTACACGTTTTCGTCCTTCTTCCATCTGACTTACCTTAGGCTTCAGATCGTGACGCGAGGCCTTCCAAGAGCGGCCTTGTGCTCTTGCGTTCCAAACGCTGCAGTCGATTATCAAACCTCGCCTTGATCTCACGATGTGGACCTGGTGCGATGTCGCCCACTTGAATTGCGCGACGAAGTTCGTCGAGCGCCTGCCGGACGATTTGCCGGGCTTGCTCCGGATCGCGAGCTTTGTGTTCGTAGTAAATCGCCAGTTGCTCGTAGGCTTCGTAACCATGCCGTGAATTTCCAAGTGCATCTTTCCAAAGCTCGCAGGCCAAATCGAAATCACCTTGGCGTTTTGCAATCCGTGCTAGCGAGCGCCGAGCTACGCGGTCTGTTTCGGTGGGCAGAATCGACGCGATCGACTTCTCGTAAAGATTTCGGGCTCTCGTGTGCTCGCCTCGCTTTTCACAGATGCGGGACACCCCGAATAATTCCAGTCCGTCTTGCCCCAGGTTTTCAGCGTCGCTGAGCAGTGAAAGAATCCGGGTAGAAAGTGCCGCCAACCCACGCAGGTCCATTTGGTTGTGGTTGAGTACAGGAACCAGTCGTTCGGGTGGACCTCCGCGCAAGTAATCAAAGTAGAGTTGTGGGATCAAGCCAGATAGAAGATCCGCTCCTCGGTCCCAGCCCAATACGTAACGTTCGAGTTCTGACAGGCGCACCGATCCTAGGCGTAGACGCCACAGATTCCGAGCCGGATGCAGAAAGTCGAGATGTGCTCGTGGAGTTGGAAGAGATACCTTCCGGCTCATGCGATAGCGGGTTTCGAGCAGCGGCCAATCGAAGGATTTACCGTTGAACGTGACGAGCACCGGATGTTCTGCAATCCGTTCTCGCAACGCAAACAATAGTGCACGTTCCTCACTGTATTCGCGCATGAAAAATTGCTCGATTTCAAGGCCGCCACTTTCCCACCACGCAACGCCAACTAGAAAGGCATATGTGCCGCTGCCACCCGAAAGGCCGGTAGTCTCTGTGTCGAGAAAAAGCCATTGATCAGGATCAGATATGTCTCCCGGTGCCTCCGGCAACAGCAGTTGCAGCGCGCGGGCATCGGGAGAAAATCTGGGCGGCTGAGCACACCAACAGCGCACTGAAAGGTAATCACCATATTCGCTAGTCTTTGTTATGGCTCCGAGAACCTGGGCGAGGCGCTCCAAACTTGGTCGGATACCGTCTCGCCGAGGCAGCAATCCGGCTCCATCGTCCAGCAAAGGCAGATGCCCCCGATTCTGCTGCATCTCTGGGCGTGGTGAACGCTGTAGCGCCTTCAGGCTTACGTATCGCGTGCTCATGCCGTTTCTTCCGCCTGAGTCGCCAGGAACTGAGTGTCTCCGCATATTCGCCCAAGAATCTCAAGAGCGACCTCTTTGGTCCTCTCGCTGCGATCAGCGGTGGGCCCGACGCATGATGGACACCCGTTCTCGCAAGGGCACGCGCCAATCAGTTCGAGCGTACGGTTCAACAATGTCTCGCAATCACGGTACAGCGGCTCGCTGAATCCGATTCCGCCTGGGTAAGCGTCATAGATGTACAGATTGGGCTCGAAGAATTCCTTGGCCTCACTAGTGTTCGCCGGTCCTGCAAAATCTTCCCAGTTGATCTCGGTCGCTGCACTCGGCGGACGTTCGCCAACAGCTGTTCCAAGATCGCGCCGATCGCACATCATCAGGAGCGTCGCCATTGACCCAAGCGCATAAACCAATCCAAAGATTCCGTTCTGGCGTTCAGAAAGACTGAACGGCAATTCTGCGAGTAGGCTGTGTCCAAGGGTCAGCCAGAACGAAGTTGTGTGCATTTCGTTTTCTGGCAATTCGAGCTTTCCAGAGCCTACGTTCTCGTTGGTAAAGAATTTGATCTTTTTGAAACCGACTACTTGCGATCGTACGAGCACGTCGCCGTGTGCACGAGCAGCTGGACCGCTAATGGCCTCCTCTTCGGCAACTTCTAGAGCACGAACCTGTGTATAGCGAATCGCATCCGTGAAGTAGTCCACGTTGACCGGCTTCACGTAGGCTTTGCGCTTGTCAAAATCCAAATGCTCTACGTGATACTGCTGCCCCTGGTGGATATAAATTGCTTTCGGGTGAACCGTCGTTAGCGCAGAAGAGAAATCGACTTCGCCAATTACCTCAGGCTTACCTTTGTCTTCGCCAGTTGTATCGATAATGATGAAGTTATCCGATGTGACAGAACGCAAGCTGATTGTGTCAGCGGGATAAGCTTCGTCAATCCAGTGCCAATCTCCGCCGCTCTGATGCAGGAATCCTGCTTCCCCGAGTTGTTCGCACAGTCCGGGTAGATCGACGTTGCCAAAGTTGTCATCAGGCAAGATCGGGAGTTCGAAAGCTGCACACTTCAAGTGATTAACGAGAATCTCGAGATTGTCTGGTTGAATGTGCGCATGCTCTGGCGAGTTGCCAAAGAAGTAGTCGGGATGCTGCACGATGAATTGATCGAGAGGAGCCGACGATGCAACAAAGACGGCACACGAGCTTCCCGTACGTCGCCCTGCACGCCCTGCTCTTTGCCATGTTGAAGCGATTGATCCCGGATAGCCGGCCATGACGCAGGCGTCAAGCGAACCAACGTCAATTCCCAGTTCGAGTGCATTGGTGGCGACAACCCCCAGAATGCGGCCGTCGCGCAGACCACGTTCGATCTCGCGCCGTTCTCCCGGCAGATAGCCTCCCCGATAGCCGCGGATCGGTTCTGGTTGTCCCGGCTTTGGAGGGTTCGCTTGCAGCAAATAGGTCAGAATGACTTCGGTATGCAATCGGCTATTCGCGAACACAATCGTCTGCAACTTGCGGCCGAGAATCTCTTTTGCAACCCGCGTCGCTTCGTTGATGTAGCTGCGCCGAATCCCAAGATTTCGATTCACTATCGGTGGGTTATAGAACACGAAGAGCTTCTCGCCTGCAGGTGCTCCATTTTCTTCGACGGCTTCGACTTCCTTCTCTATCAGTTGCGAGGCCAGCTCACCCGGATTCGCAATGGTCGCGGAGCAACAGATGAACTGCGGATCGGAGCCATAAAACTTCGCAATGCGTTTCAGTCGTCTGAGAACATTCGCCAAGTGGCTTCCGAACACTCCGCGGTAGGTGTGCAACTCATCGAGCACGATGTAACGCAGGTTCTCGAACAGGCGCATCCATTTAGTGTGGTGCGGGAGAATGCCCGTGTGGAGCATGTCCGGATTGGTCAAGACGATGTGCCCGCGCTCGCGAATCGCTTTTCGCGCATCGCTCGGGGTATCACCGTCGTACGTGAACACGCCGAAACTGTCGTCTAGCCGTTTTGCCAAATCCTGCAATTCAGCTAATTGATCCTGGGCCAACGCTTTCGTCGGAAACAAGTACAGGGCGCGAGCGTCAGGATTCTCCAGAACTGCATTCAAGATCGGGAGGTTGTAGCAAAGGGTCTTCCCCGATGCGGTCGGCGTCACCACAACGACGTTATTGCCATTTCGCACCAGCTCCGGACGTCGTGCAGGACGCCGCTGTTATCGCCACCACGCTGCTTGCTGGTGTGCGACATGATCGAGCCGCGTCCTGAGCTTTTTGTCTTGCACCACTTCGCAGTATTACTCGCCTGAAAGTACGCCATCGGAATTACGCGCAACAAGCGACGGACGAGAATAATGACGTTTGCCAAGAATCTGGACGCTTCGACACCACCTAGAGTAGAGTCGAAATGCGACCGCTGCCAGGATTCAAGGAGAGATTGAATGCTGGCACGTTACCAAAAGGGTTGTCTTCAACGAATAGTCCGAAAAGATGGCGTGGAGCGATGGCAGTTTCGATGGCTCAGAAAAGGGGCAGACGGCGTCTCGCGCGAGCACAAGAAAACCATCGGACCTGTCAAGGACTATCCAGAAAAAAGCAAGAAGCTGCAGGATGTTCTTGCTCGCCTGCGGCTAAACATCAACAATGATGGCCCGACTGAGTTAACGTCCATCACCATGAAAGAGGCCGTGGAGCACTACAAGCGTCACGAGCTGACTGATTGCGGGAAGGATGGCAAAGCATATTCGACCCGGAATCGCAAAACGCTGGTGTTGGACAAATGGATTGTGCCTCATTGGGGGTCACTTGAACTGCGAGCCATCAAAACTGTCGCTGTTGAGCAATGGCTGAAGACGCTAGTCACAAGGAAGTATGGCGATCCCAAGCCCTTGGCTGGAGGTACGAGGGAAAAGATCCGCGATGCGATGAGTAGTGTCTTCAATCACGCCATCCGGTGGGAGTTTACTAACAGGAATCCCATCGCCGGTCCAACACGAGGAGCAGGCGTCCGCGTATCGGGCAAACGCGAGCGAACACCTGACATTCTCGATGTTGAAGAGATGCAGAAGCTCCTGTCGGCGCTGGGGGTGCGAGAAAGGGCCATGGTGTTTTTGGACATGCCGTCTGGGCTGCGCCGTGGCGAACTGGCGGGCTTGCAGTGGGGGGATTTTGATTTCAAGAACCTCCACGTCAGTGTGACCCGATCATTGGTAGATCAGCATGTCGGCCCCGTGAAGACTGAAGCATCGCGCAAGCTGATGCCAATCGACGAATACGTCGCTCGCGACCTTCTCGAATGGTACGACATGAGCCCCTACAAGAATCTGTCAGATTACGTGTGGGCAACTGATGCGAATCGAGCCGGGACAAAGCGAGGAAAGCAGCCAGTGTGGTTAAGCACAGTCATGAGGGATCACATCCAGCCAACCGCTCGAAAGCTGGGTATTCCGAAGAAGATCTCGTGGCATACCTTCCGCCACACATTCTCTTCGGTGCTCAAAGCGAATGGTGAGGATGTAAAAGTCGTTCAAGAGCTTCTACGGCATTCCACATCAAGAATGACCCTGGACACGTACACCCAAGCCCTGAGTCCGCACAAGCGGGCCGCTCAGAGTAAGGTGGTAAGTATGATCAGGCCGCAAGGAACTAGTACCGTCGTTGTACCGCGGAATTCTCAAGAAATCCGCGCAACCGATTGAAAAGATTTGGCGTCCCCGACGGGATTTGAACCCGTGTTACCGCCGTGAAAGGGCGATGTCCTAGGCCGGGCTAGACGACGGGGACGACGAAAGGCAGGAACACTTTGTCAAACGTTTTATGCTAACAGCCTA
>Ga0209168_10001165_pt1 | contig 21420 bp, 17 predicted proteins | sample Coa_R1_FD_187156 | JGI IMG/M metagenome (GOLD analysis project Ga0209168, IMG submission 187156) | Surface soil microbial communities from Centralia Pennsylvania, which are recovering from an underground coalmine fire - Coalmine... | ecosystem: Environmental > Terrestrial > Soil > Unclassified ...
AGAAATTCCCGGGACCGCATTCGGCGGATTCGTCCCGCCCTGTTTCTGCGCGTTCTGTGCTAGGGCGTTTGCGGCTGCAGCCAGGTCGTTCATGCTTTTATTGGCGTCCGCCGGCGACGATCCATTCGCTTTTTGAGCCGGGCCGTTTGTTGCGCCCCCGAAATCCTTGAAGTTTTTCTCGATGTCGGACGCGGCTTGCATTTCGGCTGCCTTCTGCCGGGCGCGATGAGCTGCGTTAATGAAACCGGCGACCGCCACGACCAGTAAGAAGACTACGACCACGACGGCACCGCCAAGGATTGCCCCTTTCGGAATTCCTGCCGCGGATTTCGAGGAAGCGGCAGTCTGAGGTCCAACTCCACTTGTGGCCACACTACCGGAGGTTGCCGCCGAAGCTTTTTCCGCAGACGCCGAATCGCTTGTTGCCGCCAATGCCGGGCTGCTTGCAGCAACGTCCACCGGTGTACCGCATTTTGTGCAGAATTTCGTCTCGCCTGAAAGAGGTACGCCGCACTTTGTGCAAAAGCGCTTCGCCGCAGCCGATTCCGTGGAATTTTCGCGGCGCGCTCCGCATTTTGTGCAGAACGCGTCGCGCTGGGTCAGCGCCGCTCCACATTGATTGCACGTAATCGCCATTTCAACCTCCGCTCACCGATGCACTGCAAGCGAGCCGGTCATTCTCCAACTTGCCAATCGTTCTCCATCTCATTTCTTGATTCGGGCTATCTCGAAGTGCCGCTTCTCCACGCCGTTCGGCAAAACGAGTCCTTCATCCAGAAGGAGCTTCACCGCGCAGCCATCCTGCCCCATCCAGACCGTTCCCTTGTCATAACTCCCCGGGCCGAAGAGCATCTCGATTGCCTTCTGGTCCGACGAGTTGGCGCTTGTGGTATCAATGGAATACTTCGTTGCCTGGTAGCCGTTCACCGCCTCTGCGCCGCGGCTGACAATCGCGGACATGCCTTCCAGGCCGGCAAGTCTGCCAGTCATCCCAGTGAAGGCAAGGCTGGACAGGCTCAGGAGCGCGTTGTTCCAACTGTTCTCGTCCGAGCGGACAGCATGGAGCGAGCGCGACCCGGACGTACCCTTAAACACGATATCGATGGCTTCCGGTGTGACATCTGCCTCATCATCCACCGACTGGGACGCATCCGAGTACTTATAGGAATAGTGGAAGGATTCTGTCGGCTTCTCGACGTGGCCCAGCATGCATCCCACGTCAATGTGAGCGTCGGAGCTGGCCGCGTCCTGCGCGGCCGCGCCGCCCGATTTCGTGCCCGAGGTGCATCCAGAAGCAGCCAGCAGCGCCAGCGCAGCGACGCCCGCAACAACACTTCCCACGAAACCTCTGTCATTCGGCTGCAATGTCATCTGAATTCTCCTCTCATGTTCCGCGGTTCCCCTGCTGCACTCATTTCGACCGGCGGCGTTTTCGGTTCACCCGCCGCTTACTTCTTGGGCATGCATCCCTGAATAGACGGGATTGCCGACACTCCCGTCTTCTTAAAGACTTCGACGCCTTTGTCCGGCGGCACAGAACCGCTGATGGAGCCGAGCATGTCCTTGTCTATGCCTGCTTGAACCAAATAGTTCTGGTAATACTGTTGGCACGGAACCGGACTGAGGAGGCCTGCGCCCATTAGGCCCTGGCCGGCGTAAGCCACTGACGCGACCCACTGGACGTAAGCTGCGCCGGGGAGCTCGAAATAGTCGTCTTCCTCGGGGTACTTGATGTTGACAGTGTGCTTGCTGGCGTATGCCGCGCTCAATTGACCTTCGAGACCATCCGCCAAGTCTGCGCCTTTCATGTTCAACGCGCTGGGGAGCCGGTTGGCCAACGCCCAAAGGAAGCTATCCTTGCTGAACGTCATCGCGAATTTTGGCGCATTGATGGCCGCCACTACGCCATGCGCTGCCTTAGCAGATGAGGTCGTGCTCGATATATCAGGTGTTACATCGAGAGAATTGTTCACCGCCGAGGAGCCGTCTATGCCTCCGTCTCCTTTGTAAGTGATCTTGAAATGCCCCTGCGCAGCGGCCTTCTCTCCAAAACCGGGCTTAAAAATGAAATTGGCGTAGATCTGAAAGAGAAAAGGAATGTCATCCGCGCGGTCATCTACCAGTCCGGAATACAAAGGGGCCATTCTGAGGCGGGATTCTCCAATGCCCTGGCCTGCAGCAGTGGTCTGGGCCATCCAGGTGACGTCCAGCGTGCCGTCAGTCGGAACCGTGAAGGTTGCCTGCTGCAGCTTGTCCTGATGAATCACCACCAGGAAATTGTAGCCGCCATTTACCTGACCCTTGCCGCTAACGCTGGCCGATAGCCCATTGTTTTCTTTGAACGCGGTGAACGAATAGCTGCTCGCTGTGCCGCTCGTTGTATATTTCCACGGCTGTTCTCCCGGGCTTTGCTCGTGATAGGGCTCGGCGGTATCTGCCCAAGGGTTGCCCGGACTGTTGGAGCCACCAGGCTCAGTCGCAGTCTGCGGCGTTTCCTTTAGCATCTGCAATGTGCCATCGTTTATGAAATCCGTGAGCGACGCGGAACTCACACCCACCGCAATCTCGCCGGAGGGAATCTTCTTGACTCCTCCAACTTTGAGAACGCCGAGTTTCTTGATGAACATGACGTCTCCGCCGGCCAAGCTGTCAGCGCAGGCGGAGCCTTTGAGGACAACCACCTGCGCATCGTGGCTTACGCCCACTATCGCGTAAGGATCGATTCGAATCGTGTTGCTCGTATATCTGGATGGTTGGCCGTTATTCTTGCCCACCGTGACTGGGGCGCTCGCGGAGGCTCCCTCCCATGTCGCGGTGATCTTTCCTGAAACAGGAGAAGAAGAAGGTGACATTGAACACGGAGATATTGTCGGGGCCTTGGCAATGAACGTCGCGGGAGCGCCCGTCACTTTCACGCTGGCCGGCACGGTCACGCCGCTGGCGCTCAGAAGCACCGTTGCTCCGCTCTTCGGAATATGGCTTAACGTCACTCCCCACGTCGCAGAGCTACCCCAGTCCATGGCGCCTGTCGGTATCTGAGAGAAGCTGACGGTTACAGGATTCACCAGGAAAGAGGTTTTCCCGGAAACGGAAGATCCGCCCAACTGAGCAATGATTTTGACCTGTTTGGAAGTCTTGACATTAATCGTGCTCACGGTGAACGTTCCCGAGGTGGCTCCCGCGAGCAGGTTCACGCAGCTCGGCATGCTTGCAGGCACATTGCTTTTTGAGCGTGCGGTTTGCCCGCACGGCGCCATGAGGAGGGTCTTGCCGAATCCGAGATGCACCGTCACACCGCCCGCTGGCGCCGGCTGGCTCAGTTTCACTTTTCCTTTGTTCGAATCCCCTCCGAACACGCCCGCGTCGCTCATCGTAACGGTGAGTGTTACCGTGCCTGTTCCAGCGCCGGTGCCTCGCGCGCGAGCGCAAGGCGTACTGTGCGCCACCAGCAGCGCAAAAATTGCCGCAGACGCGCACCGCAATATGCCCAACGACCAGCGTTCAATCTTCAGGTGGTGCATAACCCAGCCTCCGTTTTCCTTTTCACGCTGCGGAATTTTCTTCTCCGCGTGCTCAACAATTTCCGCGAACCAAAATTTGACCGCGACACCTACCAGCCTTAGTGCACCTGCTTTGCGGCGATGTCCCCAATCCACGGAATGCGAAATTCGCGCTCGCTATACGCCTGAAACATCAAGAACAACCACAGCGCAAAAACTCCCAGGCCAAATAGCCAGTCCAGCGGCAAAGCGACGGTAAGCACCCAGAATCCCCCGATGCTCACCAAAATTCCCACAATGATGTTCCACACAATCGCGAGCGCCACGACTGCAACGTTGAGAATGATCGACTGAATCGCGTGAAAGCGAACAAACCGGTTGTTCTTGTACGGCTCCAGCACCAGGAACAGCACTCCGGTAATCGCTCCCAGCGCATACGACAAAGCTGCCGCCATATTCATGGTCAGCCCGGGCGCGCTGGTTGTGCCGGTCGCCGTTCCGCCGGAAACCGTGCTGGCGCCTACGGCCATCGCAGGAGCGGCCGCAGCCGAACCGCTCGCTGGCGTGACCGAGCTTGCTTGCGTCCTTGGTTGCCCGCAAGCTCCGCAGAACGCGCTGTCCTCCGCTATCGCTGCACCACACTTCGTACAATTTGCCATGTCAAACTCCTTTCGTTTCGTCGTTAATCGTTTCTCAATTCGGGCCGCTTACTGAACTCGCGTTTAATCGCGCTTCCGCCTCGCGGCAGCAACTAGCGTTTCGTGACGTTCCCTTCAAAGTGGGTCCGTTTGACGCTGCCGCCCTTGCCATCCTGTTCCAAATCGATGTCGTACTTGACCAGGCAGCCAGTGTCGGTCGTCACCCAGGCGGAACCGACGATCTTGTAATCCTTCACCGCCAGCAGCGAAAGGAACGTGGCCTTCTGAGCAGCGGGCTCATTCGCCGTGTCGATCGCGTATTTCGCGGCGTTGTAGCCGTTGACGTTCTCCATGCCCGCGGATTTCGCGGCGTCCTGCGCCGCCACCAGTTCCCCGTGCCACGGCACGGGCTTCATCAGGTCAAAATCAACTTCCATTTCCCTAACCTGCGCCCGCACCAGATGTTTGGTATCGGTAGACGTTTGTCCGGCGCTGGTGTCACGTTTCGTATAGTCAATGGTGGCCGGCGTGACGTCCGCTTCAACAGTCGAGGCGTCCTGCCCCGACGATTTCTCGGCGAACGACACATGGAAGGGCCCCGGCGGATTCTTGATCATTTGCTGTAGACAGACGCTCGCGCCGGTCGGGTTGAATCTGTTCGGCTGTATCACGGGAACAGCGGTTCCGGAACCTTCCTCAGCCTTGCTCTGCGATCCGAGATTGCATCCTGACGTCATGGCCAGCGCCGCTCCCATCACAATCCACATTACCTGCCGCACAAAACGAAATTCGCGTGGTGCCATCGGCGCTCCTTCACTGCGCAAACTTCTTGGCGCCCTTGCTGCTCACTAACGCTCGGCGGTGTTGACCGCCGTCACGCAATCGCCTGTTCGTGTTCCTCTGACCGTGAACTTCAGAGAAACTCCCTGGCTTGCCTTGGGCTTCACCGTCCTCACCACTGAAAATCCCGTGGCGCTTACGTTTCCTTCCACGTGCACTGTGCGGTTTGAACACTCTGCGTCATACGAAATCTTTCCGCCAATGTTCCTGAGTTGTTTCACGGAACAGGACTCTTCCTGTTTCGGCCTCACAGTCACCTGGTCACTGAAAATTCTCTCCGGATTGTCCAAATCGCGCGGCGTGATGCAACGTGTGCCGCTCCGCGATTCGTTCTGCCTCTGGTTTTGCACTTCATACGTAATCGTCAGCACGTACTTGCCGGGCTTCAGATCCACATTCGCCGCCGTCGCGACGCCGCCGCACAAAATGGCAGCCGCAATCACCGCAGCGCTTTTCACTCCATAGTTTCGTTTCATCGTTTGCGCCGGTCGCCGTTGCTCGCTCGTGCTTTCATGGCGTGCTCACTTGCCTTCATGTACTACTGCGCGTCGTCGGAGACCCGGAACGACCACAGCGTGTCGAACATGAGCCCGGGGCCCTGCCCGCGCGCCACGTCTCCGCCGGAGAATTTCTCGTTCTTCGAGATCGGCCGCAGCACAACCGCATATTCGCCAGGCAACAGCGCCGACTGGGGCGACATTTGGTATTCGCCCGCGTTTGTTTTTTGCAGGGTTACGGCGACGCGCTCCTCCACAAATGACGAATAAATCTCCCAGTCCGCAGCATCGTGTGAACGGACATCTTCTTTGCCTGTTGTCGCGCCCACTAAACGGCAGGTATTCTGCGCGGGAGTGAGCTTCACGATTTCCGGCGCGAATTCATTCGCATTCACGCCGGGGGCATTTGCGAAGCTCACAGAAAACTGCGGCATGGTCGTTTGCAGCACGTTCGTCGACGCGGCACCCGGCACACCCCACACATACGTGACGGTCGGCTGGCGCCGCGCCATCATCCCTCCAAAAATGCCTCCCGCCTGTTCCACGGCCGAGCCACCGACGGCCGAGTTCATGTGCGACGCTGCGCCCCAAGTCGCATCATTGACACCGGCTTGAATTCCTTGCGTCACTGCGGAATCCCCGGCCAGGCTGGTCATGGATGTCGGCTTTGCCTTCGTCTCCGCCAATTGCGTTTTCTCCAACGGCAGCGCTTGCGCGCCACCACTCTCCAGAACCGTCACCGACGGCATCCGCCATCTGGGTCCCGGCGCAGCAGCGGGCGCCGGACTCGCGCCCCCGGCATCAGCATTCGTTGGAGCAGGAGTGGCTGAGCTTCCGTTCGCAGCCTTTTGCGCAGCTACGATTGCGTCCATTTCGTTTTGTGTGACGCCAGCTTTCTGCAGTGCAATCAGCCCGTCCGGCGAAATGTCGAAATTAGCGGGGCTTGATTGAATCGTCGCCACGACGACCGATTCCGATAGCTTTGCCTTCACCATCTTGATCACGCCCGCGTTCGTCAGCGGCTTCTGCGCCTGCTGCGCAGCGAGCGAGAAGGTCATGAATCCGGCCACCAGTAGAGTCCCGGCCACTTCAAAAATTCGACGAATCATTTCCTAGCTCCTTTCTCCGTAGGTTTCTTGTCGGCATTCCCTCGCTGCTTTCGCGATTAATTGCCACTAGTCGGCTGTCCCGTCCAGGGATCGACACCGATTGGGCCTTTGACGTGCACCTCGAGGCTGTATCCGGAGTTGTAGTATGAGAAGTCTCTGAACAGCCCTATCCAGTTACTCGTGCAGTAATCCACAGGCCAATCGACAATGATTTGACTGCCTTTCTGGAAATACTGGTCAAGGCGGCCCTGATACGACCAATTAACGGTATCGCCTGCTTTCATCTCATTTATCCTAAAGTCGTCGCAGGCGCTCTGGCTCCACGTGTACCAATGCACTCCGAAATAATCGATAGCGAATCCAGGCGCCAAATTGCTTAAGTCATATACATCCTCGCCAGGATTAAACTGCAATGGTCCGCCGTCCCGATCCACTGCGTTGGAGACAGCTGTTGACGTGAGACCGCGTTGGGATGGATTGTTGGTGACGCCATCCAGTGGTTCCCCGTAGTTGAAGGAGATGCACGGAAACAGGTGCATCTGACCCGGACCTGGGCAATACATAGTGCCGAACCCGTGTTTGCCGTCCCCTACGGTCTCACTCGCCAGATGCGCATAGTTTTGCGGGATGCTCGGCAAAAGCACGCTTTGTCGCTGCGCGTAAAAGCGGCAGTTTGCAAATTTCGCGGGCGCACTGCCTCCCGGCGGGACAACGAATAGGTCCGGCCATCCGTCCAAAACACCAGTCAAGCCCGCCTGAACTTTCGCCTCGATCATCGTCGGGGTCCACTGGTAGACGGTCATGTTGATTCGTCCGCCAGTCACTGCACCCGAGAGGTAGACCTGCCCTCCCTCCGTGTTGCCGAACCCGCAGCCGGTGATGATGTAATCGTTGTACACGGGATCCTGAGTAAAGACGACGGGCGAAGTGGCATTTTGGACGCTGGAGACGCCGTTCACGCTGTAGATTTGCGCGGTCACGCACATCCTCGTGTTTGCACCCTGGACCAGTTTTGGATTCGGTCCGCTCGGTGGTTGATACTGCGCGGACGAGGTCGGCACCTGCCGCATCATCGGCGCGCCTACGGGCGCGACTGTCTGTGATGATGCAACCGTCTTTGAGCTGCCCTGGTTGGTTCCTCCGCCGAGCAGAAGTGTGCCACTGCCGGTCGAGGGCGAACCCGCAGGCGCGATTGTTTGTGGCGGTGCAACCGTCTTTGAGCTGCCCTGGTTGGTTCCTCCGCCGAGCAGAAGTGTGCCGCTGCCGGTCGAGGGCGAACCCGCAGGCGCGATTGTTTGTGGCGGTGCAACCGTCTTTGAGCCACCCTGGTTGGTTCCGCCGCTGAGCTGGAGTGTGCCGCTGCCGGCCAGGGACGAACCCGCGGGCGTAATGCGCATCGGAACTGGAGCCGAGCCAATAGTTGTTTGATTATTCGTTTGCGACGTCTGAGTTGTGGCCATTGTTTTCGAATTCGCGCCGAGCTGGCCGCTCGCGGCCTTAAGCGGCTCAATGCCCGCCTGTTTTCGCAACGCATCCACGAACATTTCTTGGCGCTTCAGGGCCTCGATCTCACGAACGTTCACTGCCGGTGTCTTCATGGGGACGCGCGTGACAGATGCTCTTGCGTTTCTGAAAGCAGCGAACTGTGTTTCCAGCTTCAACTCAGTTTTTGCTTTTGTGGCCGCATCCGCCAGCGGCGCGGCGTCTCTCTGAGGATTAGTCCTGGTCGGCGTGATGTTGATCACCGGCTTTTGTCCCTGCTGCGCAGAGTTTGCCCAGTTCGCAAAGCCTGGGTCGTGGGTGACTCCGCGTTCCAGCGTCACCGCCTCATACTCGGTCCGTCCGTTCCCTTTCGATGGAATGGTCGCAGGCGCTGAAGAAGTGTTTCTCGGTGAGGACTGCAGCGGATTCAAATCGCAGGCGCCCTCTCCGCCCCTTCCATTCGTTTCCTGGCAGATCACGACATTCTTCATGGCATTCCAGACGTCTCCTATCTTGGTAGCCCAGGCGCCTGTGCTTATATTCGCGGGCTTGATCGCGGCGCACTCTTTGTCGAAGCTGGCTCTGGCTTGATTCGAAACGTCAAACGTGGCCGGATTGGTTCGGATCGCGTCGAGGATGTTTTGCTCGGAGATGCCAGAGCGCAGTAGTTTGAGGACGTCTGCATTTGCCAGCGGCTTCTGTGCCTGCTGCGCCGACGAAGCTCGGCAAAATGCCGCGCTGCTCAGAACCAGCACCGCAAACAGCAGGACCCCTCTTATTTTCTTCATGGTCGAATCTCCTCTTGTTCCGCTACTGATCACCACGGACTCACGCCGCGCGGGCCCCAAACGGTGATCCACAAGCTGTAAGCGGAAACGCTTGCATAATCGAGAGGGTCTCCGGCCGTGCCGTTCGGCCAGCAGCCTTGCTCCTGCCAGGAAATTTGAACCGATGTGGGAGAAGTGTAGTTCACCGCCCAATTCCCACTGGCTGAGAATTGTCCGTTCGGTGATGACTGGCAACTCGCAGCCGTTAGGTCTGAGTGGTACAGCTGCACGCCGTTGTTCGCTAGACGAAATCCCGGCGCAAAGTGAAACTGGTAGGTGTCCGTGCCGCCCGGGAACGTGTACGAGCCCGGAAACGTGAAGCTGACTCTGTTCCGATCGACCCCGAGGGTGTGCTGTGGTGAACTGTATATCCAGGGCGTCTCATACAACGGGAGAACAGAGCTGCCGGTCGAATCATTGACTGTAGCGAGATGGAGAGTGACCGCGCTGGGCGATTGCGGAACGGAAGTCAGCGTTTGAAAGTCGTACGCTGCAGCGAAATTGAAGCCGGTCGCCTGATACAGTTGCCCGCTCGCCGTCTTCACCACCAGCGTCACGTTATTCGTGTCGTAAAGGCCGCCGGCGTTTGGATCAATCTGCGCCACGATTTGCCGGTCGCTCCAGCTGTTCGCTGGGATCTGAAAACCTACCTGACCCAACGCAATGCCCATCGGACGGTACATAGTCGGGCCGCTGGGGTAGTGCACGCCGCTCAAATACACTTGGCCTGGTGTTGTTCCAAACCCGCAGCCTTGAATCACGAATGTGCCTTCAGCTCCGGCGATTGGGCTGAAGTACACGCCGGATTTTTGACCATCAACGGTTCCGATTCCATTGATGCAAACTTGTGTCTGTGCCTGTTTTGCGGTAGCGGCTCGCGTCATAAGCGACGGTGTCGGGTGTTGCCCTCCCGTCGGCTGCTGGCGCTGCGGACCGCTGGGCGTCAACGCAGTCGCCTGTGATCTCACGGCTGTCCCAGTTGGCGTACTGCCTTGCGCCGACATCGTCTGGCTTGCCCCAACCTGTGCCGCTGATCCCTTGGGCGGGTACGGCTGTGGACTCAAATCGTCAGCTTTCGCGCTACCCCCATTGAGCATCGTGCCGCCTTGGCTTGCCCCGCCTGGCCCGTTAAGCAAAGTGGGATTTTGGTTTGCGCCGCCCGCGAGTAATGTCCCGCCTGTCGGCCCTCCCATTGGCGCCGTGACTGGTCGCACTCCTCCTGTGAATGCGGGCGATAGCAAGGGCCGGGCTGCGGCACTTTGCTGTCGCAGTATCGCGATGATCGCGCTGTTCGAGTCGCTGCCAGGTCCGCTGGGAGCGCTCGGCTTCGGTCCAATTGGAATGGCGCGCGCCAGTGCCTGGGTAACTATCCTGTTTTTCTGCCACGGTTGCGTGCCGCCTTGCGTCGGCGGACCAGGGACCACTCCCGTCACGTTGCGTCCGTACTGCGCCGCTGCTCCAGATCCGCCGCCAGAACCTGAGCCAGAACCAGAGTTCGACCCTCCGCGCGGTATAAGGGGCTGAAACGTACGATTCGTGCCTGCGCCGGTTGACCCGAGACCTCCAGAACCAGTGCTGCCACCTGTGACCGAATGCAGGCCAGAACCGCCAGGGTTAATTCCCGGATTCAGGACGCCAGAACCCGTGCCGCCGGAACCGCCACCACTATTACCTGTCGGTCGGCCTGAGCCGCACGCATTGGCTGGCACGTGTGTCGCGACGGTAAGTATTGGGTTACTGCCTGTAAAGCGATTGAACCCGTGTGCTGCAATGCGCGCGCCCACGCCATTTCCAATGGCGGCGACTTGTAGTAGGGACATGTCCCAGTTATCTGGGCTTAGGAACGCTTGAGGTATCTCCCACGGCGCTGCGGGAGTAAGCACGCTCGGAAGGCTGTTGAAGTTAAAACCGCCGTCGGCGATGTGAATCAACCGAAGCCCTATAATCTGGTCAGGAGGCACTGGTTGGTTGAGCGGAATGTCGACGGTGTTGGTGCTATTGTTCGGCCAGTTCTGGCTCTTATTAACGTTCAGCGCAACTTGGGGAGCCCTGCCGCCGGCAAAAAGAATTTGAATGTTCAAGTTGTCTTTGCCGCCGCGCAAGTCGTCGCCGCCCGTCACAATCCTGAGCCGAATTTGCGACACCGAGCACGGCCCGCTGCTTCCGCCCGATCCGCCGCCGCTTTGCCCGTAAGCCGCACTCACTGCAAGAACGCTGCAAGCGATCGCCAATGTGGCCCGCCGAAGAAACTTTGCCATAGTCCTGCTCACTGTCTTGTTCATTGGTCGAGCCTCCTCAAAGTGGCTTTTGCAGATTCATGAGCCGGAATAAACGGAAATCGAGCCAGCGTCAAAGGACGAGTCGCCGACGTTTTTGTGACCTGTTAATCACAACAAAACGCGATACCTGTCCCCTCCTCTGACTCGGTGTCCACTTTCGCTCACTGTTCGTGATATACTCCGCGGCAAAATTTCAGGCTCCCGCGAGGCCCTGTGAACATTCGCGCAACGTCCCGGCTGTTCCGATTTGGGCTTTTTGAAGCTGACCTGGAGAATGCGCGTCTCACGCGCAAAGGTGTACGCATTCGCCTGCAGGAGCAGTCCTTCCGCATCCTCGCAATGCTTCTGGACCGCGCGGGTCAAGTCGTCAGTCGCGAAGACCTTCGGCGCGAGTTGTGGCCGGCGGGAACTTATGTGGATTTTGACGGCAGCTTGAACGCCGCGCTCAAACGCCTGCGAGCAGCACTCGACGATGACGCAGATAATCCTCGATTCATCGAAACCGTTCCGAAGCGCGGGTATCGTTTCATCGCGCCAGTGACCCTCGAGGATTACCCGGTAGCAACCGAACCTGAAATCGCATCGGCGCTTCCATCGCCCGCTGCTCAGGAACAAACTCCCGCGATTCGGAATGCAGCTCCATCAAATTTCCGGCATCGCCGCTGGGCCGCGGTCTTCGGCACCGTCGCAGTTATGCTTGCGATCACGGCGTTTTTTGTTTTTCGCAGGCGCGCTGCAGTTCCTTCAACTCGACCTGTGGAGGCTAACGTTGACGTCGGGGCAATTGGTCGCTCTGTCGCCGTGCTCGGCTTTCAAAACGCCACCGGCCGAAGCAGCGATGCGTGGCTGTCCACCGCGCTTGCGGAAATGTTGCGGACGGAACTCGGCGCCGGCGGCAAGCTGCGCGTCGTCTCGGGCGAGAATGTTGCGCAATTTCGTATAACTTCGCCGTGGTCTGAGACTGATTCCCTAAGCCAGCAAACTGCTTCGCGCATTGGGAAGGCCCTCAATAGCGACTTGCTCGTTCTCGGTTCCTTCGCAACTCTGGGGGAACCGCAAGACGGTAGCGTCCGCGTCGATTTTCGATTGCAGGACGCTCAGACCGGCGAAATGTTGTACCAAGGAGCAGAGACCGGCAGCGAAAAGCAATTTTTCGGACTAGTCGCCAAAGTCGGTGTCGCCCTTCGCGAGCGTTTGGGTCTGCCCGTGATCAGCGAATCGGAGGAAGTCAGCGTGGTTTCATCGCTTCCTTCGGATCCGGACGCTAATCGTTTCTACTCTCTCGGCCTTGCGAAATTGCGTGAAGCTGACGTTGCCGCCGCCAAAGACCTTTTCCTTCAAGCGGAGAAACTCGCGCCGCGGTTTCCTCTTGTTCACCTCATGCTCTTCCGTACCTGGGGTGGCCTAGGGTACGACCAAAAGGCCGACGCTGAAATCAAGACGGCATACCAACTTTCTGCGGGCCTTCCTGAAACCGACAGGCTACAAGTCGAAGGCGCTTATTTCGGAAGCCTGAAGGAGCTGGACAAAGCCGCTACCGCCTATCGCGCCCTCTATACTCTCTACCCGGACAGTGTGGATTACGCCGAGCAGTTCATCGTCGTGCTCAACGCCCAGGGACGCCGTGAAGAAGCCTTTGCTGTCCTCGATCAGCTTCGCAAGCTTCCGCCTCCCGCATCCGAAGATCCACGCATCGATTTTTGGCAGGCCCAGCTCATTAGCTACTCCAAGGGATCAGAGGCGCAGCCATTTTTCGAAAAAGCCGTCGCCGAAGCGGCTTCCCGCGGACAAAGACTGCTTTATGCGCATTTCCGCCTCAGTCAATGTATCAACGCGGTTTATGGCGATCACCCGCAGGGCGCGGTGGCTCACTGTCAGGAGGCATACGATATCTTCATGGCCGCTGGCAACACGCTTCTCGCTGCGGATGCTTTGCGCGCCATGGGCGACCGCCGGGGCGCCACAGGCGACCTCAGCGGCGCGCGCGAATTCTACAACCGGGCCCTTGCACTTCTCAGCAAATTGGGCGAGCACGAAAAAACCGGCGTGGTGCTGAACAACATGGCCATCACGTATGAAAATCAGGGACAAATTGAGCAGGCCGAGAAACTGTTTCGCCAAGCGGCGCAGACGTGGAAGGAGTGTGGCGATAGCTTGAATGAGGGAGCTGCCTTGGGCAACCTTGGTGACATTTTTATGACTCGCGGCGAACTTCGCCGGGCTGAAGAGCAATACCAGCGCGCTCGAAAGCAGATCGAGCTTACTGATTCGAACAGCGTTGCTTATGAACTGTACAGTATCGCGGCGGTCCGCCTATATCAGGGCGACATCGCCGCAGCGAACCAGTACGCCACTCAGGCGCTCTCCATTTCACAAGCTAGGCGCCAGACCACTGACGAGGCGCAAGTCAACGCTGTCCTTGGGGATATTCGATTGGCTCAGGATGATTTGAATGGAGCGAGGCAGAACTACCAGCAAGCACTGGCTCTCCGCCAGCAGGTGGGGAACAAGGGTGGCGTCGCCGAAAATCAAGCGGCGCTCGCGGAGATTTCCATCGAGGAAGGTAAGCTTTCCGACGCGGAGCGCGCGCTCAGAGAATCGCTTGCCGAGTTTCAGTCGCAAAAAGCGGTAATGGATGAAATCCCTGCCGACACCGAGTTGTCTCGCGTTTTGCTGCGCGAAGGCAAGCTCGCGGAAGCGCGCAAAGTAATTTCTGATGCATCGACGCTCACTCGTGCAATCGGCGACCCGGCCTTGAAGTTGCCCGTCGCCATTATGGGCGCGCGCATTGAGGCCGCCGAGCTTTCCTCGCGCGCAAAATCCAAGCCCGACTTATCCGATCCGCGCCGCAAGCTGCAGAAGGTGCTCTCCGCCGCGCAGCGACTTGGTTATTACGGGATCGAATGCGACGCTCGGCTCGCGCTCGCCGAGCTTGGACTTCGTCTTGACCCCGCTGCCGCCCGCGTACAACTCGCCCAGCTTGCTCGCGACGCACATGACCATGGTTTCAACCTCGTTTCCCGCAAAGCCAGCGAACTGCAGCGTCGTCGCTCCTGACAGCAAAATCCGCATCGAACGCCGCGATATGCGCTTCGCGAGGAATGCGTCAAGCGTTCCCTTCCGATAAGCCGCAACGATGTGTGCGGCCTAATTAACAAGAGGCGGACCTGCGCGACGGAACAAAAGGAAAGTGGTGAGCCGCGGAGGACTCGAACCTCCAACCCGCTGTCACCACACCAAACGTTAAGTTGTTGATTCGTCTAGCTCGTTCTCGCGTCGTAGTGACTGGTTTTCGGCCCTGTTCGTCGCTTAACGTTCCCTTATCGTTCCCTTGAGTTGAATGATTCTGAGCAGCCATCAGCCGCCCCACGCTGTCATTGTTCAGAGAGAGGACGCGGCCAGAGGGATACGTAATCTGCGTAGGGTCACCCGCAAGGTCATAGTTATACCCCGTAGTGTAGGTCACGTTATAGATCGTCTTCTGGCACGTGTGTAATCGGCTTGCGCTTTCATCCACTGCTGGACTTCAGGGTCTTTCAGATTCTCCATGTAGCGGTAATTGTCGACGATCTTCGTGCCATAGTACTCGTCCGTCACCGGGCGCACAGGTGCCACCGGCGGTTTATTCCGCGCTCCACTGGGAGTTTGCGTGTAACAAATTGATGCGCTAAGCATGGCCAGCGCGAAAACCGCTGCGAAGAGGAACGAAGTTCGGACTCTCATTGCTTTCCTCCTAAGAAACTAAGGACTTGACGCAACACCTTGATTTGCCCATGAAACGCGCTCCAACGATCGAAATGCCGCCTCATCAAAGCTCAAGTAGAAAACCCGATTGCCGCACCTTTGCGGCTCGCCTTTATACCGCGCGACCATGCCCGCCATCATGCGGGCCGTATGTTCTGGTTGAGCGAGAACAGGTTGTGGCGATCGTAGCGCGCCTTGATGTGCTGGAGCCGCGCGTAATTGGCACCATAGGCGCGCCGCACGCTGTTCTCTCCCTCCCGCTCCATGACGTTCACGTAGTTGCCGTCTTCGTCCACAGGCAGTTTCGTTTTCAGCGACTCAGTCCACTCTCTGGCAGTTCGCTGCCCATTCGGCGGCTTCCAGTAGGCGGCAACGTCGTAGCCAATTCCATCCCTGCGCAGTGGAAATGCCGTAGCAGTTACCGGCACCCGCGTCACTGCGCCGTGAAGGTGAATGAGGAAGCAATCGACGCGAAAAGGCGCGGTCGAAAACGCGTTTGCGAGAATCTCGATCCTCCGGTCATCAAACTCCGCGAAAAATCCGCCGCAATGTTCCTCATAGCTCGGCGGAATATCGGCGGGTACCATCTGCTCAAGCTCAAGGTACCTCCTCATCTGAACGGTATCGTGCACGACGGCCGGGTGATGACGAAGAGGTGCCAGCACCCTTTCGCCGTCGCCCTGCTCACCGACGTAGCAGGCCTGGATTCCGATCTGCGGCTTGTGATTGGGCTCCTTGGACATTAAGGCAATGAGTGTCAGCTCATCTGGTGCGGCAGGAATAAACTCTCGAAACGCCCGCAAAAACTCGCGCGGGTCCGCTGACTCGAGCGTGATATCGCCCGCGAAAACCTTCGAGACAGGGTGGAGTGCCACCTCAAACGCCGTGACAACCCCAAAGTTGCCGCCCCCTCCACGAATGGCCCAGTAAAGGTCCGGGTTCTCGTGCGCGCTCGCCCTGACCTGGCGTCCGTCGGCCAGCACCAGCTCTGCGCCAAGGATGTTGTCGCAACCGAGGCCGTACTTGCTCATGAGCGGACCGACACCCCCGCCGAGAAGAAACCCTCCTACACCCACGGAAGGACACTGCCCCAGCACCGTGGCGACTCCTGCCTTGGCGGTCTCGATCTCGACCGCGCCGCACAACATTCCCCCTCCCAGGCGCGCACGGCTCTTGTCGGCAGCAATGGTCATACTGCGGAAGCCGGACATGTCGAGCACGAGGCCTCCCTCGCAAGTCGAGTATCCTGCATAGCTGTGGCCTCCGCAGCGGACGGCGAGTGGCAACTGATTGGAGCTTGCGAAGCGAACGGCGGCTTGGATGTCCTGTGGGTTGGCAGGATGCACTACGAGCGCGGGATGCGCGGCAAACTTGGCTGCATAGCCCTTGCGAAGCTGCTCGTACTGCGAGTCTCCGGGGCGGAAGACTGTTCCAGTGAGTCCACGCGCAAACGCTGCGAGACTGACATCGCTCGGCTTCGACACCGGAAGCGCCGCGACCTGCTGAGAAAAGCCGGATCTCGCGAATAACGGAAGGGACCAACAAAGGCCCTGCCACAGGAATGAACGCCGATTCATAGATGCCCTTTGAAGGATGGATTGTCGCACTTTATGGTTCGACTTTATACCGCGCGACCATGCCCGCCATCATGTGATCGCTGATGTGGCAATGATAGAGCCAGACGCCGGGCGCATCCGGCACCATGTCCGCAGTGATCATTTGCGCAGACAGAACCGACACGACGTCCGTGCGCTGGCCGTCCACCAGCACCGTGTTGCCGTGCCAATGCGGCGTGTGCGCGTTGTTAAAGTCGCCCAGAGTCGCTACGTACCAGCGCACGCGGTCGCCGCGCTTCATCGCCATCATCGGCATATTTCCGAAGATGTAGCCATTGATCGACCATTTAAAATTGGTGTCCACAAAGCCCGTCCCGACGACGGGCGTCACCATGCCGTCGGCGGTAACGGGCCGGAACTCCGTCCGGTCCACGCCCTTAGGATCGGTGCAGTGAGCGCGGATGTTTTCTTCCAAGTACCAACTCTCGTTTTCATTGATGGTGATAAACACGGTGACGAACTCGTGATCCACGTCCTTCGGCCGGCCATCAGGGAGCGCCATGCCGCGCCGCGTCACGATGATGCCCCCGAAGAGGCCCGAGGCTACGTCACGGAGCTCGTCCGTGTGCGAATGGTAGAGCCAGAAGACCGAGCTCGGGTCGTTTGGTCCCGGCCCAGCCCGCTCCGGTATCTGCCACACGTAAGTGTGGGTGGCACCGGGAGGCACGCCGCCGTCGTCCTTGTCCGCGCCCGAGGTGCCGTCGTTGTAATCCGCGCCCTCCGAGTCCTTTTCGTAAAAGACTCCGTGCGGATGCATGCTGTAGGGCCGCGTGGCATTGTTTTTGAAAACCACCTTGATGGTGTCGCCCACTTCTCCGCGCAAAATCGGTCCCACCAGGCCGAGATATTGGTCTTCCGGAGCGCGCGGTTTCAGCGTCGAGAAAGAAGCGTCGGTATATTCACGGTAGATCGCTTTCTTGTACACGCGGCCGATGCGATGCGGCCCCGATTCAGCGTAGGGTTTTTCCACTTCGTCGAAGGGATGTCCCATCGCTTCATCACGGCCCGATGGCGCATAATCCCAGTTCACTTCGTCGGCAGCCACGTAGTAGGTGCGGACTTTCCCCGGTGCGGATTGCGCTTGCACGACGCAGGCGAAGCATGCAAGAAGCCCGATCAACATGAGTATTGATTTCTTCATGATTTGAATTCCTCCCTTAAGTCGTTTCGCGGAAATGTTCAATGCTTCGGGTCACATCAACAGCCAGGTCGCAAAGCGCGTCCAAACATGCGTAGCGCCAAGCTCTACTCCTTGGCGATGCGCGCTAACCGGCGTGAAGCGCTGCCCGTCATCGGCTCAGCAGCCACTTTGCGAAGTTGAGCCAAACATGCGTGCTGCCGATGATCATAAATACGGGGAGGGACGACAAAAGCGCCAGCCCACCCCAAGCGAATCCAGGATGCAAACGACGGTGTTTGACGGTGTCATATAGGATGAACACAATCGGAGCGATTTCGGTAAAGCCGACCATTTCCCACAGGCCACCCGCATGAAGGAAATGCAGAGGAATGCGTTCGAGAAGGCGTCCGACCCCCGGAAGAAGGAGACCGCAGGAAGCGAGAACCATCAAGCGCTTGTGGATGCCGCCGCGGCGACGAAAGTAAAGCGCGGCAGCAACAAGGAGTGCGAAGGTCAGGCTGCTCCCGAAGTCCAGAGCGAGAGGGCGAACGCTAAGAACTGTCAATGAAGCTGGGTTTGCCAGATAGATTCGCCGCCCCGCATGGAACGCAACCGCGATAGCCACGCAAGCGGCGAGCGGGGCTAGCACTGCCCCGAAAATGCCCAGGCGGCGATGCAGATCGACACGATGCCGCGCAATCAGGCGTGCTTGGATGAAAAACAACGCGAACCACAACGTAAAAATCAGTCCGTGGAGATGCAGAAGCAATGGAAGCGCGGGAGTGCCGAACAGAATCTTCAAGTAGTAGGTGCGCGCGAAGCCGGCAAAGATAATCAGGAATGTGCCAAGGGCAGCCCATGTGTAGAAACTACCGCGTGATTTGACTTGAGCAGTGGGCACATGAGTACTCATTCGCGTTCGTCCTCCCCGTACTGCGAACTCCGCCAGCACATAGCTTGCGACACGATCGCCGCGCGCATAGGCGACGACCGTGTCGCACCGAAGGCAGAGCGGGCCAGTTTCTCTTTTGTGAAATACCACGGCCCGCTCTTGCCACTGGCCTGTTTATTTCTTGGGGAAATAGCTCAAGTCCGGCCGAAACATGACCACTTCCTGGGTAAAGTGGCCGCCGATTAAGGCTGAGATTTCATTCACGATGGCGTTCCCTTCGTCGGCCCCAAACGCATTCTTCAAGACTTGATCCGGCGACGGGCTACCGAAATCGGCCGAGCTATCGTGGCCAGTTGCAGCAATCCAGGTCCCGAATTCGCCTCCTTCAGTCAATGCGAGCCAGCTGACATCCATCGGAGATTTGGTTTTTTCGATCGCTTCACGCAGGCGGCCTACTGCCGTTGCGAATTGGTCTTGTTTGCCGAGAGGCACATGAAATGTATCGAGTTCGTAGTATTTCGCCGGGCGCTGCAAGTCCGCAGGATGGTCTAGGTCAGGAATTTCTTCGTACACTTTAAGAGCATACGTGGCGACGGAGTCTCCCATAGCTTTTTCATATTCCGCTTGAATCTGCGTATCTGAAGGCGCGGGCTTGTCCAAGTCGGCCCAGTGCATCCATCGGCGCACCGAGAAGTACATCCCGGCGTTTTCGCCGGTGATCTGTTGGAAAACGGCGCGCCCCTGCGAATCGTCGTTGGACGCGTACCAGGCAGCCATCTGCTTGAGCCCTTGCTCAAACTGCTTCTCGGCCCCCGGTTTGGGAGTCATCTCTAAGACAAGGGTTACATTCCCAGGCTTTTGCTGCGCGAAGGCCGGTAGCGAGGGAATGGCGCTGAGAACCGCGACTGCAAGAAGTACAGCTAGTCTGTAGAGCCTCATCAAATCCTCCTAAAGTATTTTTTAGAAACGGATACGTGCGAGTCCCATCCTTATAAGGTTCATGTTCATCTTTGTGCTGGCGACAGCCGCGCGCAAGCGCGGGCAAGGTGGCGGCGGACCAGCGGGCCGAGACCAAGCAAGCCGGTACCGAGCAGCAGCAGCGAAGATGGCTCCGGCGTAGGCGAGGCGGCGGCCAGCGTGGATGTGCCGGAAGCGAACGGAAGAAACATACTGAAGTCGGCTGTTGCGCAACTTCCATTCGATACCAATTGGCACACTGCGCTGCCGAACCCAAGACTTGATGCGATAACTAATGAGCCCGAGCCTTGGGTATCGCCAACGGGAAAAAACAGCTGTACCACTAGTGCGTTTTCAGGAGAAAAAAAGCCTCCGCCCAGAGCTGTCTCCTGACTGAAGAAATCGATAACTATGGTGCCGTCTGACGCCACGCCGGCAAGCGCACCGGCCGTCGCACCCGAAGAGGAGAACGATCCCAATGGCGTGGAGAACGACCACGGGCCGACGACCGTGAGCGTATCGGGATCGAAACTATACGTGCCGGTTGTCGTAGCGGTGCTGTTGCCACCGCATACCGAAGGAACGCCGCACTGAACCGTGCCCGTGAAATTCAGTGTGATGACGTCGGCAGCGTCCGCGCTGACGCCCCGGACGCAGAGAAACAGGCAAATGACCGCAAGAGCCGAAAATAATTTCGCCAATTGGAAAAGAAAATTCCTGTGCATCATAGAACCTCCGTTCTTGGATTTGCCCTCCGGTCCTGAAAACCGCCGAAACTGGCCGCTGACTTGGATTTCCTGTGCGTCGTTGTGCTGGCCTTCAACGAGGGCGCAGGTACCGCCACTGCCTGAATTACAGGCCGTTCTTCACGTAGTAGCCGGTGATGTTCGCATCGCAATTTCCCCCACCCAGCAATCTCGATTCAAATCCGAAACGCGCCTGCGCCCCGGACGTGCTCGTCGCATAAAGAGTTGCCGGCCCCCCAAATGTGTAATGCCCAGGCTCCCCTAGCAGGGGTGGCCCAGTTACCGTGATCCGGATGAGCCCGCCGGTGGTGCCGTCCCCATTCACCCCAAACAAAAAAACATTTACGGGAGCTATGTTGGAATTCCCAATTCGGCATTCCCCTGAAAAATATTGCATAACGGCAGTCATTCCGCTGGGAACCAGGAGAAATTGGTCTGCCTGGCAAAAGCCGCTATCGTCAGCGGTACAAGAGGCGGACGCCTGAAACGGCTGCAAAGCAGGGTTGTCCACAGATTGCACTGGCACAGGATTTGACGATGTATTCGCCACTGTTACCAGCGCGCTGACCACGGCGTGCACCGTTTTGGGCGCGGCGAGGCCTATCACCAGAGCTACCACTGCCGTTCCACCAATTGCCATTCCGATTCTTCGTAATACGTTCATCATTGCCGTTTCCCCTTTTCGATTTTCCCGCCACACGAAAACATCCGCTTGGTCGGGCTACACCTGAGCTTTCGACGCTCAGGAGCGCTTAAGGTACGTTCACCAGGTATCCGGATATGTTGCAGAAGACGAACGCATCCGTGCCGTCACCGAGGGTCTTAGCGGCAGTAATGCTCACCAAGCAAGAAGGGGTCTGAGCCGGATCAACATAAAGGTGAACAACCTGATGCGTCTCAAACCAGTCGGCAAAGTTAGACTGAGAACCCATAAACTTCGCCGTGAGGTGATGGCCTACAGCAAGGACGCTTCCGTTCAGGGCCAGCGGTGTGAAAAGAGCTACGTAGTAAGGTCTGACACCCGGTGCCGCCGCCAGCGAGATGTCGGCATCTTGAATGACCAGACGCTTGCCTGCAGGGACTGTTTGGAAATTGCAGTCGCCGGTGCCAGTCGAAAGATTAGCGCGGCAAAAATCCTGATAGGCCTCGAGCGCCGGTGCGTTCACATTGCTA
>Ga0209168_10001166_pt1 | contig 21397 bp, 15 predicted proteins | sample Coa_R1_FD_187156 | JGI IMG/M metagenome (GOLD analysis project Ga0209168, IMG submission 187156) | Surface soil microbial communities from Centralia Pennsylvania, which are recovering from an underground coalmine fire - Coalmine... | ecosystem: Environmental > Terrestrial > Soil > Unclassified ...
TTGATCAGAGTTCCTCGGTAGTTGCACTCGACCGTATCGCCCGCAGTAGGTTTGGGGCCGGTGCCCGCTGTAAGAATTTTGTATTGCAGACCACTCGGCAGCGCGACCACGCCGTTCTTGCTTTTGTTCGCGGCCAGAAAAGCATCTCCCGCTTTCTGGTTCGTCTCGCCCTCCTCTTTCATCTTGGCCTGCATCTTTTCATGCATTTCTTTCTGTACGTCCATGATCGCAGCTTGCGCTTGCTCATCCGTGAGTAGAGTCTTGCCGCCGGCAAGACCATCTTTCAAACCGCGCGCAAAAATCGCCGGGTCGATGGCTACAGATTGCTTGTGCATATTCTCGCCCATCTTCATGCCCAGCGAGTAGCTAAGTTTTTCTTTCTGCGTGGTGAGCTTCAGTGGAGCCGCACCCCTCGAAGCAGGCCCCGTTCGCTTCGCTGTAGAAGCCGGTGCTTTGGCCGGAGAAGAATTGGAAGATTGTGAATTCGTCGCTGACGAGTTTTGCTGCGCCAATGAACTTTGCGGCAACATTCCCACAGCGAATAAACAGACGGCGATGGTATAGATTTTATGCATCCAGTGATTTTCCTCGGAGAAGATCTTTCGACCAAACGATCGAAATGGTGACGCGAAAGCGCAAAAGCCGTTGCGCCGTCGCGTGAGTGGTGGGCCCGCCAGGATTCGAACCTGGGACCAACGGATTATGAGTCCGCGGCTCTAACCGCTGAGCTACGGGCCCTACGTGTTCAAACGACAATCAGGAGCGACAAGTAACTTGAAAGTGCCCACCTCGATCGACTGCTTGTTATTCGAGCGGCGGTCTCACGATTCAAATCATTGTTGAGACAACTGCTTATTAAACTAACACAATGGCGCTGGGACTTTTTTGTGGGCTGACTCATACTCACAGAGCGAGTAGATCATGTTGAAGAAATTCCGGGCAAGTTTGTTTCTCTCTCTGTTTTTGTCTTTTGTTTTGAGAGTTTGGGGACAGGCGTTTGTTGCCAAGCCACTGAACGATCTGGGGGCAGGGAAGTACAAAGGGTTTTCGGGCGGACTTTATGAGAAGGGGTCGAATGAACTTCCGCGCGATCATGGTGCGGATGGGCTTGCGCTGGCGGCGCAGGTGAAGCCTGTGCGCGGGAAATTTGTCTTTCTCGGTATCGGGATGAGCAATGCGACGATCGAGTTTCGTCCGTTTGTGGAGATGGCCGAGTCGAACGCGAAAGTCAATCATGCGACGATGGCTGTTCTCAACGGCGCTAAAGGAGCAATGACCGCTTGCTTCTGGAGATTTGCTACCGAGAATCCGGTGGAAAAGGGATGCCGGGCGCCGCGGCCGATTCCGAATCAGTACGATCGCATTCGCGATGAGGTGCTGAAGCCCGCAGGACTCGCGGAAGATCAAGTGGAAGTGATCTGGATGCTGAATGCGGATCCGCGCCCCTCGATTGCCTTGCCTTCTCCCGATGCCGATGCTTACGTATATGAGCGGGAGATTGGCGAGATTGCGCGGGCAGCGCGGGCGCGGTATCCGAATTTGAAGTTGATGTTTGTTTCGAGCCGCGTGTATGCAGGCTACGCATCCCGCCCGTTGAATCCTGAACCTTACGCTTACGAATATGGGTTCTCGGTGAAATGGGCAATTCAGGCGCAGGTCGATCAGTTGCGGAGCGGGAAAGCGGATTCAATGGCAGGCGATCTTGATTATAAGAAAGGTGTTGCGCCGTGGATTGCGTGGGGTCCCTATTTGTGGGCCGATGGCGACGTGCCGAGGTCCGACGGTTTGATCTGGAAGGCGTCGGAGTTTCAGGAAGATGGAACGCATCCGAATCGAGCGGGCGTGGAAAAGGTTGCGGGCATGCTGATGGATTTTTTTATGAAGTCGGAGTATGCGACTTGGTTTCGCAAGTAGAGTCGCCGGCAAATTGAACGCGCCCCCCTTGCCTCTAGCATTCTTGTGCGGGCGCCACCTCTACCTGCAAGATGCCGGTATTACTCTGGGTACCAGTGGCGACGCTACTTTGATTGCTATAATTCGAGCTAGTATTGTAAGGAATCATGCGGTCGATCACTCGACAGATTGCATGGATGGCGGTGGCGCTGACGGTTTGGTCGGCGTTGGTGTTTGCTGTGCACCGGCATTCGAGTCAGGATGACTCGGCTGCATGTCAGGTTTGCGTAGCGGCACACTCGGCTACGCCGGTTCATGCGTCGCCTTCCGTTAAACCTCTTTTCCAGCGGATGGTTGCCATCCGTCCGCTCGTCAGTACTGCAAAACAATCTTTCCTCGGTTTTCTTCTGTACGTCCGCCCGCCTCCCGCAATCTAAGGTTCAGCGACTCCACCGAATATGGGCAGCGGTTCATCCAGAGCCGTTTGCTAGACCTTTTTTGTCCTTGTTCTCATGGAGGAATCATGCATAGCTTTTACAGAATGCCGCTGCGTGCGGCTTTGATGGCGGGATTATTGGCTGCGGGAGTTTACGTTTGTGCCCAATCCAGCGGAAGTTCGGGCGAGATTAATGGAAGCGTTCTCGACCCTTCGGGAGCGGTTGTGCCGGATGCGACGGTCGAGATTCACAATCCGGTGAGCCACTATGACCGGTCGACAAAGACAGATACCTCGGGTGACTTCAATTTTCCAAACGTTCCCTTCAATCCCTACCACATGACCATTTCGGCGGAGGGATTTTCGAAGACCGCACAGGATGTGGAAGTGCGTTCAGTGGTTCCAGTGAATGTGAAAGTCGCTCTGCAAGTTTCTACCACTTCGACGACGGTGACGGTGGAGGCGGGCGGCGATCTGGTGGAGAACGATTCTACGTTCCATTCGGACATCGACCGGGAGGAGTTCCAAAAAATTCCCGAGGAGAGCCCTACTTCGCAGGTAAGCGCCCTGGTCACCGAGACGACGCCGGGAATCGCCGCCGATTCCAATGGGCAGTTTCACGGGCTGGGCGATCACGCGGAGAATTCGTTCTCCGTGGATGGTCAGTCGATTACCGATCAACAGAGCAAGGTTTTTTCCAACCAGATTCCGCTCGGCTCGGTTCAGTCGCTGGAAGTGATTTCGGGTGCGCCGCCGGCGGAGTACGGCGGGAAGACGAGCGTGGTGATTGTGGCGACGACGCGCTCGGGGCAGGGTGTGACCACGCCGCATGGCAGCGTGAGTCTGGACTACGGATCATTTGGAACCTCGAAGCTGGCAGCGGACGTGGCCTATGGCGGAAAGAACTGGGGAAATTTTATTTCGGTGAGCGGCTTGGACACCGGGAGATTTCTCGATCCGCCGGAGTTTGCCGTGCTGCATGACAAGGGCAACGAGGGGAACGGGTTCGACCGGGTTGATTTGCAGTTCTCCAGCGCCGACACAATTCACCTTGATTTTGGATACACGCGAAGCTGGTTCCAGACGCCGAATTCTCTTGATGCCGAATACGCTACGGCGTGGAGCGGGCTGGATGGAGTGGATGCCGAGGATGTGAATAACTATCACGGCATTGGGCCGAATGGAATGGTGGTGGGAGCGACGGACCAACGGTCGAAGATTGGGACGTTCAATATCGCGCCTTCGTGGACACACGTGATGTCGGCCACGGCGGTATTCACATTGGGCGCTTTTGTGCGTCACGACGGTTACAACTATTACCCGAGCGCAAACCCATTCGCGGATTTGGGGCCACCAAGTTTGCAGCGGCAATCGGTGGGACAGGACCGGACGCTGACGAATGCGGGGATTCATTCCGACATTTCTTATGACAAGAACATTCACAACATCAAGGCGGGATTTTCCTACGCTCAGACCTTCTTGAATGAGAACGATCGATTAGGGATTGTCGATCCCGCTTACAACGCGCCTTGCCTGGCGTTTTCTGCGGACCAGGGAATTTACGTGGCTGCGCCTGCGCCGGGAATTACCAGCCCTTCGCAGTGTACGGGCGCGTTTATACCGAACACCGGGCCGGGATCGAATTTGTATCCGGCGTTCAATCCGGCGCTGCTGCCTTACGACCTGACACGCGGAGGGAGCTACTTTGATTTCATCGGCCACACGGACGTGAAGGAGTTGGGGATTTATGCCCGAGACAACATCACGAAAGGAAACTGGTCGCTGAATCTGGGGCTACGCGGCGATTTGTACAACGGCTTGACGGTGGCGCGGCAGTTGGAACCACGAGTGGGTGCGGCTTACGACATCAAGCGCTCAAACACGATCATACGCATGTCGTATGCGCGAACGCTGGAATCGCCGTTCAACGAGAACCTTATTCTTTCGAGCGAAGGATGCAATAGCCCGGTGCTGGCGCCTCTGCTGGCTTGCACGCCGGGAGCCGCGGGGGCTTTGAATCCGGGATTCCGCAACGAGTTTCATGCAGGGATTGAGCAGGCATTCGGGAAGTATCTAGTGTTCTCCGGCGAGTGGATTACGAAGTATACCCATAACGGATATGACTTCAGCGTCCTGGGGAATACGCCGATTACGTTTCCGATCGAGTGGCACAACTCGAAGATTCCTGGATATGCAGGGCGGGTGAGCGTGCCGGAGATTCACGGATTTTCGGCGCTGATGGTCTTCTCCAGCGTGGCGGCAAGATTTTTCCAGCCGCAGATTGGTGGGGCGGGCGCTACCGTGGCTACGGCTGCGGGATTACCGTTCCGCATTGATCACGACGAGAAATTCAATCAGACGACGCATTTGCAATATCAGCCATGGAAGCGCGGGCCGTGGCTGGGGTTCAACTGGCGGTATGACAGTGGGCTGGTGGCGGGGAATGCGCCTTGTTACGGGGTGAGCGCGTTCAACGATTGCCCGCAATCGACTACGATTCCACCGCTGAACGGAGCGCCTGCGGTGCTGATGCAGGATTCATTCGGGCATCCGTTGAGCGGGGACCAGGAGTTTGAGGCGGGATTCAGTTGCAATGGAAGGCGGGCCACGCCTACGGTTCCGCTGCCTTCTGCATGTTTGGCATCGCAGTTCCGGAGCAGCCTGATCAGCGTTCCGGCGCCTGGGACGGAGAACGACGATCATAATCCGCCGCGGATTGCTTCGAGGAATGTGTTCGATTTGTCGATCGGGGATGACAATCTCTTCCATGGAGAGAAATACAAGTGGAGCGCGCAGTTGACGATGGTGAATTTGGCGAATGAGTATGCGCTTTACAACTTTCTTTCCACGTTCAGCGGGACGCATTATGTGACGCCGCGGACGCTGACGGGGGAATTGGGATTTCATTTTTAGGACGGTTGAATCAGGCGACAGGACTTTCGCCAGACTTTACGAAGCCTCGGCGCCTTTGGCTAGCTGCGGGGGTTCGGGTGCTTGGGTTGTTGCCTTAGCGCTGTGCACGAACGCCAGCAGGTTTGTCTCGAGGATCGTTTTGTTGGCTTCGGCGACGTCAATAAAACGGAAGGGTTGGAGCCATCCTTGCGTCGCCCACATGGGGAAGAGCATTTCGGCTTTCTCACGAATAGTGACTTCGCCGAGATGGAAAATCAGTTCGACGTGGAGTTTTTCGTCGAGCGGAGTTTCCACGTTCATGAGGCCGCCGGTGATAGAAATTTGATGCATCCTGGCGCGGATCTCGCGTTTGTTGGGCAAGCGTAACAGTGCGAGGATGGAGCCGCGCAGTTTGACACGATAGGGGCGCGGCGGGCGAACGGAAATGCGGGACTCCGGCGCTGGAATCTCAGGCATCGGTGCGATTATGGCAGCTCGCACCTCGGGTAACGAGATTACGAAAGAACGGTATGGAGACAGCTATTCTCTTACGGATGTAACCAGAGCTTTCTCCCCGGCAAGAAGCTATTTGCGGAAGCGAAGGTCGCCATGGCCCGTGTGCAGGTTGTACGGCCATTCTTCCTTTTTTTTGTTTGGTTCACGGGAGGTCGTGCTGGGGGCGGGTGCGATGCTCCAATCCTCGGGCGGATTTGCGATGCCCCAGATGTTGCCGGGATTGTAGAGCGAAACGCCGATTAGAAAATATTTGCCATCGCTGCCCAAGGGCAGGCAACTGGCCACGCGTCCGGAAGCAGTAGCAGCGCCGGGCAAAGCGCAGAGAAGTACGGGGGTTTCGAGCGGCAAGGCCTGCGAGGTCCGCACTCCGCAACCTTGCGGACTTACTACAAGAGCAACGCACTCGGCCGAGAGCGGATGCCTGCGATCCATGCTGGTAAGCGTGAGTGGAATTTCAACACGCAGGCGCGTACTGCGGCGCATGGCCTTGGGTGTGAGGACGTCCATACTTATTTCCCCCTCTAGTTTGACAGTAATGGTGTGCCGATAAGCGCAGATAAATTGATTGTGATGGTGACGGAAGTAACCAGCTCACGAATAACCAGCGTACTGTTAAGATGGCTCGAAATTCCGTGACTCATTCTCCGCCTCCCTCGCCGAATGCCCTCGATTGCCCCGAATGGAAGCTGTTGTTGGCCGCAGGAGCGCCGGTCGCCGAATGCGATCGCATGGCGGAGTTGCTGAAAACGAATGTCGATTGGGATGCAGTATTGCGGCTGGCTGAGCGCCACGGCGTGTCGTCATTGATGTACCGGAGCTTGGAGCGATTGGAAAGAGACGTTCCTGCGGCCGCTTTCGCAGTGTTGCGAGAGAGAAACGAGATCAACATTCGCAAGGCGCTATTTCTCGCTCGCGAGTTAATTCGTGTTCTGGATTCCCTGAATGGGCTGGGAATCGACACGCTGCCGTATAAGGGCATTGTGCTCTCGGAAAATTATTACGGCGATATGGCGCTGCGGCAATGTGGCGATCTGGATTTGTTTGTGCGTGCGCGGGACGTTGGGCGCGTGAAGAGCGCGGTCCGGGAGCTGGGGTTTGCAGCGCGGCTGGAGGTTCCCGAGGATGCTGAGGAAGATTACATTGCGGCGGGATATGAGTGTTCGTTTGACAGTCCGGCGGGAAAAAATCTGCTCGAGTTGCAGTGGGCGCTCGAGCCGCGATATTACGCAGTGGATTTTGATATGGAGGGAATGTTCTCGCGGGCGGCGGAAGTGAGTTTTGTCGGGCGACGCTTGAAAACTCCAACGGCGGAGGATTTGTTGCTGGTGCTGGCGATCCACGCGGCGAAGCATGTTTGGGGACGGTTGATTTGGCTGTGCGATATCGCGCGAATTTTGCCGCGGGAGTTGGATTGGGAGCGGGTGCGGAGTTGCGCAGACAAATTGGGAGTGGAGCGGATTCTGCATGTGACGCTGTTGTTGTGTGCACGACTGTTGAGGGTGGAAGTTCCGGCGGCCGTAGAAAAGGATGTGCGCAACGATCGGGTTGGGTTGAAGTTGGCTGAGGAAATGGCGGAATCGATTGCGAATGGTGTGGATTATGAGGCGCGGAAAATTTCGTATTTTGGATTGATGATGAAATTGCGGGAGAGAAAGATCGATCGGGCGAAATTTTTGACGCGGCTGGCGTTCACGCCCGGACCTGGGGAGTGGGAAGCGATCAGGCTGCCGAGGGTTTTGTTTCCTTTTTACAGAGTCGTGCGGGTGGGGCGGCTGGCGGGGCGTGGAGTCAGGGGCCTTTGAAGTTTTCTTGTCAGGTTACTGCCGTAGTAACTATGCACTAATTTTGATGCAATGTTCATCTTCCCTTAACATTCCGCGGCTACAAATAAAGTATGGATCTGCCCGTGCACAACACGCTGATCCTCTCGGATCTGCACCTGGGTGCACCGACCAGCCGCGCCCGCGAGGCCACTCGCGTGTTGAAGGAGAATGTTTTCGACCGGCTGATTCTGCTAGGGGATATTTTCGCCGACCTTAATTTCGCGCGGCTAACCAAGGATCACTGGAAGTTTCTCGGATATATCCGCAAACTCTCGAATCCCAAACGAAATATTGAAGTGGTTTGGGTAGAGGGAAATCATGACCACGGGTTGACGGATATCATGTCGCACCTGGTGGGTGTGCGAGTGTATCAGCGGTATAGGTGGCAGTACGCGGGCTTGCGGCATATCGCGATTCACGGGCACCAGTTCGATGGGTTTCAGGTGAACAATGTACGTTTTTCAGAGTGGGGCACATCGCTCTATCTCAAGTTGCAGAAGCTGGATTTCAGGAGCAAACCGATCGCGCGAATGATCGACCGCATGAATACGCGCTGGCTGCGAATGTCCTCGAAAGTGGCGGCGGGAGCTTTGCAATACGCCCGGCAGCACGAGGCCGAGCGCATTTTCTGCGGCCACACGCATGAGGCGTTGCAGGTGCAGCAGGATGGGATCGAGTACTACAACTCGGGCGGATGGGTAGATTCGCGCCTGACTTATTTGACGGTTGACGAACAGGGGGTTCGCATCCATGAATACAAACAGCGAATTGACGATCGTGATTCCAGCGAAGAACGAGGCGAAGATGATTCCGAAATTGCTGACTTCGCTGACGAACCAGGATTACTCGAAGATCGCGAGTACGAGAGTATTGGTAGCTGACGCGAACTCAACCGACGGTACGCCGGAGGTGGTGATGAGCTTCCGCGACCGACTGAATGTGAAGGTGATTCGAGGGGGGATGCCTTCGGTCGGCCGCAACCTGGGAGCGGCGCAGGCGGAGAGCGATTATGTGCTCTTCGTGGATGCCGATATCGAGCTGGCGCATCCATCGGTGGTACGGCGTGCGGTGGAACTGGCGCAGAGTAAGCAGCTGCATTGCGTGACGACGAACGTGATTTGCCGCGACGGGAACTGGCTGGACAAGATTTTCTATGCCGCCAACGACATGTTTCAGTATTTGTCGCGTCTGCATCATCCCTTCGCCACGGGAATGTTCATGTTGTTTGACATGAAACAGTTTCGCAAGCTGCGCGGGTTTCATGAACAGGTGGCGTTTGCAGAGGATTATTTGCTGAGCCAGCAAGTCGAGCGCCGGCGTTTTGGGATTGTGCGCGGCGGAGTTTACACAACGAATCGGCGGTTCAAACGCATGGGTCATTTGCGCGTCGGGTGGCTGTTCCTGAAGACGGCGATGAATTATTGGAACCCGAGTTATTTTCTTCGCGACCACAAGTATTGGCAGACATAATTCACCAAACCAGTTCGGCCTGGAGTTTCTTCATGGCCCCGGGAGCAGGATCTGTCCAACCAGGCAGATCCTGCTTTTGAGTTTTGGTTTGGCTTTATTGACAAGGACAAGGATGCTGTGGCCAAAGCCCAGAGTTCAAAGCGTTCCCCCCAAATCCCTTGCCCCGCAAGCGTTTCGCATTGACACTGGCGGGAATCGATGTAGAATTTTCATCGCCGCTGAAAATTGTCTGCCGAAAAATCCGGAGTCGCGTCAAGACTCGCACAGAGAGGAATACTGATGAAAAGATGGCCGCAGATGTGTGCCGGTGTTGCGCTCATTGTAATGATTTCTTGCACCGCCTTAATCGCCCAAGCTCCCCGAACCACAATCTCGCGAAGATCAGAAATCGTTCGAGCCGCCAACGAACCTGACTCTGGCCTGGTCGCCATTTACAGCAATCTGGGAGCGAAAACCGACGCCTACGATGACGGGATCAGCTACCAGATCAGCGGCCCCGGCAATCTCCTTTTTGGCAAAGGTTATCTCGCCATGCCGTTTACGCCCTCGGAAGACTCCACCGCGAAAGAAGTTCTGATTGCGCTTGGCTACCTGGGTGGCGGCAACGACGGTGGAACCATCGGCCTGACCGAAGATAACAATGGCGTGCCCGGCCCTCCGATCAAAACCTGGACAGCCAGTAATTTCCAGAAGGAAGGAAACTGCTGCAAGTTGGTTGCGCTTGAGGATGCCGAGGGCATCTCGCTAGAAGGCGGAGTGCAATACTGGATCGTCGCCGGCGTCACCTCGGCCCAGGACACGGCAAACTACCAGTGGAATTTTGTCTGGAACGACGCGTCGGGTCCGCTAGCCTTCCTGAACGGCAATACCAACGGCCAGTGGTTCCCTTATACCGATAATCTAGCTGCGTTCGCGGTGTACGGAACAATACCGTAGCACGAGGAGCATCTCTAGTTTTTCTGGGATATGTGTTGAAAGTGGCTAGCATCGGCGGCATTGACAAATCCAGGAGGCGCTACGGACCGATGTGATCTATCTCGCCCTAGCCAGCACCAGGGTAATGTCATCCGGTTGCTCGTTGTCACCAATCCAATCGTCGACCGCTGACGTGACAGCCTGGCTCACCTGAATCAGCGGGAGATGGCGGTTCTCGCTGACAAGATCGATTAGCCGCTCTTCTCCGAATTCTCCAAATTCATTCTCTGGCTCGGTCACTCCGTCGCTGTAGGCAACGAAGATCTCTCCGCGATGCATCTCCACCGAGCCTTCGTCATAGGACATATTGTCGAACAAGCCCACGACAGTGCCTCCGGCTTCCAGTCGCCGCACGGCTCCATCCAAGCCGATCAGAACCGGCGGCAAATGCCCACCATTACTGTACGTAAGCCGGTGCGAGCGGCCATCGTAGATGCCCAGAAATAATGTGGCGTATTTTTCTGGCGGCGTGCTCTCGTAAAGTTGGTGATTGAGTAAACTCAGCAGCGCTCCGGGAGAAACCTCAACCCCCTCAGGCCATGCCGCCATGATCGGCCCATCGCCCGAAACGGCACCAACCGCTATTGGTTCCCTCAGTTGGGGCATATTCTCCAGACTGTAAGCGCGCACCGCCGAATGGATGGTAGCCATCAAGAGCGCGGCAGAAATCCCCTTCCCGCTGATATCTCCGACAGCAAGAATCAACTTGTGCGAACTGGCCGTAAGGAAGTCGTAATAGTCTCCGCTCACGGTTCGCGCTGGACGGCAAAAACCGTGCACTTCGAGCGACTCCAGGTCTGAAACCTCGCGCGGAAATAATTGCGCCTGAACTTCCTGCGCAATCGCAAGTTCGCCCTCCAGCCGCTGCTTCTCCTTCTGCTCCTGGATCAGCTTCTCGATGGACTCAGTCATCGAGTTGAACGACAAAGAAAGCTGCGCCAACTGATCGGCTGACTTCACGGGAATACGATGGCTGAAATCCCCGCGATCCACATTTTTGGTCGCGTCGTATAACTGCGCCACGGCTCCGGTCACCGTGCGGGTCATCCGCGTGCCGATGATCAAAGCGATGAGTTCGATCAAGGCAAAAATGACGACGACCCCCAGGAGAATGGATTCGACCCCTTTGGCTAAATCTCCCAGTGAGGCGAACAGGTGGCTGTACAAAACCGAAGGCCGAGTCCGAACCTGCACCAGCGCCCCTACTCGCGACCGTTCGCCGCCCTTCCAATCCACCACCGAAAGCGGCGTCCCGAAGGTGATTTCTCGGTCTGTTATTGAAGATGGCGGGGCGAGCGAGCCGACCGTGAAGGTTGAGCGGGGAGGCAGTCCCCCAATCTTGATGCTGCCGTCGGCGTTTCGGCTGTAACTAAATCGATCGTTATCCAGCCTGCGCTCAGAGGAGCCTGCGACCGCCTTTGTCGCTGGATTGTTCCCCCCGGTGGCTTCTCGCGGAAGGGTTTCTGGAGCAATTCCCGCCGTGTCGAGCGTGATTTCACCCAAATTAGCGGCTATATCAGCGAGCAGATTCTTATCGAGCGGCTCGCTCGTCACCACCGTCAGCTTTTCACCGGCTAGATCGAACATGGACGCAACACGCAAATACAGCCCGCCCTGATCGCGAACTATCTCTTTAAACGGCTTGCCCTCGAGCGCAGCTTTGGCAAATTCGCTGTCTGAGCGGTTGAGGAAATCGGGAAAAGTCATCGCCGCCGGATTCTCAGTGCTGCCGCTCGTCAGCAAAAGCCGCGTGCCTTGCCACGCGCACACTCTTCTTCTTCCCCACGCGCGGTCGCGTTTGCGCAGACCAGCCAGGGACTCGACTGCGAGGGGTTGGCCCTTCTCGATGCGTGAGGCGAGTTCGTTCCCCACAGCAGCGTTCACGGCTTGCATGCTGCGCAATTGTGAGTTGATTTCGGATGTGACGACGAAACTGGCGAACTGGCCGGCGAAAAGATAGATGGTGATCAGTCCCATCGCAACCAGCAACGCCGCCGGAATGACGCCGATGAAGACGTAGGTAACGATCAGGCGGTTCCGGAGCCGCCACAAGATTCGTCTTTTCGACCAGCGGAAAGCAAGAATGGCGAACAGCAGCGCCGCATCGAAGAGAAGAAACTTAATCCATCCACTTAGTCCGCGGCTGGCCGCGGGCGCGAACAAGCCCAGCAGCAATTCCAGCAAGAGTAGCGCGACCGCCAAAACGAGGGAATAGCAGGCTCCGCGCGCCACCCAACCCTTCGGCCACAGATCCTTTTCCACCATCCACGCGCGACACTTCCAATAAAGATCCCGCATCGCTCGATTTCACCCGTCAAAGCGCATCGACTGAGAGCAGCTCGGTGTTCGCTTCGGCGCCGTCGATCCGTACAGCTTCTTATATCTCCGGATACAAATCGAAGAAAGCTTCCAGACTGGTGCGCAACTGGCGTTCGATCTCTTCCTTACTGCCTTCGAGCACGTGCATGGCGACGCGCGCCTCGCGCCCATTGCTCAGCTTTACCGGAGCTGAACCCACTTCAGCGATATCTTCCGAGGGCAGCAGCCTCATGCCATACACAAGCGTTAGATTAGCCATAGCTAAATTCTAATCATCTTAGCGAAGTTGGCCAAACGACCCGAGCGGAGTCCAAATTTAAGGTTTTCGTCGCCATCATTTAGAATTCCGCAGTGCTCCCAAAAATCATCTGCATGATCGGATTGTTAATCGCCGTTCCGGCGTTCTGCCAGCAGGGCGGGGAAAACTCCCCGGCTCAGCCTCAAGTAAAGGTGAATATCCTGAACGTCTGCAGCCCTTCGGCGGAAGAGCAAAAAGAAATCTCCAGTGCTCTGGCTCGCATTCCAAAACAGCCGGCCTTTGGCCCGGACTTCGAAATCTCTCATGGTGTCTCCACGCTTACCGACGCTCCGAACTTTCTTCAGCCTGGGGCAAGCACGCAAGTTTCGGATCAACCGTCGGTCGCGCGTTATGTCCGCATCCGACGCGAGTTTACTGGGCAAGGGGTATTCTCCAGCGTGCAATACTCTTTCAGCGATGACGGTCAGAGCATGGTAGAAACCCTGGTTCTCCACGTCCGCGATCCCAAGGAACTGATTCAAGTCTCGCTCGAAGATAGCGCCTCCGCCATTGGCACCGTGGCATCTATGGTCGCAGCCGATACGCCAGTCAACCGCATCCGCCTCGAACGCTTCGGGAAATCTTCAATCGCTCTCGCGCGCTGCGGCGCTTCAGAAAACAAGCCTGCGCCGGATCAGACCGTTTATGAACCCTTATTCCGCGCCGGCTCCGAAATTGTGTCCGAATATCGCCATCGCCTCGGCGCGAAACGCACGGTGACGGCTGAGTTAGCCCAGATCACCTCCACTGCGTCCGCGAAAGCAAGAGCTTCGAAGACGGCAAAGCAATAAATACTATGGAGAGAGAAATCCGCATCATTGCAGCCGATGCATCAAAAAGCGCAATTCGCCATCTAAGAAAACACCCGAAAACTCATGAGTGAAACTCGCAACGTCGTCATCGTTGGATCCGGCTGCGCCGGACACACTGCTGCTCTCTACACGGCTCGTGCCAACCTCAAGCCTCTTGTCATCGAGGGACACGAACCCGGCGGCCAGCTCTCGCTCACCACGTTGGTGGAGAATTTTCCTGGTTTCCCCGAAGGTATTATGGGGCCGCAATTGATCGATAACATGCGCAAGCAGGCCGAGCGCTTCGGAGCGGAGTACCGGATGACGCACCTTACCAGCGCCGATCTGACTCAGCGTCCGTTCGTGCTCCATCTCGGCAAGCACCAGGTGCACGCTCAGTCCCTGATTATCGCCAGTGGGGCGTCCGCGCGCTGGCTGGGCCTGCCCAACGAGCAAAAGCTCATCGGCCACGGCGTATCCTCGTGCGCGACCTGCGACGGCTTCTTCTTTTCAGGAAAGGAAATTGCCGTTATCGGCGGCGGCGACTCCGCCATGGAAGAAGCTCTGTTCCTCACTCGCTTTGCAACCAAAGTTACGCTGATTCATCGCCGCGACAGCTTTCGCGCTTCGAAAATCATGCTCGACCGGGCGCAGCATAACGGAAAGATCAAGTTTCTAACAGATACCGTTGTCGAAGACGTTCACGATCCTTCCCTCAATGAAGTCACCGGCCTGAAGCTGCGCAACCTAAAAACAAACGAAGTATATGACCTCCCGGTGAGCGCCATGTTCCTCGGTATCGGCCATGAGCCCAACGCCAAGATGTTCCACGGCCAACTCGAGACCGATGCCGACGGCTACCTCAAGACTCACAATTACGTCCTTACTCGAGTTCACGGAGTTTTCGCCTGCGGAGACGTGCAGGATCGCCGTTATCGCCAGGCCATCACCGCTGCCGGAAGCGGATGTATGGCAGCAATTGAAGTCGAGCGGTTCCTGGAGGAGCACGGCCGCTGATGCCGCGCTGCACGCGCATCTCCAGCGACCGATAAAGCGGGGCACAGCCCCTTACGGAAGTAATCTTCGCCCGGCATTAAATTTCGCTTATCGTGGTCGCGTGTCACGGGCCTCGCAATGAAGCGTATCGCTGTGTTGAGCTGTTTCCTTCTCGCCATCCTGGCCGTTACTTTTCATCCTGCCACCGCGCAGGAGTCCGCGCGCAAGGTCGTGACCCGTGTTTCGCCGCAATATCCCGTCCTTGCCCGAAATATGAATCTTCAGGGGAGCGTAAAGGCGGACGTGATCGTTGCGCCAAACGGAACTGTAAAGTCGATTCAAATTAAGGGCGGGCACCCTTTGCTCGGGCAGGCGGCGGAAAACGCAATTCGGGAGTGGAAGTGGGAGGCGGCTCCGCACGAAACCCACGAGATTGTTGAACTGAAATTCACGCTTTAGACCGCAATCTCTACTTTAACCAGCCTCGCAGCCCCTATAACGCCAGCGTCAGCATAGTCCAAAGCGGATCGTTCCAAACAGGGCTGCTTCTATTCGACAGCCAGAACCCTCCCAGCGATGTGATAAAACATTCTGTGACATTTCCGTATCCATCCACGCCTTGCAATCTTCCCGGTGCTGAATGCTGAGAGCGTTTTTTGTCAATCTCTCCGAAAACAAAAGATTACGCAGTTTTGCAGAGCGCTCCTCTCTCGGGCGCCGCGTCTCGGGCCGATTCGTAGCGGGCACCGAAATCGCAGACGCAGTCCGCGCAACCCAGGCGATGAACCGGGCTGGCATCAGCATCACCATCGATAATCTCGGCGAAAATGTCACCAACCCCGATGAAGCGCGTCACAGCGCCCAGCTTTACATGCAGATTCTCGACGCCATCGCGGCCAATCGGCTCAATGCCAATGTCAGTTTGAAACTGACTCACATGGGGCTCGATGTCGATGAGGGTCTTGCGCGAAATCTGGTCGGGGATTTAGTCGCCAAAGCCGCGTCCATGAACCCTCCCGGGTTCGTGCGTGTCGATATGGAAGGATCTCCCTACACCCAGCGCACTCTCGATTTGGTTCGCGAACTTCACCGCATCCCGGGCTATGCCCACTCCGTCGGCACCGTCATTCAGGCATATTTGAAGCGTTCCGAGGCTGACATCGACAACCTTCTGGCGCAGGGGATCCGCATTCGGCTCTGCAAAGGAGCTTACAAAGAACCGCCGGAGATCGCCTTCGCCTCCAAGTCAGATGTCGACGACAACTACATCAAGCTGATGAAGACATTGATGCAAAGCGGCATCTATCACGGCCTCGCCACCCACGATGAACATATTGTGCGCGAGGCGCAGGCCTTCGCCATCCGCGAAAAGGTCGCCCGCGACTCGTTCGAGTTTCAGATGCTCTACGGCATTCGACGCGATCTGCAGCAAAATCTCGTCCGCGAGGGCTGGCGTCTTCGCGTCTATCTTCCCTTCGGGACTGAGTGGTACCCGTATTTCATGCGGCGCCTGGGCGAACGTCCGGCGAATGTCCTGTTCATCGCGCGCAATCTACTCCGTTCTTAAACAGGCACAATTTCCGGCTAAATGGATTAAGATGTCTATCGCGCCCGCAGACCGGGCCGCGCCATGGACGCGCCTTCGTCACCCAGAAAACTAGCAGGCCGCTACGAGGTCCGGCAGATCCTCGGACAAGGCGGCATGGGACTGGTGTATCGCGCCTACGACATCGTGGTGCGCCGCGAAGTCGCCGTCAAAACCATTCTCGACATTCCCGATCCCGCTTCGCTGCAGCTTTTCTACAAGGAATGCGATGTTCTCGCCTCCATGAGCCATCCCAACATCGTCGAAATTTTCGATATCGGCGAATTCGAAGAAGAGGGCAAGAAAAAACCCTATTTCGTAATGCCGCTCCTGCCCGGCAGCACGCTGGAATATTTCATTCGCAAAGCCAGCCACAGGCTTACCGTGGAGCGCACGATTGACATCATTTCGCAAGCCTGCCGAGGCTTGCAGGCAGCCCACGAGCGCGGCCTGGTCCATCGCGATCTAAAGCCCAGCAACATTTTCGTCATGGAGGATGACTCGGTAAAGATCATCGATTTCGGCGTAGCCCACATGGCCGACGCCCACACCACGCGCGCGCAAAAAGGAACGCTGCTCTACATGTCTCCGGAGCAGATTGAGCTAAAACCGCTCACTCCCGCGTCCGACATTTTTTCGCTCAGCGTTGTCTGCTACGAAGCCATGACGGGCCGGAACCCGTTCCAGCGCGCTCGTCCCGATGAAGTCGTCGACGCCATTCTTCGGCAGATTCCGCCGCTGGCATGTGAACTGAACTCCACCGTCAGCCAGCCGGTCAGCCGGGTTCTACACAAGGCGATGGCGAAACAGTCCTGGCATCGCTTTGCCAGCGCTCGCGATTTCGGCGAGACGCTGAATAAAGCACAGCGCAACGAGCCGATTGAATTCTTCGATCCCGAGCGCACCCGGCCCCGTTTGCAGCGCGCGACCAAGGCGCTTGAGGAAGGTGATCATCAGTTCGCGGGGGAAATCCTCGGCGAACTCGAAGCCGAAGGCCACATGGACGCGGCCATTGGCTCGCTGCGCCGTCAGCTGGACGGCGCTGTCCGCCGCAAAACACTCTCTCAGTTGCTCGACGCAGCCCGCGCGCGATTCGAGGAAGAAGAGGACCCGCTCGCCCTGCAAAAGCTGCAGGAAGCCCTGCAGATTGAGCCCGACAACGCGACTGCGCTGGCGCTCAAGAGCAAAATTGAAAACCGGCGCAGCGAGCGCCAGATCGACAACTGGTATCGTCTCGCCCGCCAGCACATTGAGAACCATGCTTACGGCCACGCCCGCGAAGCCTTGCAGAATGTCCTGCAGCTTCGTCCCAAAGAGGCCCGCGCTCTTCAGTTGCTCGCCGAGGTCGATCGCCAGGAGCAGGAATACAAGAAGCTCCGCCAGGAAAAAGAGCAGATTCATCGCGCAGCGCTGGACGCCTGGCAGAAAGGCGACGTCAGCGCCGCGCTCTCTAAGTTAGGCGTAGTCCTGGAACTCGACCGCAAAGCTCCCGACTCTATCAATCGCGAGAGCGGCGCGAACTACCAGAGCTTCTACAACGAGGTCCGCTCCGAGCACGATGCGATGAACGCCGCTTACGCCGAGGCGCGCAAGCATCTCACGGAGCACAACTTTGCCAAAGCCAGGACTGCTTGCGAAACCTACCTGGCCAAATACCCCAACAACGCCATTTTTCAAGCACTCAAGTACGACATTGAGGAACATCAGCGCCAGGATCTCTCCGCTTTCATCGCCTCCGTGGATCGCCGGGTAGAAAACGAGCCCGACCTCGACAAACGTGTCAGCATCCTTCGCGAAGCGCTCGACCTGCATCCCGATGAATCGCACTTCGAGCGGTCTCTGCGCCTCGTGCAGGATAAACGCGACCTGGTAAATTCCATCGTAGCCCGTGCCCATCTCCACGAAGAGCAAGGCCTGTACGGTGACGCGCTCAACGACTGCGAAATTCTGCGAACCATTTACAGCCAATATCCTGGCTTGAGCTTTGAAGTCGAGCGCCTGCAAAAACGCCGCGATCAGCAGTCGCGAATCGAATCCAAGTCGCGTCTGGTCGAGGAAGTCGATGCCCGTCTCCATGCCAGCGATTATTCGCGCGCGCTTGAACTTCTCGACGAAGCGTCAAATGAATTCCCCAACGATGCCGAATTGGCCGCATTGAAGAAGCGCGCTCACGACGGCCTGGAGCGCAAAACCGAAGCCGACAGGGTCATGAATGAAGGCCAGGATCTTTTTTCGCAGGAGAAATCCGCCGGCGCCATCAAAGTTTTGCGTCACGCATTCGAATTGGACGAAAACAATCCCCTCACCCGCGCTGTTCTCGCGAACGCGCTCATGGAGCTGGCTCATGCCATCGTCGATTCCGACTGGGAGGAATCCGAAAAGCTGACCAAAGAAGCTCTGGATCTGAATCCCGCGCATCCCATGGCCAAAACGATAAAAAGCCTGATTCAAGATCAGAAGAAGGAAACTTTCGTCCAGGAATGTGTTTCGCAGGCACGTGAGCTGCAAACCGCCTCGAACCTTGCCGGCGCTCTCACGCGCATTGAGGAAGGCTTGTCGGTCTATCCCCGCGATCCGCGCCTGATTCAGATACAGGAAAGCGTTCAGCGCGACCTGCAGGCTCACCGCCGCCAATCTCGGCGCCGCGATGTCGAAGATCTTCGTCGCATGGAAAACGAAGTTGCCGCCGCAACGGACCTTGCCTCGAAGCAAGCCCTGGCTCAGCGCCTGCGCTCCGTCATGCAGAAATACTCGACCGATGGCGAAGTCCTGTCGATCGCGAACGGACTTCTGCATAAGTTAGGAATGTTCGACGCTGCTCCGAAACCGGTGACCGCATCGCCTGAAAGCGAGAGTGCAACGCTCACCTATCACACTCCGATTCCTCAGGCTTCCGCCGCCTCTGAGGCGAGCACCAAGGTTGACGATGTTCCAGCCGCCAAGGCACTAGAAATTCCAGTTGCCCAGGTTCCGGCGGCCCAGACTCCAGTTGTTAAAGAAACCGGAACTGCTCCTCCTGCGCCACCAACCGAGCCGGTTTCTGCTGCTGCTTCCGATGCCAAGCCGCCGATGCCGCCTTCAGCATTTGCGAAAAAAGAAACACCCAAACCGCTGCCCTATTTGAAGCTGAGCTTGATCGGGGCGGCTGCTGTCATCGTTGTGCTCGTTGGGGCAATCGTGTTTTCGCTAAGAAAGCATCGGGCTCCAGAGGCCATCGCTAACCCTCAACCAGTTGCAGCGGTTCCTACTCCTGCCCCCACTGCTTCCTTGCCCGCATCGTCCGCGCCTGCCCCGGTTTCAACCTCTTTCAAACTCTCTTCCGATACGGGCAGCGGCAAAGTAATCCTCGATAATGAACCACCCGCCGAATTTCAGGATGGGCAATGGACGGCCGACAGTCTATCGGCCGGCGAACACAAACTGAAAGTCAAGGGAGGACGCGGTGAAGCTTCTCTTAACTTCTCAACTACTGCCGACTCGATACCAGCGATCGAAGCTCCCATTTCCTCCAAGGGAGGAATGGCAATCGCGACCACTGGCATGGCGGACCATCTCCGCGTCTATTCCAGCGAAACCGGCACGAAGCTTAGCCTCGACGGCCAAGCTGCAATCGAAATCCCGCAATCCGGCGCCGACCTGAACTCGATCTCACTGGGTGCGCATCAACTCTCAATCACTCACGGCAGCGACCAGTACAAACTGGATCTCGAGGCGACGGCCGCACCCGCACTGAACTTATTCCTCGAATCCGGTCAGAACCTGGGGACACTGATTGTGGTCGCCGGGCAGGACCAGGCGAAGGTCTTTCTGAACGGAAAAGCGCTTCCGCACCTCACACGCAATGGCCAACTTCGCATCCCGAATCTGGAACCCAAGGACTATACCGTCCGGGTTTCAAAAAGCGGATTCGCCGATTCTCCCGAGCAGAAGACTCGCATCCGCAAAGGCGAGCAGGCCAGATTGACCTTCAACCTGCAAGCCACGCCGCATCTCGCCTCACTCGCCATTCAAGGCGGACTTCCCGGAACTACCGTTCTCATCGATCAAGCGAACGTCGGAACCGTTCAGTCCGATGGCACGCTCAACGTGGCCGCCGTTAATCCCGGCGATCACACCATCGAACTGCGCAGAGACCGCTACAAATGGAAGCAGTTCAAGAAGCATTTCACCGCAGGCGCACCGGTGGCGTTAAGCGCAGCCGATGTAGCCCTGGAGGCGGCCCCCGGCGAGCTGAAAATTACATTTACGCCCGCCGATGCGATTGTGACTCTCTCAAAAGGAGCGGAAGCGCCGATAAAAGTCACGAGCGGCAACACGACAAGTCTGGCCGCCGGTTCCTACAACCTCAACGCCAGAACTGCTGACAATTTCATCCGCTCGGCTACGGTGGAAATCGCCGCCGGCCAAACGAAATCTTTGGATCTTTCTCTCTCTCCCGACGGCATGTCGAAGTGGGACGACCCAACTGGCTGGAAGCAGGAGAAGGGCGCGTTCGCCCGCAAGGGCGGCGATTTCGTCATGTACAGCCTTGCTCCCACCTCGGGCACGTTCACATTCTCGGCCAAGCTTAATAAGGGCCACCGGCTGCAATGGCTGCTGAACTGCACCGACGCGAACAACTACATTCTCTACCAAATGGACGACGATAATCTCTACCGCACCGTTGTACGCAACGGGCAAAAAGGCGACGAGATCAAAATCCCGCACAAGAGCGACAAGAAAGCTTTTCGTACCCTGATGATTCGGGTCGGCACGAGCGAAATTGTTCACCAAATCAAGCAAGGCGATGGCTGGGTCGTCCTCGATCGCTTCTCGGTGCCCGGCACCTATCTGAATCAAGGCCGGTTCGGGTTCTACATCCCGGGCGGTGATCAGGTCGCTCTAGCCAACTTCAGCCACTATTCCGACTTGAGCGCAAAGTAGTTTTTGCGGATCAATGCGCGACCTCAACTTTAGGCCGCCAGTTCTACCGCATCTTCGCCAACCGAACCGGGCTCGGGCTTCGTCTCCGGAACAAAAAATGAGAACACCATCGCTCCAACCAAGGCGAGGATGGCAAACGCGTAAAAAGTCATCCTGAACCCGAGATGCTGCACCAGAAACCCGCTGATCAGCGGTCCCGCAACGCCGCCGACCGCCAGCGCCGTGGCAAACAAACCTGCGAGGGTATTAAAGCGGCCTTTGCCCTTCGTCAAGTCAGCTGCCAGCGCGATCACCACGACGCCATAAATTCCCGCGCCAAGCCCATCCAAGCCTTGCAACCACACTACCGCCTTAGGACTGCTGACGAGGGTATAAGAAAAAATCCGCAGCGGCAGAGCCCAGAACGCAACCGCCATCACCGGCTTTCGGCCCCAGCGGTCACCATAACGCCCGGCCCACAGAGCAACCGGCACCATCACA
>Ga0209168_10001169_pt1 | contig 21365 bp, 18 predicted proteins | sample Coa_R1_FD_187156 | JGI IMG/M metagenome (GOLD analysis project Ga0209168, IMG submission 187156) | Surface soil microbial communities from Centralia Pennsylvania, which are recovering from an underground coalmine fire - Coalmine... | ecosystem: Environmental > Terrestrial > Soil > Unclassified ...
CTGTTTTCGGTTTGGAGAAAAAATAAAAGCCCAATGTTCATGGGCTTTTTTGAAATCAAATTTTGACTTTTCACTGGTGGGTCGGGTGGCATGACCGCTCGCGCCTCTGCGAGGCGCTCACTATGCATTCCCTTTTAAATCGCTTCCTTCGGAAGCTCCTACAAATGAGGTCAGGATTCTGAACCAAGGTTCGAATCCTCATCAACTAACAATGGGTCTGCCAACCTCGCCTACGGCGAGCTTGTCAAACCCATGGTGGGTCGGGTGGGATTCGAACCCACGACCAATTGCTTAAGAGGCAACTGCTCTACCAACTGAGCTACCGACCCCTAAAATCATTACCAGAGCGGTTCTGCGGGGATGTTTACCGGAGGATTATAACCCTCAATACACCGCGCCAAAGTCTTTATAAAATCCTGGCTTAGGCCGGGATATTTAGTGCGAAATTCGCTCCCAAAATTGTTTGAATTCCATGAAGATTTATTTTTCTGCTCCACAAAATTTTTGGCGATTTGAGCGGCCTGCTCATAAGCAGCCTTACTTTGCTGATCCAGACCGGAAGAATTAATGATCTCAAACAGCTGCGCAAAACTGTTAATCTTTTCGAAATTATTTTCTTTTCTCGGCGCTTTTTCCATTCAAGACCTTGCAATTCTGGTGCGCCCGGCAGGAGTCGAACCCACAACCTTGTGGTCCGAAGCCACACGCTCTATCCAGTTGAGCTACGGGCGCAAAAAATTAAAATAAAACAAGTTAACGCAAATAATTATAACTAATTTGCGGTATTTTTTCAAGACCGATAACCAAGCTAAAACTTATTGACCGCCAGTGGCCTTGATGTTCAAAGAAAACGGATCATTAACACTTCCCTGGTGGTAATTGAAATTTAAACCGGCATCGTAGCGTTGGGTTGCGGCCCCTAATGCATTCTGATCGATTTTAGTAATATGCAATGCATTGATTGCCGGGTTCTCGGCCATTACCCTATTTCTAACATTGTTCAGATAATATCCTCCGTAAGCAATGGCAAAAACCAGCAGCCCCCAGGCGGCTATTTTTGACCATTTATACTTATCAATGCTAAGGCTTAATTTGAATTTGGCCATTGTTGTCTTTATTATCCGGATTTGCTGGATCGTAATGAATGAAAAAGTTCGCAAGAATCGTAGTTTTGACCTGACCCTGAGCCAAAGCCAGCTGATTACTGATATCAATTGCTGTCGGCGGAGATACGAAGTAGCTGTTTTCAAAATAATGCAAGAACGCCAAGGTTGCCGGGAACGGACCGGTCAAGCTGATAGTGTAAGGCACGGCATACAACTTCGAATAACTTCTGTAAGGCTGAGCATCTTTTGCGGTACCGGTAATTGAAATTTTAAGATCATTTCCCGTACTTTTTGCAATACTCTCAATGTGTTGGATTTCGTTAACAAGCTGCACGTCTGAAGTAAATAAATCGTCTGGCTTAACAGAAGCCTTACTAAGCTGATCAAGATCTTGTTGCATTGCATACAAGCTTTGAATCTGTGCCTGTAAATCATTGTATTGAGCGATCTGGCTTTGATGGCTCTTCTGCAAAGCAATCAAACTATTTGCCAGTCTGGGCAGGATAAAGTAAAAAACCGCAACCGTAATCACCAGCCAGGTAAAAATTATGCCGTAAATTTTTTTAGTAACGTTCATATGTTATGGTTGTGGCGTCGTTGCACTTGGCGGCGGTTGAAGCGGCGGAGGAAGCTTGATCTTTGCGTCGGGGTTTGCCTGCAACAAATTAGTTTTTACAAAAAATGCATAATGCCAGCTTAAATTGGCCGGTTGCTGTAAATTATCCAGCGGTAAATTTATATCTTTAAACATCGGGTCATTCAAAATATTATCGCGTAGTTGAAGCACAGCATCGCGACTCAAAGCCGTACCGGTTATGTCGATCTCCCCACTTTCGGTATTACCTTTGAAATCCTGAACCTCAACGCCGGGAGGCACCAAGCTGACGAATTTTTCTAAAACCTTGGACCAGTTTGGATTAAGCACGGCGAGATTATTGTAATCCTGAACCGCGGCGTTATCAGCGGAAATCGAATTTTTCAAAACAACATTATCCTGTTTACTAATGATCACCTGCTCTTTTTTTATTTCATTATCTAAATTGCCAAGATTCTGCTGCATGTAAAATCTAGTGCCAATTAATCCTCCGATAAGCAGAACATAGACCGCAATAGAAAACCAGGTGGCACTACGGACATTGAAAAAAATCCGCTCCTGCTTGATCATTATCTGTTCTTGTTTTGGTAGTAAATTTATTATCTTCACGGCAATTTTTTTATATTTCTATTTCCGCTCCGCGCAAGGCAAGGCCTATTGCCGCGGAATAACCCAGAAATTCTCCGCCGGTGAAATGCGGACTGGAAGCGGTTTTACTATCAAAAACGTTAACCCAAGGATTACCAAGCACAATCTGAACATGATGGTCGCTTAGTTTTTCCTGAAGATATTCATTGAAACCTGGAAATCTAACTCCTCCACCGGAAAGCATTACCTGGGTAATCGACGTGGTTGAATGCGCCTCATGGAATTTCAAAATATTTTTAATTTCTTCAACTAGATTGTCAACCACCGGGATTAGTGCCGACCTTACATTCTGATTTGCCGCCTTGGAGTCCAGGCCATATTGAATTTTTGCAGCTTCAGATTGCTGATCGTTACCGCCTGTGGCCCGGGCGACCGCCTGATTAAAAGCGTCGCCGGCAATCGGCACTGAAGTCGTAAATTGTAAAAATCCTTTTGACCCAACAATTAAGCTGGTCCGGTAAGCGCCAACGTCAACAATCAAAAAATCTTTTTTCTCAGCTTCAGCGGGAATCAATGCTCTGGCAACCGCGGCACTGCCCACTTCTATGCCAAGCGGACGAAGTCCGGCCGCTTTCAAAACCCGTACAAAAATATCAATATATTCCTTGGAAGAAGCGGATACCAGAACATCCATTTTGCCGTCAAGGCTATCTCCCAAAATTTGCCAATCCAGATAGGCCTGGTCTAAAGGAATCGGAATATATTGTTCGGCCTCCAATGACACCGCTAAATCAGCTTTCGCTTCCTCAAGTTTTGGAATCTGAATCACCCGAACAAAAGCTTTTGATTCCGGGATCGACGCAACCACAAATTTAGTATTTAATTTGCCGAAAGTCAGCTTGTTAAATGCCGCCTTAATCTGTTCGCCCAAAGTTTTCTCTTCGATTACAGTGTCATTAACCATGATCCCTTTGCGCAGCGGAAAATTAGTATACGCCAAAACTTTGTATCCAGCGGATTTTTTTTCAAGCTGAAAAACTTTGATTGAAGTATTACTGACATCCAAACCGAACGCCATATTTTTGTTACTGAAAAATGCCACGGTTTATCCTCCAGCGTTAGTGGTTATGCTATAAATCGGACCGATCAAGGCAATGGCCATAATACCGACCGCAGTTCCAATTCCTAAAATCAAAACCGGCTCGATTATTGAAGAAAGATTGCTCATGGTGTCGTCAACTTCAGCCTCATATCTGGCAGCGATTTCTTCCAGAATTGCATCAACCGTGCCGCTCTCCTCACCAACACTGATCATCTGAGTTACCAAATAAAAGAACAGTTTCGGATATTTTTCCAGAGACTGAGCAACGCTTTTACCCACTTTGACATCCGCAACGGTTGCAATCACCGCCTGCTTAAATTCATAATTGCCCAGTGAATCGGCTACCACTTGTAATCCTTCCAAAATAGGAGTGCCGCTTTTAAGCATTGAGCTGAGAATCCTGGAAAAGCGGGCGATATTAACTTTCTTGGAAATTGTGCCAAAGATCGGGGTGCGAACCAATATCTGATCGAAAATTTTTGAACCGGTTTCAGTTCTGATTGCCGCCACAAAAGCTATGACCACGCCGCCAATTACGCCAATCACAAGCAAAGTGTGATGCTGCAGAGTATCCACTATCGCTATAATTATTCTGGTAGCGAGCGGCAATTGCACGCCGCTGTCCTTGAAAGTGCTAAGCAAACTAGGCAAGACAAATAACGCCAACAAAAATCCGACTACAACAACTGCGAAGACAATCACTGCCGGATAAATCATTGCGCCGCGGACTTTAGAAATCAAATTATGCTCGCGCTGTAACTGCACTCCCAAATACTCCAAGCTTTTATCAAGGTTCCCCGTTACTTCTCCGACCCGGACCATGCTGATAAAGATATTATTAAAAACTTGAGGATATTTTGCCAAAGCTTCGGCAAAAGGTCGGCCTGCTTCTACCTCCTGATAAACATCTTCCAGAATTTGTTTGAACCGGGCATTACTGCTTTGATTCGAAATAATTTTCAAAGCCTTAGACATGCCGATTCCAGCTTTGAGCATTACCGAAAGATTTTGAATAAATAAAATTTTATCAGTGAGTTTTACTCCTGAGAACTTCGTCAGAAAAGAATTAAATGCGTCGGCTTTCTGTTCACTGACATCGGTAGGAATCAATCCTTTTGAATGAATTTGGGATACTGCGTCATGATAAGAAGACCCGGTGATTGAATCCGTCACCGACTGACCGTTCTTATCAATGGCAGTGTATTTAAATTCCATTATTCTTTAGAGACTCTTAAGACTTCATCTAATGTCGTAACACCCATCGTCGCCTTGATGATCCCGTCTTCCCACATCAAAACCATACCCTGCTCTTCGGCCTTGGCCTGAATGGAATTGGTCGTGGCACGGTTAACAATCAAAGCCTGAATTTCAGGACTGACCTCAAGCACTTCGTGAATGCCGATCCGGCCACGGTAGCCGGTATGAGCACATTTAGCACAGCCGACCCCTTTGTAAAACGGCAGTTCAGAAATTGATTTAATTTTCTTCGGCGTTGCGCCTTCGCGGTTAATTACTTCAACCAATTTATCCAAATTAAACATCGAAATATTTTTCAAAGTTTGGTCATCAAGCTTTACCTGCTGAATACAATCTGAGCAAATAATTCTGACCAAACGCTGAGCAACCACTGCGTTGACAGTAGAAGCAATTAAATACGGCTCAATACCGATATCAAGCAAGCGCGGCAAGGCGCCAGCAGCATTGTTAGTGTGCAAAGTGGAAAGCACGACGTGTCCGGTCATGGCAGCATGCACCGCTTCTTCAGCAGTCTCAGCATCGCGGATTTCACCGATCATAATAACGTTTGGGTCTTGTCTAAGCAGCGCTCTTAAACCAATTGCAAAGGTCAGCCCGATCTTTGGATTAACCTGCATTTGGTTGACTCCCGGAATCCGATATTCCACCGGATCTTCGATTGTTGAAATATTTACACCGCGGTTATTTAGCATGGTCAGCAACGAATAAAGCGTGGTTGATTTTCCGCTTCCAGTAGGGCCGGTAACAAGCAGCGCACCGTGCGGTTTTTTAATATTGTTTTTAATCCGCTCAAGGTTGCTGGCGCGGAAACCAAGTTGTTCAAGCGTCAAGGCCTGAGCACTGTCATCAAGCAAACGCATAACCACTTTTTCTCCATCAAAAACCGGGATAGTGGAAACGCGCAGAGAAACGCTGTAACTATCTTTTTGAATTTTGAAACGGCCATCCTGAGGCAAGCGGTGCTCATCGATTTTTAAATTTGCCAAAACTTTAATACGAGCAACTAACGCCGATTGAATAATTTTCGGCAGAGTCATTACCTCATGTAAAACACCGTCAATGCGATAACGCACTGAAACACTGTCTTCTGTCGGCTCAATGTGAATGTCCGAGGCTTTTTCAAAAACAGCATATTCTAAAAGAGTATCAACCACCCTGATCACCGGAATCTGCTCAGCCATTTTCTTCAAGGCCTCGGTGATTTCAAGATCACTCTTAGCAACCGCTCCGCCGCCCTCATGGATCAAATTTGAAAACTCGTCTTCAATGCTGCTGTGGTATTTAGACAATCCTAAATCAATGCTTTTCCTGCTGGCAACGAAAGTTTTTATGGTTAAGCCCGTGCGCTTTTTAATAAATTCCCTGGTTTCCAAATCATCAGGATCATACATCGCCAGATCCAGCTCGCCTTTTTCTTTTTTAAAAGCAATGACTAAATGCCTCCTGGCAATCGGCTCAGGAATCATGGTTAATGCGCCAAGGTCAATCTCAATCTTGGAAAGATCGATCGCCGGCACATTCATTAATTGAGCTTTAAAATTCAAAAGCTGGTCGTCAGTAAGAAGGTGCTGCTCAACCAGATAATCCTGGACGTCTATTTTCTTTTTTTGGGCTTGTTCTTCGAATTTCTGGAACTGTTCCTCAGGAATAATATTCCCATCTGCCAGAAACTTTTGCAGAACTTTGGCCGAAATCATGGTTTTTTATTTTTGGTTTTAAGTTCAGTTTCAAGATTACAGCTTTTTTAGGGTCTTTTAAAACGAATCTGTAATGAATTGTAAACTAATTATAACATAATTTCGGAATCCCTCCAAATAATTAACCCCCGTGCATCCGGGGGTTAATTATTTTATAGAATCAGGCAGTTCAAAATTTCGCAAAGTTTCAGAAAGGTGCTGAACCGTTCTGGTATGCGCTGATGTCTGCCTTGATTACATTGCTCAATTTATAACCGGCAGACAACATTGCTTGCTTGGAACTGAACGGCAATTTTGCTCCGTCGGAAATTATGTAATATTGACTGGTGGAAGTATCCCAGACCAACGTTCCGTCACGAAAACCGGCCGGTGTTGCGATTGGCAACATCAGGTCAGCGGCATTGATTGGCAATGCTAATGCACTGCTGAACCCGTAACTCTTTAGAACCTGGACCGATGGGAATGGCGTTAATTGCGAATTTGCAAGCCAATAAACTGTTCCACTCTTACCGCGAACTAATGTTCCGTCCGGATGTTGTTCCGCGCCGGAGTTGATTGGCATGCCCGCCGGATAATCAGACAGGTCAATTCTCACGGTCTTGGAAAGTTTGTAGCCTAAACCGCTGAATGCAGAAAAGGAAGCAAAACCTCTCTTGGTGCCGTTGAAAATTATATACACCGTTCTATTATCAGACCTGTCTAAGACTAATGTTCCGCTGAAAGCTTTAAGAATGCCGCCGTTTGACATGGCGCGATCAGCGTCATTAGCCGGCACCGCCTGGCTGAACGTAAAGCCCCAGCTTTTATATTCAACAGGATCTCTAAATCCAAATCTCTGGTTATTTTGAATCAGGTAGATTGCCTGGCCGTCCTGAATTAAGGTGCCGTCCGGATGCGCTCCGTTTGGTCGTTGCAATGCGGTTGAGGGAGTATTTGCCGGACTTGCCGGCGAAGGATTCTGAACACTATTCTGCGCTGAACCAGCAGTTCCGAAAATAGCGAAGGTTGTAAAGTGACTAACCGCGACACTTATGGTATGAGTGCTTGGATTTAATGACCCGCCCGCTAAAATCCAAGTATTAGAAGTAGAATTGTAATAATATACCTGTAGAGAACTTTCAGAAACGCCCACAGGAATTTGACCTGGCAAATAGTTAAAGGTCAAAGTCAGATTTGCGTTAAAGTTGGTCAGGTAAGAACCGTAGCTGGTCAGTGCGCTGAAGTTATAGTAAGGACCGACCTGGGAAAAAGCAGCGCCGGGAGTTGTGACTGAGCCTGGAGCTGCGGCACTGGCTATGATCGCAACAGTAGCATCAGAAGACAGCGCGCCAATCGGAATATTTACGCTTTCACTGGAACCATCGGAATTAGAAAGCGCCACGGTTCCGCCGCTTGCCGCGGCAATACTTGCGGTGCCGTTGCTTGTGCTATTGCTTGAGCTAGGCATAGAGACAAAACCGCCGCCTCCCCCACCGCCAGCGCCACCGCCTGATACCACAGGCGCAACGCAGGCAGATGCGGCCGGAGTCAAAGTGAATTGGCCGGAACCACTATTAGCATTAATTGTTACTGTGTCAGTGCCCGAAGAGCAGCTTACTGTGATCAGCGGCGTTCCGGTTGTGCTTGTGACCGAAGAATTTATATCTCTGCTTGCGGAAGTAAATACAAGCTGTTCGGTTCCTGAAACCGTGATCACCATGCTTCCTGAATTGACCGTAACAGCATCGGCTGTCGAACCGGACTGAATCACAAAATTAATAGCCGGTGAAGTTAAAGAAACGGTGGCGTTAGAGCTGTAAGTTAAAGGAGCGGCTAATGCAGGGATTGCTACTATCAAGCCCAGGATCGCTCCCGAAGCCAGGCACAGGAGTTTTTTTAGATTAGTCATTGGCTTGAAATTTATACTACTGGCTTAAGATAAAGAAGCTAACCTTGTAAGTAGAGGTACAGGCTGTAGATGCGTTGACGTTGCGGACAGCGATTGTAAAAGAACCGGAACCCGGAACAGCATTTTCAGCAACGACATTACCGGCAGTGCAACCGCCGTTGATTGTCGCAAAAATTAAGTTAGTTGAAGCGACTCTGGCATCCGTGATTGTTAAAGTTTCCGAAGTTGCCGCGCCAAGGTTGGCAGTGCTTGAAGTAATCACACCGCACTGTTTCTGCAAAGTTGCAGCGTTGCTGCTTGCGGTAGCAGTGCCACAATCTGCGGTGATTTTTCCAAGAATGCTTGTAGTTGCGGTTGTACCGGCCGCGCCAATTGTAATAGCGTTAGTTCCCGCGCCAGTGGCAATGTTTACCGTGCTATTTCCCGCGCCAGTGCCGATATTAACGGTTTGCGAACCTGAAGAAGAACCCAAGGTAATTGCACCTGTTCCGGCTGAATTGCCAATTACGATGGTTCCGGCAGCCTGCGGATTTAAAGTAATTGCGCCGGTGCCATTGCCGCCCTGAATCGCAGTAGTGTGTGCCGCCGCGCCGTTTGATCCGATTGTAACCGCAACGGTGCCGGTAGTTGTACCGCCAGTACCAATTGATACGCTATTGGTTGTTGAAGCCCCAGGAGTGCCGTTGGCAATCGCCACTACTACGCCTCCTGATGTTGAAGCAGCCCCACCCCCAATATTGACGGTATTGGTTGCGCTGACAGGACTGTTGTTGTTGATGCTAACCACTTCGCCGGCAGTTGATTGGCCAATTGTGATAGTCCCGGTCTGACTAGTAGTTCCCACTGTGACCGTCTGCCCCGCGGTTCCCGAAGTTGAAATTGAAGTTGCCGCAGATCCGCCAAGAACCAAAGAGGTGGCATTAGTCGGGCCAAGATTAAGAGCCGCTGCTCCACCCGTGTCCAGGGTTAGCGCGCTTGTACCGCCCGAAGAAACGGTTAAGGCGCCGTCGCTTGCAGCGCTGTTTGCACCAAAAGTCAGCGCCGCATGTGCTGACTGGGAATTAAAAAAACCGAGACCGAGCAAGGCTAAAACGCTCAAAGTCCCAAAGACTAGCTTAAACTTTCGCATTTGTTGGATGTTAATAATTTTTGTTTCCAATTGTATTACGCTTGTTGGATACGTTATACAAAAAAATTATAAATTCCCTTGATCAGCAGGGTCAATATCATAAAAATAAACTTAACCTAACAAAGCTTCTTAAAAAAATATCAACTACAAATAAAATAGCTAAAAAAATATAAAAAAATTTTAAACCTAAACAAAAGGCCGCTCCCTCACGGGAGCGGCCTTTGCTCAATTTTAAGTTTTGAGAAACTATCTAGCTATCGTCTAAACCTTAGTTATGGATAACTGAGGTGTTAGTCGGGTAGTTGTAGATCAGGGTACCAGCAATACCTGATACGCCACCGACCTGATCAATCCAGGTGAAGCCAGAGGCTGCACCAAGCTTGGTGGTCAATGAAGTGGTATTTACTGCACCGGATACGGTCGCGGCTGTTACGTAAACCGAGAAGGTCTTAGAAGTACCTGCTGGGATCAAGTAGTTGCCGGTGAAGTTGATTGCAACGTCACCGGATGAACCGCCGGCTGCAACGGCGAAGGTGCCGTTGGTTGTGGCGATTGTGTTGCCGGATGCATCCTTAACGACAATGTTATTTGTACCAGTAGCGACAGTTACGACGCCGGTAGAAGTAACATTGATTGGCAAAGCTGAGAGTTTCAGGTCGCCAGCTGGATCAGCTGAGACTGTAACGTCTGCAACGTGTACCAAACCGTTAACCAAGCTGTCAGAAGAAGATGTCAAGGTGACTGAAGGCTTTGTGCCAACGACAGTCATCGTGTTAGCAGCTACTGACGGAGTGGTTGTGGTTGTGATACCGCCGATTGTGTACTTGACGAAGGTCAAGGTCATGATCGCAGTAGTGTTTGAAGTGACACCGTTGACACCAACCGGAGCAAATGTAGGTGCAACGTTGACGTTAACACCAGCATTGTTGTTTGGCACAGCGATGTTCAAACCAGTCAGATAAGCGATACCGCTTACGACCGGAGCACAGACTGATCCGACACAAACCTGAGTAATCGGGTTTGTTGCGGTACCAGAGATTGTGTACTTCATTTCAGTGATTGTCGCGCTACCATTGCTTGCAGTGAAATTGAACTGAGCAAGGGTCGGCGAGGAACCACCAACTACGAACTGGGAAGCCAAGGTACCACCGACTGAAACTGAGTTCAGGGTCGGAGTTGCCAGGCTACCAGATGACAAGGTGATGGTTTGACCGGTTGTAGCAGATCCCGGGGTCAAGACAACGTTCGAGCTTGCGCCAAAGGCGGTCGGCAAGAGCGAGGTAACGACTGTACCGAGGTTTGCAGTGCCCAAATCAGCCAGGACATCGATAGTCTTGGTTTGACCCGGAGCAAGCGTGAAGTTAACTGAGAAGTTATTGGTTGCTTGCGGGGCGATTGGGGTTGAACCGGCACCTGAAGTTTCAGATGTGCGTAGGTTGGAGATATTTGTGATAACTGCCGGACCTACGGTTGGAGCTACGCCTGTGATTGCGCCGCCGACAGTAGGAGTGACACCACCAGTGGTGATGTTGACCTGAATGTGGGTTGCGTCAGTTACGGCTGTAACGGTACCAATTGCAGCTGTAGCACCCGGGATGGTAATAACATTACCTACGGTGAAGCCAGCTGAGCTGTTTACCGTAATAGCCTGGGAACCGGTTGTAACTGTACCGGAAGTGTAAGTAGGAACAGCAAACGTCAGGTTAACCGCAAGGTTAGTGACGCGGACGCTTTCAGAAGTGCTGGTGTTTTGAATGACATAAGAGCCAATCTTAACACCAGTGTTGTTAGCGTTGACGGTCTGGTTTGCGTATGACGGAGATGCTGCGATGCCCAATGCACCAGTAGTGATTGTCAAACCATTAGTGGTGATTGAAGCTGCCGGAACGTTAGCTGTATTTTGTGAGCTTTGTCCCTGAGCATTTGAAGAACCGGTTGGCAAATTGGTTGTTACAGTTCCACCAGTATAGTTGATATTGGTGTTGGTCTGTAAGTCAGCACGGACTTCCAAGGTTCCTGGGCTGCCTGCGCTTACAATCAAGGATGAACCTAGAGTGAAGTTCAAAGCAGTGCCGGTGAAGTTCTGGGAAGAACCAACCTGAGCGCCGTTGTAGTACAAGGTAACATTATTCATGCTGCCTGATGTACAAGAACCGGAACAGGTGCTTGCGAATGTCGGTGAAGCGATATTCGGAGTTACGGTCAAAGAATTGACCTTAACATCTTCGCCATAAGCGGTAAGTTTGAACCTGCCGATTGCGACGTTAGCTGCACCACCAGTTACGTTGGTAACTGAGTTGAAAGTAGGATCAATTGTTGTAGTAACTGAACCTTGCTGGATGCTCAAAGTACCCGCATTTGCAGGAATACCTGAAGTTGCGGTGACATTAACACCCAACTGGCTGTCAGCAATCTGGATATCAGAGTTGTTCTGCAAGCTGAACTGAATCGTTCTTGCTGAACCCTTGATGATATCAGCTCTTAGTTCAAGAGTGTGAGAACCAGTTTGCACTGCAAAGCCGGTTGCTGGCGTAAATGCCGCATAGTTGGAACCGTTGATGGCGGTTAAGCCGCTTGCGGTTGCAACTTGCTGACCGTCGATGTACAGAATGTAATTCTGTAATGCATCTACCGGTGCTGAACCAATGGCTTTAAACAATGCGCTCTTCAAAACGCCTGAGCGGCTGGTGATTGTCAACGGAGCTGAGAACACAGTGTAGTTCAATGAACCCGCGTTAACGTTAACAGTACCGGTCGGGTTGGTTACCGTGCCGATAGTGAAGCCGGTCAAGGTTCCCGGAGCTGCGATAGTCATCAGGTTACCCGCTGGGTTACCTGCGATTGAATTGCTGCCGCTCATAGCTGAAGCAACGCTGATACCTACGGTTTGACCGTTGGTGCTTGCCGCAATGTCTGCGCGGACAGAAATGACAGCCGGGGAGGTGAACAAACCAGAAGCATTATTGAAAACGATCTGGCCGTTTGAGTTGACGGAAGCTGCATCAGTGATTCTCAGATTACCGCTGAACAAGTAGACGTTCGACAAAGTTGTATTTGCTGAAACGCCAAGTCTGTTCAAGCTCAATTGAGTGACTGTGCCGCTGCCGGAGAAGTTGAAGTGTGCTAAGTCAGCTGTTGATTGGCCAGCAACGATAGTACCGGTAGCCGGTGTATCGGAAGCCAAGTTTACAGCAATACCGCTGGACGGGGTAATTACCACGTTACCAGGGACTGACAATGGATTGAGGTATCCAGGGACCATTGCTGGCATAACGCCGCCGCTCATTGCTAAGGCCTGGTCATAGCTGTTTGCTAAGACGACATCCTTAAATGAGTAGCCCCAGGAATTAAAGACTGACAGAGAAGGAATTCCCATTCTGCCATTTGTGCCCATCAAGTCGATTTCACCGCTTGGTAATTTAACCAGGGTACCGGCTGGGTGAGCCATTGCTGAAGAATTGATTGGAGCCAAGGTGGTCATGAACGAGGTATCAGCTACGGTTGCGTTGCTGAATGAGTAACCTAGACCCAAGAAAGCTGCTGCTGAAGCAACACCTTCTCTTTGGCCGTTCGTGATCAAATAGACGGTCCTGTGGTCAATTGAGTCGATGTAGAATTTACCATCGGCTGGGGTGACGAAAGAACCGGTTGGCAATGCCAAATCTTCAGCGGAACAGTTGACGACGCCGCTCCAGGAATTAAATCCGTAGGAAAGGAATGCGCCAGCTGAGGTGTAAGGTTGCTTTTGGCCCTGGGCGTTCAAAAAATAAACTGTCCCGTTTGAAAGACAATTATGTCCAGGTGTGTCTAACGCTGCTGATGCAAATGCTGGCATCAAAGCAAGCGCCATAGCCGCTGCAGACCCTACTGCAAAGAGTTTCTTTGCTAAAGAAGTTTGCATTTTTTACTCCGTTTCTTAGAACTAAAAAGATTAATTGTTCATATGCGACAATCAATCAATTTTGTTCTAGGAAATGTTTTATTAATTGATTGATTTTACAACCGCTTATATATCGCGAACTTAAGATCGACCTTCCTGCCGGACCGCTTGCGCGCTTTAAACCGGCAGAACATTAAGATCAACTACCTTTTCAGAGGTTGCAATTATGTGACGCGGCGCTTTTAGCCGCGTTACAAAAGATCCTGATTTTATTGAGATGTGCAGAGATGCATCCCGCACAAACAAAAAATCAGGAAAAAACCTCAAATTCCTTGGGTTTTACCTCAACCCAAGAATTCTTGGCTTATTCCCGACTTCTTAGCTTTATCAATAAAGAGAAACACCGTGTGGATAATTAAGCTTTTCTAGCAATACGATGAATCAATTATAAAATGTTTATCCACCTGTGTCAAACTATGACTCTCGCCTACCGCATCTATAAAACCGCCCTGAAAGTGCAAGAAAATTTTCAATCCAAAAAAATCTTGCAAAAAAACGCTTCGGCCTTAGACTAGACCGAAGCGCTGAATTGAGAGTGCCAAAATTTCTACCGAACCTGGCTGATTTCGCAGTTTGATTGCTGCGGAACAGAAGATTCGACGCTTGGCTGACCGGGAGCAAAGCTCACTGGAATGGAACCGTTTGCAATCTTGTCGGTGACGTACTGACCATACAAAGATTTTACCTTCGCTAAGTAAGCCTCTCCGTTTTCAAACTTGCCTTTCTTCTGCATGCGCTCAAGGTACTGAATTTCAGCGCCGTAACCATGCACTTCACTCGGGTCGTTATTTGAGTGCACCCGTTCATGACGAATTATCCCGGCGAGCGCAACCACGAAAGACGGATTTCGCAGATACTCTTTTGAAGCCAGCTGGAAAGAAGGATAGTCGCCGTTGAGAAAGATTGGGAACTTGTAGCTGAAAACAAACGCTTGCTGCTCTCGATACAAATCCTGGTCAACGGGGTTTGTGATGCAGTGCTCTGAAAAGAACACTTCAATGTTTTTTATGTACCGAATCTGTTCAGATCCGACACACTCAGGATGCAGCTCTTCACAAAGCTGTTTTCTCGCAGCCTCTACATAAGGCGGCAGGTTCTTTCCGGTCAACTCGTTTGCATTCTTCTCAGCCTGATTATCAGTAGCGGAAGAAGCTGTAGTGAGCTCTGCAAACGAAAAAAATAGTACAATTCCAAGCACGACGAGCAGGACTCTCTTCATATTTCCTCCACTATTGATAAAACTGGCCCAAAAGCCTTTGTACCTAATTTATCGCTATTTTAACTGCTTTTGTCAAGGATAAAATGCACTACTGCGTACTTTTGTTGAGATAAACCACGTTTATTTGGGTTTCACCGTTCACCGAAGAAATTGTAACGTTAACGTCTGATCCGGTCTTGGTTCCGTAGATATGGGCTGATTTTTTATCTTCGCCCTTGTTTAATATTGTATAGCCGTTGGTGCTCAAATAATTTAGGTACTGACTGTATACCACAGATATGGTCGCGGAGCTTTTGAACACTGCCGAATACTGATTAAAATTTTGATACGGGATCGCGAAGCTGTCTGTAACTGAGGCATCGGAAACTAACTTTAAGTTCTGAGGGAAGCCGCTGACTAGTTGACCTTTCGGAGCCTCGGTCGCTTGACCGATATGCACTGAGTTTTGAATATTTGTTAGTTGAGTGTTACGAAGCGAGATCCAAAAAACCACAAGCACCAAAACAACAACGGCCAGTAAAATTAAAAGTAAAGATTTTTTATGATGCATATTTTTGTTCTTTTTATTGGACTTGTAAAACCGCTGAAGTTTTGTAATTTATAGTAAAGGTAATATTCTGCCCGGGAGTACAGCTCTGGGGAGAAGTCGGACTAACCCCGCCATAGTCGGCAGCATAGCCGTTTACAGTAGTTCTGCTTGCCGGAGAATTAACAGCAAAGCTATAACTTGAACCGGTCTGGTCTGAAGGCACTGTAAAGGTTTGGGTTGCCGCGGTATTACTGGCATTTACGGTTGTTGGACCGCTAATAGTAAATGACTGATTAGTGGCCGCTGCAGTAGTGCTATTTAGCCAACCTTTAATCGTAACCGTACAAGTGGTGTTGGTATAGCTTGCGTTGAAATTAACCTGTCCACCGCCAGCAAGAACGCAACTTGACCCCGAAGGACAAGTCGATCCGCCGCTGCCTGAGCTACTTGAGCTTACAGTTGTGGCGTAAAGTCTGGTTGGAGAGAAATTATAAGTACCTGCCGGGACACTACCGTATGTTTGAGATGTACCTGAACAGGCACCGCAAGGATTGGACGCAGAGCTAGGAAAACTCCAGGTCGAACCAGAGTTGTTAGTGTTAACTACTACCGCACCGTTCGGATTGACTTTGGCAAATGGCCTGGAGTCGCCAGATGCATCTTGAGTATAGATAAAAAAGGTATAATTCCCTGCCGGCAACGAACTAATATTTACATTTGAAACATTCCAAGAATATTCATAAGCCTTGAAAGTTGTCGAAGGATCACAGGGTATTTGACTCTCACCGGTCTGGGTTAACACGAACGGGGTTGACCCGGTCAGAACCGTAGCACCACCGGAATTGGTAATCCACCATTGAGCATTAGTCGAACCAATTGGAGAAGAATCCCACTCAATTCCTAAAATGAAGTCGCTGCCGTCATTACACATTTGGGTGGTTTGGTCAGAACCTCCCGTTGCATCTCCGCTCGAATTTAAGGTCGTAGCGCTGGTGCCGAAAGTCACAATATCGGCGCAATCACCGGCACTTTGAGTACAGTTTGCCAAAACAGAATGAGGATTAATAACAAACGCTCCACCCAAAATAGCGCCTAAAATTGCGAAAAGTAAAATTTTATATTTAATTTTTGTTGATTTCATAAGGATCGTTATTTCCTTCATTTTAACAAAAATGCTACAATCATAGCAAATAAGCAAGAATAAAATGAAAAAAATATTGGCAATCGCAGCGGTATTATTAATAGCTGCGGCGTGCAACCAACAAACATCAAATACAACTAATCAAACTACCGGTATAACCAATCAAAACAGCGGCGCAACCCAATCCCCTGTCACCAAAAAAACATATACTAACGCCCAGCTGGGAATATCCGTAGAAATTATGAGCAACTGGCAAATTCAGACCAAGGATTCAAAAACAAACAATGTTTTAGCTTTTTCAGCTCCTGATGGACAGCAGGGTTCAATCTCCGTACAAAATTTCACCGGAGATACCAGTGTTTTAATGAACTCTATTCAAAAAACCAAACAAATTTCGGATGTAAAACAGATTACTGTTAATGGAATGGGTGCATTAAGCTTCCAACAAAGCTTTCCGGCTCCGACAAAAGCTGACCCAGCCGCGACCAAAAACCTTACTGTCATAGCAATTATAAAAAATTCAAAACTCTATTTTATTAACGGCATCTTAACCTCTGCCGATACTCTTTCGACTCTGAAAATTCAATAGCCTATTAAAAAATTCAGCAAAACAAAAGGACTTAGATTTTACTCTAAGTCCGTTCTGTTTAATGCTATTTGTTAGCTGCCGGCGGTCCAGTCTTGGAGGACCCCGTCGACAAACTGCAGGTCCAGGGGGGACCTGTCAGTTCCGAGGGTTGCCACCCTGATTCTCTCGCGGAAACTCCTCATCACGGAGATCTGGGCCGCAAGCGCATCGCTTGCATTGGCACCGTGGTTACTAACGTACACGCTCATGCCGCCGAGGATGGAGGCAAGAACAATGTCACCACGTTCCCTGGCGCTTTTCGCATCGATAGACCCAATATTTTTCAGGTCGGCAACCTTGGAGTTGGAACGGTCAATATAGACCTTCGCTTCGCCCCTGAGGACGAACACGCCCTTGGTTTTGAGGTTGTCGCAGGCCTGCTTACTCAGGCCGCGCTCTCGGCAAAAACTGCCCAACTTGTTGATCTCAACCACCTGATCCGCGGAGAGCGATCCAGGGGCGACAGAGTTCAACTTATCGAGCGCTCGTTGCGTATTCGCTGACAAATTGCTGGCGGCCGTCTGGCTGAAAGCAAATGAGGCAAACAACGTAACGAACAGCACGGTGACAAACACTACAAATAGCTTTTTCATGAGTCTCTCCTTGGAAAATTTGTACGTCTTTGATGACGTGAATTTACGAACCATTTAAGATTCGTGGAATTATTATACATGATAATATTAAAAATGTCAAGAATAAAACCCCTATAAAATAAGGGGTTTTTGAGAAAAAATCGGTTTTTATAAAAATTTTGCATAAAAATCGGTAAAAAGTATTGCTACATTTTAACAGCGTCTCCCAGCCATTTAAAAACTTTATTTTTATTTTATCTATGAATTCACAAAATTTTCCAATACTAAAAAAATACTGAATAAAAAAAGAGCAATGCTCTGCTCTTTTAGATTTGCTGGCGGTTTTATTTAGGCTGGAAACTTAAAGCATTAGGCTGGGCTATCATTTTGTGAAGAATTACGATGTATCTCAAATGAGTCTCCCAAACAGGACAATTCATTTTGTGCGCTGAAGGGTCAGCATCGGCTGAAACATCGCAATTGCAAATTGCCGTTGCGCTGCCGGACATTTTTCTTGCACGAATGTTCATCCAGACTGATGAATCAGGATAGCAATAAAACATCATACCTCCTATTTATTTAATTATGACATCGTTTTTTGTTTTTGAAAATTATATAAATTGACAACCTAAAAAATGTCGCTATAATTATACATTATCTCAATCGGAGGCTTGATGTGCGGATAATAGCGGCGGTTGTTATAGTATTGGCGATCTTACTTCTGATCGTCATGATAAAAAAAAGAAAAAGACGAGGCTTTATTTCTGTGGCCTCGGAACTCAAAGAAGGTCTGTCTAACGGAACAATCAAACTCAGATAAGCATCTCAGCGATTATCCTGCTTGAACTTTAACGGTGCTGTGGAAGTACCGTTTTTTTATTTAAAACTAAAAAATTTTAAGCTACTAAATATCAAAGATTCGCCGACAAATCTTTACCGGCGAATCTTTGGAGCGGGTAGCGGGAGTCGAACCCGCGTCATCAGTTTGGAAAACTGAGATAATGACCGTTATACGATACCCGCGTAAAAGTTGGAGCCCGTGTTTATTGAATTTTTACAAACAATTTTAGCACGGCTGTGATCAAAAAACAAATATGCTTTAAGAAATCGGCTGGGAGATAGCCAAAAGAAAATCCCGACTTTCAGTCGGGATTTTCTTTGATCTGCCGAAGAATCCGGCATTCGATTCTTTTCTCGCCCAAATCTTGATCACTGTCTTTATTGATTCTGTGCAGCAGCTTTTCTTCTTCTGGCCAAACCTCCTTTTCGGCCCGCGATAGCGTGTCGCTCTCGATCGCCATGCCAGCCACGTCCCTTTTTCTTTGGCCTCTCTTCATTTGTATTATTTTGCTGCGCCTGCTGATCATTGTTATTGTCTTCCATAAAATTAAATAAAGCTCCGCTCAATTACTTATCAATGGTCTTTATCTTAACTTTTAAAAGCCAAGCAATCATCATGAAATGGTCTCAAAAAACAGCGACCGATATGCTATTTTTAGTAACCTTTTATAACTAACTTACATCTCTTGATCGGCATTGCCGCCCTGACCGTCTTTTTGATTACGACGATCATTTGGCTCAAATCTCAACATAATGCTCCTTTCATTGCCCTTGTTAGGGCGGTTAAGGTGAGAACAGAATAATTTGCGCAGTACATTAAAAATATGTGAATTCTTTACATAATTATTAAACTTTTTTTAATTTTTTTGTTTATCTTTGTTAGATACTAATTTTATTCGAAATAAAATTGTTGATAAACAAATTTGTGTGTTTTATCTTAAATTGATCCATTTTAACTAAAAAGTAATGCTTCCAAGCAAATTCAGAGCAAATGTTTTTGTGCTAATTTGATCGGCAATAATTTTTTTCCACACAAAAAATGAATAAGGAACAAATCAACTGCTAAATAAAGCATTTTGTTTTGACACTACATCTAAATGCTTTTTATAATGGTCACGATTTGAAAATTAACTTCAAATTGGAAGCCAATAAAATGAGTACACTCGTACCCAAGATTTTCAAAACAAAAAGGTTCAAAAAGCTTTCACATCTAGTTCTGGTTTTTACAGTTTTTACCGGAATAGGGTTTGCGGGCACTAATAATTTAATACTGCCAAAAGGCGTCCAGGCCAGCTCGCCGGTAAATATCTGGTGGCCGACAGAAAATGCTAATGTCATTGGTACGCAACCGTTTAAAGCGCTGCTCGCCGGAGCAGACATCTCTGGATATAACATGTACTGGCAGGTTGATGGCGGACAATTAAATGTAATGAATAACGATTACACTGATTATCCGCATAAACAAGCGCTGGTCGATCTCTCAGGCTGGAATTGGAAAAACAACGGACCATACCGCCTGAACTTTATCGCCAAAGATCCGAATGGCAATATTCTCGGCCAACAATCTTCTGATATTTATGTAGGCGGCGGTTCGGCTCCCACAACTACTGTGACAACGTTCACACCAACTGCTAATGTCTCGCCTGCCCCAAATTCAACAATAAATCCAATCAGCTCAACAAACAGCCCGGGCAACAGCACTGTCTCAACTGTCTCAATTGATAACTGGTGGCCGGTTGACGGCGCATCCTTAAACGGCATTCAACCCTTTAAAGCCTTAATCGATAACATGCCAATCGACAGTTACAACATCTACTGGCAGGTTGACGGCGGACAATTAAATGCAATGTCCGATAACTGGAATGCGGCTGTCCATAAAGAAACTTCTGTTGATTTATCAGGATGGACCTGGAAAGGCAGCGGACCATATACCATCACTTTTGTCGCTAAAACTTTAGACGGAAATATAATTTCACAAAAATCCTTAAACATCACGGTCAATAACGGTCTACCGCAAACCAATCAACCGACACCAACTCAAACAACCCCGCAAACTAATACAATTATTCCTGAATCGGCAAGCTTAACCTCAAATCAAACCTCAAACAGCAATGATCCGTTCGCCGGGCAGAAACTCTGGGTTAACGCTCAAAGCGATGCCGCAAATTACGCTAACAATCCGGCTAACTCCTCTACCGACCGACAGTTAATGCAAAGGGTTGCAACTGGCGCGGAGACTCAGTGGTTCTCAACTGACTGGATTCCAAACATGTATCAGGCAATCCATAATTACGTCAGCACGGCGCAAGCTTCGGGCGCCATGCCGACCATGGTTTTGTACAACATTCCTTTCCGCGATTGCGGTCAATATTCTGCAGGCGGCGCAAATGACCCGACCGTTTACAAACAAACCGTCGATCAATTTGCCGCCGGAATCGGCAGTGCTAAAGCTGCTGTGATCATTGAGCCGGATGCATTAACCCTGACAGGCTGTTTAAATTCTAGTCAATTGCAACAACGTTTTGACCTGTTGAAATACGCGGTACAAAAATTTGCAAACCTCGGCAACACCGCAACCTACCTTGATATCGGCCATCCTGACTGGGTCAGTCCGCAGCAAGCGGCAAGCTTATTGTCACAGGCTGGAGTACAATACGCCAACGGTTTCTCGCTGAATGTTTCAAACTTCTACACCGACCAACAAAATATCGATTACGGCACTCAGATTGATACGGAACTTGCCAAACTTGGTATCAATGGCAAGCACTTTATAATTGACTCGGGGAGAAATGGCAACGGCTCTGACGGCAATTGGTGCAATCCTTCCGGTCGCGCGCTTGGCAGACTGCCTACTGGCAATACCGGCAATCCGCTGGTAGACGCATTCCTTTGGGTTAAAGGCCCGGGCGGATCAGACGGAACCTGCAACGGTGGACCTGCCGCCGGAGTTTTCTGGCCGACATACGCTCTTGGTCTTGCTCAAAACGCCCACTAATAATAAATTTGGGTCAAAACATCATTAAATGACCTCCTCCCCGGACTCCAGGACTTCGTCCTTCCGCCCGGGGTTTCCTTGGTCGTCATGAGAACCCTAGAACAACTTCGTTGTCTGGGGTTTTTCTTTTCTGCCTTGC
>Ga0209168_10001173_pt1 | contig 21354 bp, 19 predicted proteins | sample Coa_R1_FD_187156 | JGI IMG/M metagenome (GOLD analysis project Ga0209168, IMG submission 187156) | Surface soil microbial communities from Centralia Pennsylvania, which are recovering from an underground coalmine fire - Coalmine... | ecosystem: Environmental > Terrestrial > Soil > Unclassified ...
TCACAGAACTTCACCTGGCTCAAGACCCTCGATCTCAAAGCTGCCTGGCCCATCAGGATTCGTGAGAGAGTGACGGTGGAACCGAGCGCCAGTATTTTCAATGTCTTCAATTTTGCGAATTCATTCCTGGCGGGGAACCTGCCGCAGGCGTCGTTGGTGCCCGGAGGCCCGAATGGGACTCTGGCTCCAAATGCCGTGGGCGGTGTGAACGGAGCGAGTCTGATGCCGTTCCGGGCAAGTTTTCAGTCGGGAACGTACGGGTTGGGCGCACCGCGTCAGATCGAGTTCGGCTTAAGAGTCAGTTTCTGACAGCAGGTAAATTCAGGGCCGTCAGTCTAATGGACTGACGGCTTTTCTTTTTGCAGTCGAATATTGCAATCAACTCGCGACGAGATTGGCTAAGGATTCAATTCGCCGCGCAAGCGCTTGGATAACTTTTCGATCTGCTTCAGCTTTTCGATGACGTCCTTGGGAAGCATGCCTTTCCGTACGCTAACTACGTCCGCCGGAATCGTCTGAGCCGTTCGGGCCAGGTCATCGGCTTCCCGTTGCATCCGCTCGAAGTCAAGGTTTAGACGCACGGTCGACTGCCCAGGCGGCGCGGCTCTGCCGGGATCGAGTGGGGGAGGAGGCGGCGACATCTTCGGTGATTGCTGTGCTACGACGCCGATGGTGCACAGCAGGGTGATGCATAGGACAACACGCCTGTACACGGCACGCCTCCAAGAGAAAAAATTTCAGTCATTGTACTCCCCTCCGCGGCGAGATGAGGAGAATCACAGATGTCCTCAACGCTGTGGTTGCGCGCTGTGCGTGGCGAGTCACAGCAATTGTGTACAATGCCTGCATGTCCTTCCGCCCTCCACACAGCAGTCCGAATGCAAAACGCGGGCGGACACCTCCGCCGGAAGATACCTACGAAGAAGCATCGTTCCTGAAGATGCTTGGCGAAAAACAGAAGCCAGTTTCCTTGAAACTGATGGATGGCCAGGTCGTCGAGGGATGGATTGAGTACTACGATAAAGGCATGGTGCGTCTGACGCGCCAGGATGGTCCGAACCTTTTCATTTTCAAACATGAAATCATGTACATCGCTGAGGATACCGGCAAGAAAAAGTAAGGCTCTCGGTTTTGCACGTTCGTCTCTTAATAATCCTTGAGAGAGCCAGATGAAATTCAAGCCGCAAGCGAATCATTCATGCCATTGAGCGCAGATCAGTCCAATAATTTTCTTCCGACCATGTCGGCGATCGCGCGCGAGGCGGGCGCGCTGCTGATGCAGTATTTTCACGAGGGCCTCAAGATCGAATACAAGGGTGATGCCGACCTGGTGACGGCAGCGGATCGTGCGTCGGAGGCGCTGATTCGCGAGCGGATCAAGAGCTTGTTTCCGTCGCATGACGTCTTGGGCGAAGAGCAGGGATTGAATGATCAGGGAAGCGACTATCGCTGGTACGTCGATCCGCTGGATGGCACGACGAATTTCGCGCATGGATATCCGGTCTTCTGCGTGTCTATGGCTCTGGAACATCGCGCAGGCTCTGCGACGCGGCGAGTCGCAGGAGTTGTTTACGATCCGACACGCGATGAGATGTTTACGGCGGAGCACGGCAAAGGCGCGCAACTTAACGGCAAGGCTATAAACGTGTCAAAATGTGCGCAGCTGAAGGAATGCCTGGTCGCAACAGGATTTCCCAGCCACAAGCGACATAAAAATCCAAATATCTTTTTCTACCACCAGATCACTTTGCGGACGCATGGCGTGCGCCGGGCCGGATCGGCCGCGCTTGATTTATGCAATGTCGCTTGCGGACGTTTTGACGGATTCTGGGAATTCAATCTGAATCCATGGGATACGGCTGCTGGCGCCTTGATTGTCGAAGAAGCCGGCGGCAAGGTCAGCAGGTTTGATGGCTCCCCGTTTCAAATCGACAGCCGTGAGACGCTGGCCTCCAACGGCCTGGTGCATGATGCGCTTGTAGAAGAGTTCCAGGAGATATTCAAAGGTCGCGGGCTGGTTCCCTTGCCTGATCCCAGGGCCTACCAGCGTTAATCCCCCGAGGTCCCTGCAGACTTCCGCGGCGTTACAATGAAGCATGTGGGAACGCCGCTTCTGCTGTGGCGTCAATTTCAAGAAGGTTTCAGGTTAACTGTGATTAACTCACTTTTGGAACGCAAGATTGAAAAGCGGCCAGACAAGGTTCGTCTGCAAGGACGCATTCTGTTTCTTACCGAAGATCCTGAACTCATCAAGCGGCAGTTGGCAGGTGAGGACATGCCCTGGGATACGAAAAATCCCGCGAACAATCCGAAGCTGCGCGACGACATTTCGACTGATGAGATCACTCCGGCGCATTATTGCTTTTACTTTGACGAGACGCTGGGGGAGATCCCTTACCTCGGGCTCAAGTGCGGAAGCGTGACACCGATCGGACGCTCGGATGTAAAGCGCGGCGGATTTGTGTGTGCGGTGAGCGGCAAGCGGCGTGGCAAAGGATCGAGCCGCGAACAGTCTCCGTATGCGGAAATGTGCGCCGGGATTCGGGTGGTCATCGCGGAGAATATCGAGCGGATCTACAAGCAGAATTGCCAGAATCTGGGCATGCTGACTTCCACGAACTTTTCATTGATTGACCGCATTCGCGGCGGGGAAGAGATTGCGCTGAGTGAGTTTACTGCCGGGGAAGATGAGATCACGCGGCAGGTAATCGAATACGGCGGGCTGTTTCCGTTCAATGTGGCAAGAATGCAGGGGAAAGTGTTCTTGCCACCGATAAATAGTGCGGGCGGGTCGCCCGCGACTGCGCGAGCCATGACTGTTGCCGAGAAGATCTTTGCCCGTCACATGATCAATGAGAAGGGCGAAGTTGGCGTGTCTTCTGTAAAGCCCGGCGACACGGGATTTGCGCGGGCGGACCTACGGTTCAGCCACGAATATGTAACTCCGATGGCGGCGATTTTCTTCGAGCACTATGTGGGTAAGGACGCGAAGGTAAACGATCCATCGACGATTTTGTTTTTCCGCGACCACCTGACGTTTCTTGATGAAGTGATATCCGAGGAGAAGAAAAAACTTGGACTGCTCGATCTGGCGACCCAGCTCAAATTGAAGCAGCAGGATTTCGCGAAGAAGCAAGGGATCCGGTTGCATGGAGAATTGACCGACCGCAAAGGCTCAGAGGGTATTTGCCATTCGATTGTTCTGGAAAGCTATGCGCTACCCGGTCAGCTGAACATCGGCTCGGACTCGCACACGCCGCATGTGGGTGCGATCGGCTGCGTGGCATTTGGGATTGGTACCACGGACGTATTTAATTCCTGGATCACAAAAGATGTTCGGGTGAGAGTGCCGGAGTCGGTGAAGATCATTATTCGCGGCAAGAAGCACCCGAACGTTACAGCGAAGGATTTCATTCTGAAGATTCTCAGCCTCGACTATGTGCGCAGCGGGAAGGCGCTCGCCAAGGTCATGGAGTATGCGGGCGAAGCGATCGAAGACCTGAGCGTCGATGAGCGCGCAACCATGACCAATATGGCCGCGGAAATTGGTGGATTTACGGGGATTGTTGCGCCGGATAAAAAGGCTGTCGAGTTTCTCGTGGAACGGCGCGGCATGGATCGCAAGAAGGCTGAGGCGATGATCGAAGGACTTTACAGCGATCCGGGAGCGCAGTATGCGCACGTGATCGAACTCGATGCCGCGGAAATTACGCCGATGGTCGCCACGCCGGGGGATCCGGGAAACGGGAAATACATCCGCGAGATGAATACACCGGTACCGGTGGAGATTGCGTATGGTGGCACTTGCACCGCCGGCAAGAACGAAGACATGGATATGTACGCGCTGGTGCTGGCTGAGGCGTTGAAACAGGGAAAACACGTCGCGGATTCCACCAAGTTTTACATTCAGTTTGGGTCGCAGGAGACACGAGAGTACTGCATGCGCCGTGGATATCTAGAGGTCTTCCAGAAGGCTGGGGCGCACGTGATCGAGCCGAGTTGCGGAGCTTGCATCAACGCTGGACCTGGGGTTTCGACGCGCCCCGATCAAGTCGTAATCAGCGCGCAGAATCGCAACTTTCCCGGCCGTAGCGGTCCTGGGCAGATGTATCTGGCCTCGCCACTGACGGTGGCTGCTAGTGCTGTGGCGGGATATATCGTGGAGTATGAACCGAGCGAGAAGAAAGAACTCGTGGGCGCGTAGCCTACCAAGTATTTCTGTTCGGGACAGCTAACCTGGGCGCAGCCTATTCGTCCTACTGCCAGGAGGACGCCATGAACCGTTCCCGCATTATCCTCGTTGTCAGCATCGCAGTCACGTTCGTCTTAACCGCGGCTGCATTCCACGCTGGGACGCCTGGCACTTCGCGCGTAGGATCCGTCACTCCAACGGGGCATATGCTCGAACCCCGCTCGGGCCATGCGGCAACGTTACTGCCGGACGGAAAGGTTCTCGTCGTCGGCGGTATGCGCCGTAATCAGGATTTCTATAAGTCGGCCGAACTCTATGATCCAGAGACCGGTAAGTTTCAGCCGTCTGGAGAGATGAGCGAGAGGCGTGTCAGCCCGGTCGCGGTGCTACTGCGCTCCGGCAAAGTGCTCATCGCTGGAGGATGGATCGGACATGGCTGCACGAACTCCGCTGAAATGTACGATCCTGCCACAGGGAAGTTCGCGGCAATCGGCAGCAAGATGACTGCGGTGCGCGGAGACGCGCGGGGAACGTTGCTTCCGGACGGCGATGTTCTAATCACTGGCGGTTCCGACCACGATGCGCCCGGAGGAATTGCGTCCGCCGAAATCTTTCATGCGTCGACGATGACCTTCGAACGTGTTGACCCGATGCACTTCGCACGCGTGGCGCACACGGCGACTCTTTTGCGTGACGGGCGGGTACTGATCGTCGGGGGTCGCGGGGATAAGGTAAACGCCATCGCGGAAATTTACGATCCCAAAACGCACCGCTTCAGCGACACCGGCCTCCTGAATACTCCGCGCTACAAGCACACAGCCGGACTTCTCCCGGACGGCCGAGTCCTGATTGCTGGCGGTTCCGACGAGCGCGACTGGCACGGCAATTTGAACAGCGCGGAGATTTATGATCCGAAGAATGGCAATTTTACTGCGGCCTCGCCGTTAAACGACGCCCGGTTCAAGCTGCCGGAGGAAGCGGTGCAGCTTACATCGGGACGTTTGCTGGTGGCCGGAGGAAGTAAAGAAGTGGAAGTCTTCGATTCTGCGAGTGGAAAATTCCTAGTCGGGTCGGGCCAGATAAGCGACGCATGGCACTTCATGTCCGAAACCAGATTAAAGGACGGGAGCGTGCTTTTGGCAGGCGGATATCCGAATAACGATCAAGCCACGGCAGAGACCTGGATCTACAGGCCGTAAACGGATGCAAGGCCCAGCCGTTCGCCCTGGATATTACTACTCGTACGCCTGGATATTCCTACTCCGCCGCAGCCCCACGTTTTCGTTTTAGCTCGCTAAGAGCAGGAAAAGAGCTTGGCGCCACCGATGTCCGCTCTTCCGGTTGCGTGCCCTTCAGTCGAGAGGTGGCCAGTAACATAATTGCGTCGCCGAGCAATGGAGGCGAAAAGATCGTGGCGTTCAGTCGTCCTTGGCGAACCCAGGCCTGTCCTGATTTGGGAACCCCGTCACAACCTGTGATTGGAAGGGCAAGCCAGGCGTCGCGTTCCTTTACATCCGACAATTCTTCAAAAGCGTGACGGGCTCCGATGGCCATGTCGTCGTTCTGGCACGCGATCATGCCAACGTGCATCTCTCTTGACGTACTCAAGGAAAGCCACGATCGGATGGCGTGAAAGCCGCTCTGCTGGGTCCAGTCGCCTTTGAGCGTCTTTATCATGATTCCCGGAGGTTTTGTGGACATCATCCCTTTTGTTCGCAGGCGAGCGACATCGCGAACGGCCGGACCTTCGATGTAGAGAACCGTCCCAATTTCGCCCAGCAGGGCGGCCATCTGTTGGCCTTGAATTTTCCCGATGGCTTCGTGATCCGACATGACAGAGAAGACGGGAACCGTGGAGTGAAGACGGAGTTCAGGCAGGTAATCGACTCCCGCATTGATTACAGCCCAGGCGATCCCGGCGGAGACTGCAGCCTTGGCGACCTGATACATGCCTGTGCCGACCGGTTCCACCAAAATCGCGTCGGGGCGCTTCTTGGGGTCCTGGATGAATTGCAGGACCTGCTGTGTCTGTAGAACGGCATCGTTGTTCGCGTAAACGATCTGGAGGTCGGCGCCGAGTTTAGCCGCGGCAGTTTGCGCCGAAGCCGCTTGTTCGAGCTGGTAGTCGTTGTCCCTCGTGATGAGGGACACGAGGATCTTCATTTTGTCCATAGCCGGATCCGCACTTCGTGGTGAAGACTTACGACTTTCTATCATGATTAACGCATTTCTCGGTACCGTAGTTGTAGGTAACTTAAGTTATGGGCGGTTTGCATTGCCGTCCGAACGAGGGCGCCGAGAGCGACGCCTGTAAGCTTTGGAATCAATGGGCGGATCGACCGTCGATGCTCGTAAATGGTTGAAAATGAGCGGGATGGTTGAAATGAGCCAGCCCGTTTTTCGCAACTTTTAGCTGTCTGGACTGTTCCAATAGGTAGATGGATCGGAGAGGTTCTGGAACTCCGGGAAGAATCGGAAAAGCCAGACCAGGAGGTGATTATGCGCTACGTAAAATATGTCGCGTTACTGGCGGTGCTGATGGTTCCGCTGGCGTACTCGCAAGCGCAGGTGAGAGTTGGGATCGGCTTCGGCGGAGTTGGTGTAGCAGTAGGGCCGGGCTACGTGGCTGGACCGCCGGTTTGCGCGTACGGCTACTATGGATATGCTCCGTATGCTTGTGCGCCCTATGGCTATTACGGTCCAGACTGGTTTGTGGGTGGCGTGTTCGTCGGTGCCGGCCCGTGGTTCCATGGCCCTGGATGGTTAGGCCGTTGGGGATGGGCCAATGGATGGTACGGTCGACCGTGGTACGGGCATCCGGGTTGGGGCCGCAGCTGGTACGGACGCGAAGGTTGGGGCCATGAGGGCTGGGGCCGCGAAGGAGGGTATGTCCACAGCTACAACGGTGGCGGCTTCCGCGGTGGAGAGGCCTTCCACGGTGGTGGCTTTCACGGCGGTGGCGAGTTGCACGCGAACAATGCATTCCATGGGGGCGGTGGTTTCCACGGAGGCGGATTCCACGGAGGTGGTGGTCGCCGGTAAGTTGTGACCGTTGAAGCACCAAACAGGGCTGGCAGCGCGGCTGCCAGCCTTTTTTTCGCCTGAGGATATAAGGGTGCTCGACCCATTCCCAGCATTCTTGTTAGAATGGCGCGTCGCTCAACTGCCGCAGTAGTAAAATGAAACAAGACCTTTCAGGAGACTGACACCTTTATGGCATACGTAATTGCTGAGCCGTGCGTCGGCACCAAAGACACCGCCTGTGTGGATGCGTGTCCGGTAGATTGCATTCATCCCAAAAAGGATGAGCCTGCCTACGCAACCGAAGAGTTGCTGTATATCGATCCGGTGGAGTGCATCGATTGCGGCGCTTGTGTCCCGGTGTGTCCGGTATCAGCGATCTTCGCGCTGGATGACCTGCCGGAAAAGTGGAATGCGTTCACCGAGCGCAACGCCAAATATTACGGGCGGTAGAATCTCGAGCCACGGTTGCGGAAGCGAAATTAAGAGGCGCGCGTCTGGATAGAGCGCGCCTTTTGCATTGGAGAGGCAGGCGTTCCGCTATCGCTTGTTGGCGTTGCCCAGAATCTCGGTGTCTTTGCCGGTGTGAGCCTTGATCGCGTCCAGAATGCGGATGTAGTTCTTCTTGTCCATGCGGAGGACGTAGGATTTAGGCAAATCCTGGTCCTGATAATCGATCTCCAGCCAATGGGAGCGAGACTTGGTCAGCATCGCGACGGCGCCGACTCCGATCGGTGCTGTTAACACCGTACCCTCATTGATGCGGTGGTGTTTGGTGAACTCGTACGAGAACTTTTCGATTGCCGCATAAGGGATGCTCACGGCGGTGCCCTTCGCGGGCTGAACTTCCACAGCTTTGGCGCTGTCACTGAAGGTCAGTACAGCCTTGTTCTCGTGGCCCTTTGCGTCCACAACTTTGATGTGGCGGAAGGATGTTTCTTCGGCCAGGCAGAGACTACAGGCAAATGAAAACAAAAAGAGTATCTTGAGGATTCCACGCACAGTCTTTGCAGTATAGCGGATGAGGCGAACGATCTACCGGTGCGTCAGATCGAACATGACCGCCCCGCTTGATACGCTGGCGTTCAGAATTGAGGTCAGGCGCTCGAGGTTGTGATGTCCCGTTTTGTGAAACAGGTAGCTCACCCCAATCACCCCGGCGGTCTCCAGCGCGAAATTCGAAGCCAGCATGGGAGTGCTGCCGGCGAACAGCCGCGTCGCGGGATTCAACTCTCGGCCGCCGCTGGCCAGGTTGGCATGAGTCACAAAGAAATCGGCCGTAGCCGCCGCTCCGTTTGCGGCGAATAGGACGCGGTTTTCGCGATCCCAGAACGAGTGCAGAACAGGCCTCCTTGGTGGTGGCGCAGCAGCTACGAAAGCAAATCCACCGCTTGGCAAGGGCTCAGCGCTTGTCGGCATTGGCGCTGGCGGGTTAAGAGAGGCCATCTCCACGGGGTCAGCAGAAGTCACACCGGGTTGCTCGACCTGCGCGACGGCCGTTGTTTGATAAATGCAGACCGCCAGTAGAGTTAAGCTCAAGCAGCGAAGCTCGTTACGATATGAAGGATTTTTCATGATGACTTTAGTCGAATGCCAAATCGTCCACCTGGACATGTACTTTCGCAGCAGACGCAGCGCAAGGAAACGGTCCGAAAGTGCTCAAAATCCCGATTACCGCCGTGACTGGCGGTTGCCATGTGGTTATGCCTGATTCATTTGGAAGCCGTTTTCGACCGCTGCGGAACTTCCTCTAGAATCAGTGCAGCTATGCCGCTCAGAGAATCAGAGGCGATCGTGCTGCGCACGTATCCGCTCCGCGAGGCGGACCTGTTGGTGACTCTGTTCACCAGGACAGAGGGAAAGGTGCGCGGAGTCGCGCGATCAGCCAAGAAGTCGAAGCGGCGATTTGGAGGAGCACTCGAGCCCCTGACATATGTGCGTGCGTTTTACGACGTGAAGGAGCGACAGGACCTGGTGCGGCTGGATGCCTGCGAGGTGCTGGAGTCTCCGATGGCCACTGAGGTGACGTATGCCCGCGCGGTCGCCCTGGGCCATGTTGCAGAGTTGCTGGATGAGTTGCTTCCAGATCATGAGGCCAATGATGCTATCTTCCGCCTCACGCTTTCGGTATTGCACGTTCTGGCTGGAACGGAACTCTGGATGCCGATCACATATTTTGAACTGTGGCTGACACGCCTGGTGGGCTTCCTGCCAGAACTGACCGAATGCGTCGCCTGCGGGCGCGCTCTGAATGGCGATCGAGCCTACTTTCATGCGTTAGCTGACGGGCTCATGTGCGCGGAAGATAAGAGACTGGCTTCGTCGGAGATATCAAAGGAGTCGCGCGCATGGGCGGCGCAGATGTTTCGAGCGCCGGTGGATAGTTTTATGGAGGTGTCGTGGCCGAAATCGCAATGTGCGGATCTGCGGAAGTTCCTGATCCAGATTCTGCAGAGGCATATTGAGAAGAAACTAGTGACGGCGGGGATGCTGGAGAAGGTTGGATTCTAAGACGGCCTATTAAGACGAATATCAGATCATGGGGATCATCATGACCGACAGATGGGGAAGACGGTTGTTCACGACAGGTGGAGTAGTGCTCGTGCTGATCGGGTTGGTGCACTCGCTGTCTTTGTTCCAGAGGCCGGTTCCAGGAAATGATACCGAGCGGCAGTTATTTGATCTGACATCCCACTATAAATTCGACGTCATGGGGTCGATGCGCACCACGGACGATTTCCTGCGCGGGTTCAGCATCTCATTCATGCTCGGCGCGCTGTGCCTGGGGGCAGTCGATCTAACGCTCTGCCGCGAACGCGATGGGCTGCTGAGGCGGGTGGCGCTGATCAACACGATCTACTTCGCCGCGATGACCGCCATAGGCCTACGTTATTTCTTTGTTGTTCCCAACTCGTTTCTGGCGGTGGATCTACTGATCTTCGCAACAGCATGTCTGAAACTGCCGAGATCGGCTAGCTGACGGTTGGCCGCTCCATCCGCTACAATCATCGATTAACCCTAGAATACCGATATTGCCTGTGAATCCAGCCAAGGCCAATCCGCTTACATTTCAGGAACTTATCCTGCGCCTGCAGACTTTCTGGGCAGAGCGCGGATGTGTGTTGCAACAGCCTTACGACGTAGAGGTCGGAGCGGGAACGATGGCGCCGGAAACGTTTCTGCGCGTGCTCGGACCAAAACGCTACAAAGTCGCCTATGTGCAGCCGTCGCGGCGTCCGGCAGATGGACGGTACGGAGAAAATCCGAACCGGTTGTTCAAGCACATGCAGTTGCAAGTGATTTTGAAGCCACCGCCGGAGAATGTGCAGGAGCTATATCTGGAGTCCTTAGGCGCGATCGGGATCGACCTCAGGCATCACGACATCAAGTTCGAAGAGGATAACTGGGAAGCTCCGACGCTGAGCGCGTGGGGAGTCGGATGGCAGGTGATGCTTGACGGGCTTGAGATCACGCAGTTCACCTACTTCCAGCAGTGCGGTGGAGTGGATCTGTTTCCGATTTCCGCCGAACTGACTTATGGACTGGAGCGCATCGCTGCCTTCCTGCAGGACGTCGATTCGATTTACGAGATAGCGTGGGCGCGCGATCCGGAGAGTGGGAAACTCGTGAAGTATGGGGACGTCCGTTTGGCGGACGAGTTGCAATTCTCGGTTTACAACTTTGAGTGGGCCGACGTGGAGAAAGCGTGGAAACATTTTGAGTTGTGCGAATCTGAGTGCAAGGCATTGATCGAGAAATATTCGGAGTTGATGAAAGACGAGTCGACCCAGGATAGGAATGCCCGCGAGAAGGCGCGTTTTCCGCTTCTAGGTGCGTACGATTTGTGCCTGAAGTGCTCGCACCTGTTCAATATTCTGGATGCTCGGGGGGCCATCTCGGTAACCGAGCGAGTGGGCGTGATTGCGAGAGTCAGAGCGCTGGCTGTTGGGATCGCGAAAGCCTGGGTGGATCAGCAGAAGAGTGAAGCAGCGGAGATGTCGGAAGAACATGAGCCCGTGAAGCAAAAGGCTAAAGGGTCGAAGGAGAGGCTGGCAGAGGTCGGAACATAACCTTCATCGGTCCGAGGCATAGTCCGCAGCCGTTCGGAAGCACAGAGCACGATTGGAGTAGAGACCCTTCGACTTCGCTCAGGATGACAATTTATTTCGATATTGTTGATTTTGTGTTGTGACGCACATCACAGCGGTACCCAGCGTACTTTTGAGAAACTTGATGGTTTGAAAGCATGCCAGATTTTCTACTAGAGATCGGATGCGAAGAAATTCCGGCGCGAATGATTGACGCGGCCTCCGAGGAGCTGCGCCAGCGCGTGGGCTCCCTGCTGACGCGTGAACGACTGTCGGGTGGAGAGGTTACGAGCTTCGATAGTCCACGAAGATTGGCTGTCATTGCGTCCGGTATAGCTGCGGCTCAGGCCGACGTGGTCGAGCAACTGACCGGCCCGTCTGTGAGCGTGGCGTATAAAGATGGGCAGCCCACCCCAGCGGCCCATGCTTTCGCTAAGAAAGCAGGCGTCGACGTCTCAGCTTTGGAAAGGACCGCAACGCCCAAGGGCGAGTACATTGCGGCCAAGATCACAAAGAAGGGACGCGCGGCCGCAGAAATCCTGGCTGACTTACTTCCGAAGGAAATCGCGACGATCTACTGGCCCAAGAACATGTACTGGCGCAAGCCGAACGAGCGCTTTGTGCGCCCGGTTCGTTGGCTGGTAGCGATGCTCGACGGCGGAACGATTCCGCTGGAATTCGACGGCATCCGGGCAGGAAATCAGTCACGCGGGCACAGGGTCCTCACCGACGAAGCTGTCACCATTCCGTGGGCTGGGTCGGCTTATGTCGATTCTTTGCGGAACGCAAAAGTTCTGGGTCGTTGCGAGCGTGAGCAGAGAATCCGCAAGGCTCTGGACGCGGCTGCGCGCACTATTCCGGAAGCACGCTGGCGTGAAGATAAGGCGCTGCTCGACACAGTTGTGAACCTGACGGAGTATCCCTCAGCGATTTTGGGAGGATTTGATCCACAGTTTCTGGCGCTGCCTGAAGAAGTTCTGGTGACCGTGATGCGCGATCACCAGAAGTATTTCGCGCTGGAGGATGCATCGGAAAAGCTGCTGCCCCACTTTCTGGCAGTGCTCAATACCGACAGCGATCCGCAAGGACTGATTCGCCATGGCAATGAGCGCGTATTGCGTGCCCGCTTCAATGACGCGCGATTCTTCTGGGAGACGGACCAGAAGAAGTCCCTACTCGAGCGCCTTGAATTGCTACGGAATGTGACATTCCAAAAGGATCTTGGCAGTTATTACGACAAGACTCAGCGGGTGCAACGGCTGTGCAGTTGGATGAATGAAATTTTGAAACAAAATCAGGTCACTGTGCGCCCTGGCGTTGTTCACAAGGCCGCATGTCTCGCCAAGACCGATCTGACGACCGAACTTGTTAAAGAGTTTACGGAACTGCAAGGAATTGTGGGTGGATTGTACGCAAGAGTGCAACAGTTGGATCCCGGACTGCCGGAGGCGACGCGTTTTGCGATCGCCGATGCGATCTACGATCAGTACAAGCCGGAGTCGACGGACGATGATGTTCCGCGTTCGTTGGAAGGCGCGGTGTTATCGATCGGAGACAAGGCGGACACGATTGCAGGAATGTTCAGCCTGGGCCTGGTGCCGAGCGGGTCGAAAGATCCATTTGCGCTACGCCGGCAGGCGAATGGAATCGTGAAGATTCTTGCTGAAAAGAAGCTTCCTCTGCGATTGAAGGAGTTGATGGGCGACGCGCGCACGGGGTATCAGAAGTCAGAAGCAGAGAAGAAGTTCGTTGACGACGACAAGTATCTCCAGTCGATCAACCTTTTCTTCCGTGAGCGGCTGGAATTTTATCTGCGGGATTTCCTCGGTTATGCGTATGACGTCGTGAAGGCGGTGCTGGCTGCCGATGCCGACGACGTTGTGGACGCTCTTGCTCGCGCCGAGGCCGTGAAACAGGTTCTGCATATGCCCGAGTTCCAGGCGATTGGAGCGGCTTGCAAGCGCATGCGAAATATCCTGCGGCAAGCGGAGGAGAAGGGCATTGCTCCGGCGGTAACCGTCGAGGCCCTTCCGGATTCCGCCGAAGAAGAAAAGAATTTGATCACCTACTTAAGTAGGCAGGGATCGAACGTGGAAGAACTTCGAAAGAAACGTGACTATGTGGAAGCTCTGCGAGTCTTGTCGACGGCGCGGGAAGCTGTGGATAAATTCTTCGACAAAGTAATGGTGATGGTCGATGACACACGGGTGCGTGCGAACCGTTTGGCGCTGCTACAAGCGCTGCTGAGGGAGTTTTCCACGATTGCAGACTTTTCGGAGATCGTGAGTGAAGGTAAGACATAAGAACATTGTGTAATTGTGGTAATTGAGTAATTTGGAAATTTGAGAACTTGCTGAGGCCGATTGGTAAATCACTCAGTTATCCGATTACACAATTACCAAATTCCTGCAGTGTGAAGCGAAATTATGAACGACAAAGGACTCATATATGGCGACGATTACTCTCCCCGAAGCTGAAGTGAAGGAACAGAAGAAATCCACAACCAAGTATGTCTACTCGTTCGGCGGCGGCAAGGCGGACGGAAACGGCAAAATGAAGGACGTGCTGGGCGGCAAGGGCGCGGGTCTTGCTGAGATGACGAACGTGGGGCTGCCGGTGCCTCCGGGATTCACCATCCAGACCGAGGCGTGCCGTGAATACATGCGCGGAGGCTTGTCATCCGACGTCGACAAGCAAATGGATGAGGCGCTGGCAAAGCTCGAAGCGCTGCAGGGGCAGAAACTCGGCCAGGGCGAGAATCCGTTGCTGGTGAGCGTGCGCTCGGGCGCGAAGTTCTCGATGCCTGGAATGATGGACACCATTCTCAACCTGGGTTTGAACGACGAGAGCGTGCAGGCGCTGGCGAAGCGCAGCAACAACCCTCGATTCGCGGCCGATTCTTACCGACGATTGATTCAGATGTTTGGCAATGTCGTGCTCGACATCGAGAAGTCTGCTTTCGATGAAGTTTTCGATGCCAAGAAGAAACAACGCAAGACCAAGTTCGATACGGATCTGACTGCCAAGGATCTGCAGGAAGTGATCGTCGAATACAAGAAGGTCGTTAAGAAGCATGCCAAGCGCGACTTCCCGCAGGATCCGCGGGAACAGCTGGTGATGGCTCGCGACGCGGTGTTTCGCTCGTGGCAGAACGATCGCGCCAAGACGTATCGCCGCATCAATAACATCGATGACATGCTCGGCACCGCAGTCAACGTGCAGGCCATGGTGTATGGCAATCTCGGCGACACGAGCGGCACGGGCGTGGGCTTCACGCGCAATCCGGCCACTGGAACCAACGAATTTTATGGCGAGTTTCTGATGAATGCGCAGGGCGAAGACGTCGTTTCGGGCGTGCGTACACCGGTTCCGATTCTAGAACTCAAGAAGATCATGCCGAACGTCTACGACCAGCTTCGGGAGATCACGACGCGGCTGGAGAAGCATTACAAAGACATGCAGGACTTCGAGTTCACCATTCAGGATGGGAAGCTCTACATGCTGCAGACCCGCAACGGCAAGCGGACGGGATTGGCTGCGGTAAGAGTCGCGATTCAGATGGTCGAGGAAGGGCTGATCACGAAGGAAGAAGCCATCTTCCGCGTTGAACCCAATCAGTTGTATGACTTCCTCGTTCCTCGCTTGGATGAGAAGAGCACAAAAGTCGAAGTGCTCGCGACCGGACTGCCGGCGTCACCTGGCGCTGCTGTAGGTCAGATCGTGTTCACGGCAGATGAGGCGGTGAAAATGGCGGGACACGATGCGAACAAAAAGCCCGTAATTTTGGTTCGCGCCGAAACGACGCCGGAAGACATTCACGGAATGGAAGTCGCGAAGGGAATTCTTACTTCTCGCGGCGGCATGACCAGTCACGCTGCAGTTGTGACGCGCGGCATGGGCAAGTGCTGCGTCGCGGGAGCGGGCGACATTGATGTCAGCGAGAAGACACGTGAGATGAAGGTGAAAGGCCAGACGTTCAAAGAAGGCGACTGGATTTCGCTCGATGGAACTACTGGACGGGTGATCAAGGGCAAGTTGAATACTCTCGATCCTTCGCCCGATGATCCCGAGTTGCAGAAGTTCATGCAGTGGGCCGATCCGCATCGCACGATGAAGGTTCGCGCTAATGCCGATATTCCACGCGACGCGATCCAGGCGCGTGCATTTGGCGCGGAGGGAATCGGTCTGTGCCGCACGGAGCACATGTTCTTCGGCGAGAAGAAAATTGGTCACATGCGGACGATGATTCTCGCGGACAACGAAAAGGACCGCCGTGTTGCACTCAAGAAATTGCTGCCTTTGCAGCGCGAGGATTTTGCAGGAGTCTTCAAAGCGATGGATGGCCTGCCAGTGACGATCCGCACGCTGGATCCGCCGCTGCACGAGTTCCTGCCGCGCCGCGAAGACTTGATGGTCGACATCGCCCTGTTGTCGTCGTATGGCGCGAAGCAGAAGAAGGAACTTGTCGGCAAATATAAAGATTACGGAGTGAAGGGCATTGGCGATCTGAAGAAAGCTTTGCCTCTGCTACTGGCTCGAGTCGAACAGTTGCATGAGTTCAATCCGATGCTGGGACATCGCGGTTGCCGGTTGGGCATTACCTATCCGGAGATTACCGAGATGCAGGCGCGCGCTATTTTTGAGGCTGCGGTGGATTGCACAAAGAAGGGAATCAAAGTGCTGCCCGAAGTCATGATTCCGCTGGTGGCAACGCTGAAAGAAATGGCGAACCAGGGCGCGATCGTGCGTCGTGTTGCGGAAGAAGTGTTCAAAGAGAAAGGGATGAAGGTCGAGTACATGGTCGGCACCATGATCGAGCTGCCGCGGGCTGCACTGGTGGCGGACGAGATCGCAAAAGAGGCGGAGTTCTTCTCATTCGGTACAAACGATCTCACCCAGACGACGTTCGGTTTCTCGCGTGACGACATCAACAAGGTGCTTCCGACGTATTTGGCCGAAGGCATCCTGAAGCAGGATCCGTTCGCCGCACTCGATCAAGAGGGCGTCGGACAACTGGTCAAGATGGCGACCGAGCGCGGGCGCAAAACGCGCTCGAAGTTGAAAGTCGGCATCTGCGGCGAGCACGGCGGCGAGCCGTCATCGGTCGAATTCTGCTACAAGACCGGACTCAACTACGTTTCCTGCTCCCCGTTCCGTGTGCTGACCGCACGGTTGGCCGCCGCACAGGCTGCAGCAGCCGAGACGTTGAAGGTCGAGGGCGGAAGAACGAAGTAATAGACAAAACTCAAATAAACATTTCGGGCCCACGCCAGGATGGTGGCTGTGGGCCCGATCCGTTTCCTGGAGGTATCGCTCTTATTTCGCTAGGGATAGGTCCGCATCTCGCGGCATTAGAGACGCTGGGGTTGAGCCGAACGCATCGTTGCAGCCGCTCACGAAACTGATGAAGTTATCTAGTTTGATTGAACCGTAGGTTCCGACGCCAGCGCCGAAGCCGAACGTTGTGCCGTAGTTATTAGTGTAGGACTGCACACCGGCGGCACTCGTGATCCTCATCGTCACGAGCTTCGTAGTGGGGCAGTAGAAGACATCAAGGATGGCCGGGCTGGGCACCGGGCTTGAGAGGGTGAAGAAATCACTGCCGCTGTTGTTCCCGGTGTAGAAAGCTGCATGGTCGAAGGTCCCGGTACCGTCCTGTGCCTGGATCTTCACAAAAGCGTCGGTGCCACCGCCAATATTGCCTACCGCAATAGCCCCGTATTCCAAGTCAGTTCCACCCAGAAATACAACTGCAGAGGCAGCCGACATTTTGGCTGCAGTTTTCAAGTACCCGAGCGATCCAGTTGCGCCAACCAGTTCGTGGTTCGAGATGGACAGGCTGCCAGAAGTTGCAACCCAATTTGTTCCCAATGCAGCACGGTTGAAAGCATCCGCTTGTGCAAAAACTGAAGTGGTGCACAGCGATACTACGGCCGCGACCGCCAAGGCGAAGATCTTGTACATAGAATTGTTCTTCATTCGAACTCCTTTGTGTACTCTCTTGTTTTGATTTGAAATGCCCCAGGAGACCAGGAAAACGGTAACGAACTATAGCACCACTTGCGTCACGTCGGAATGATTATTTGCGTGACACCCATTTAGCTGGGAGTTTTGCGGGAGCATTCGCGGGGACGGACAAATCGGAATGATAAGTAGTATCTGGCCGGACGAGCGCGATCGTGCCACTGCGATTGAATGCGTATCAATGATTTACGAGTCGAATCGCTATAAGAGAAACAGTGCTCTACTGCACCTTCTGCAATCGTGCGATCAGCTTTTGGGGCAGGCTTTCTTCGGAATCGGACCACAGGCGCCGCGATGTGGCGCGGGTGCTGGTCTCAAGCTTCTTACCGAATTCCACCAACTTGCTGACGTTGTCGCGAATCTTGGCCTGGTTCTCATCGGTCAGGCCAATATTTTCCGGGACGAACAACGCATCAAGTCCGAAATCGATCTCGATGTGCCCGGTCTCGTTGAAAGTTCCATCGTCGAATTCCTCTCCCTGGGCAATGATCCTTACCAGACTCGGAAGAAGGTGCCATTCGTTCCCGGACTCATGCGGCGTCCATAGATCCCAGTAAGCTTCAAAAACGTCAGCGTAATCATCGTGAATCAGGTCGGCAGCAATGACGATCGCTTCTTCCGGCGTGATGCCTGGAGCAAATCGCCTTTCCAAAATGCTAGGTTCGTTCCAGGAGACAGGCTGGACAGCGATGTATGTGACGCCCGGACGCTGCTCGGAAAAGGGAAACTGCTTCAGCACGGAGTGCGCCGCGGGCAACATCGCAGGGCCCTCGAAATCGGGGAACCACAAGCTGAGATAGAGAGGATCTGGCATAAGTGCGATTGAGGAGCGTTGAAAGAATATTGTAAATGTATCCGGATAGACGGTGAGATGCACGGTTCGATAAAGCTCAATCTGCCGACATTGCGGATGGATGTCCGCCCGGCGACGTCCTAGAGCTCTCATCCGCTGAGTCCAGCTGGTCGGCTGCCGAAATGGGGATCGTCGCTCTTAATAACGTGCCATCCAGGTTCGATTCGATCTCAAGCACGCCGCCCAATTCCTTCAGCCGCTCGCGTATGCCTGCCAAGCCGACGCCAACGTTGCCCGTCTTCCAGAAGCGATCGAGCACTTCTCGGGGAACGCCCATCCCGAAGTCGCGAACAGTCAGGACCACCCGCATTTTGTCGAGGGTCAGCCGTACCTGCACGGCGCGACTTCCAGAGTGACGGTGAACGTTGGTGAGTGCTTCCTGCAAGATCCGGAACAGAGCGGTTTCCATGCGGATGGGTAACCGATGAATGTGCGCAGGCAATTCCAGCTGCGTTGCAATTCCACTACGCTGTCCGAAACCTTCCACATACCACTTGGCTGCTGATGCGAAGCCGGCCTCGTCGAGCAGCGGAGGATGTAAGAGATGCGAAAGGGTGCGCGTATCAGAGATGCAACGGTCGACCAGTGCGCGGGCTTCCCGCAGGTGCGGAGACTCGACTTTGTTTTCCTGCACGAGCATGTCGATGGAAATCTTAGCGGCGGTGAGATCCTGTCCCAAGCTATCGTGAAGTTCGCGGGCGATACGGCGCCTCTCCTCGTCTTGAACGCGCAGTAACTTTACGGAAAGGCGGCGCAAGGCTGCAGTGCGCTGTTCCACTAACGATTCCAAGGCATCGTGCGCACGGCGGAGCTTGTCTTCAGCCGCGGCGCGTTCCCGAAGGTGGTCTCGAACCTCATACTGTCGGCGCCGCGCCAGGAGTGCGCTGCGTACCGCGCTGATGAGCGTCACAGGCCTGAGCGGGCGCTCAAGCAGAGCGATGTTCCCTAACGGAGCTCGCGACCGAACCGCTGATTCAGTGGAAGCAGTACTCAGTCCTCCGCCTGTCAGCACGATAATAGGAAAGTCGGACCATGGGGGCTGAGCGGACACCCTCTCTGCCAGAACGCTGATGGTTCCGTTCTGCAGGACCTCTTCTGTGATGATTGCGGCCCCCGCATCCTCGCAGATAGAGCAAGCGAGCGTTGCGAGGGTAGGCACCAGCGTGATGTCCACGAGGGACTGGCGCAACACTCTCTCGATCAAAGCCGCATCTTTTCCGAATGGAGCGAATATCAGCACCGGAGGATTGCTGGCGCCGACGCAGGCCTCAATCATTGAGAGGACCTTTCTCGATCATGGGGGCCAGCGATGTTGGACTGCCGGAGAGAATCCCCTGAAAGTCAGACAACGGTGCTCCCACGAAAATCCGATCAGGGCCCAGTCGCAACTCACGGATCGAGCGTTCATGTCCGCCGCTGCGTTTCTTCATCATCGAGATGGCTTGTCTCACCTCTCCCTTGCTTTCGAAGTAGCGCAGGACGAGGATGTTATCCGCAAGATAACTCACGTCAATCGGAGTTTGCATCGCACTGCCGACCAATCCCATCTGAGCAAGTACGAGTAATGTGAGAACTCCGCGATTGTTCAAATAGGTTAGTAATTCGTGCAGATGGAGAGCGAGAAATTGCTCGCCTGGCATGGCCTGAAGAAATCCGTTCAGACTGTCGATGAGAACGGCTCGCACGCCGTGTTTCTCAACGGACTCACGCACCATGTCAACGAACTCGCCTGGGGAGACTTCGGCAGGATCCAGATGTTCGATGCGCATGCGGCCGTCGCGCACAAAAGGCTTAAGATCCATGCCCAATCCCCGGGCCCGTCCCAGCAGAGTGTTTATGGTTTCTTCAAAAATAAATGCGACCGAACCTTCTCCACGCTCGGCTGCGGTGGTCAGCCAGCGCATGGCAAGCGTCGTCTTGCCGCAACCTGCCGGTCCTATTAATAAAGTACTGGTGCCGCGGCCGAGTCCTCCTCCGGCAAGCGTGTCGAGTTCCGGGATGCCGCTTGCGGCCTGGCTTAGGTTTTCTCCGTCTGCACCGTACTCAGCGGCGATTAGGCGCGGAAATATTACAAGGCCACCGCTTCGGATGATGTAATCGTGATAACCCTCGCGAAATGCGCAGCCGCGCAACTTGGTGACCTCGAGACGACGAATTGTCTTTCCATAATTGCGTGGTACCCGATCCATAGAGATGACCCCATGCACGATGCTGTGTAGTTCGAGGTCAACATAACGGCTACTGCGATCATCGAGCAGCATTACCGTGCAATTTTCCGGCGCGTACTCCTTAAGCGATAGAACCTGGCGCCGATAGCGCAGGGGATCTTTCGCCAGCATACGCACTTCCGAGAGAGCATCGATGACGAGACGATTCGGCTTGCGTCGGTCGACCTCGGCCATGATGGTCTGCACGCGGTCATTCAGTTCCACCTCCGCCGGATGAAAGACTGTGTATTGTCCTTCCGGCTTCAGATCTTGCTCGCTGGGCCTTACTTCGAGCACGGCAGATTCATCGACTTTCAGGCCGTGCATCGCGGCGACCGCCAGCAGTTCGTCACGGGATTCCGAGAGCGTAACGTAGAGCACTTTTTCGCCCTGTCGAAGACCCTCGGCCACAAATTGCAATGCCAGTGTTGTTTTCCCTGTGCCTGGCTCTCCTTCTACCAGATAGAAATGTCCGACAGGGAAACCGCCTCTCAGCACATCGTCGAGACCAGGACAACCGGAACTACACCGTGTGATTGTGGGTGCTAACTGTTCTTCCAGCATGGAATTGCGTCTTGTCCGATCCTTTCTTCCGTTATGGCCTATTCTTAGATGCACGAGAGGTTTCCCCCGCATGGAGGTGCTTCAAGGCCTACCTATTTTTTGAAGAAAGCACGATTGCCGTGAATACATTGTTTTCTGTAGAAAGGAGATAAGGTAGGTACTGACAGGCACTGCGAAGGGCGGCGCGATTACGACCGAGCGGAGGTCATGAATTGCACTTGCCGATGCAAAGTTTAGCGAGTGCCAATCCCGGGTGTTCTTTGACAGTGTTTCGATCGGGCTGTTAGCATAAAATGTTCGAGAAAGTGTTCCTGCCTTACCTCGTCCCCGTCGTCTAGCCCGGCCTAGGACATCGCCCTTTCACGGCGGTAACACGGGTTCAAATCCCGTCGGGGACGCCAACAT
>Ga0209168_10001176_pt1 | contig 21313 bp, 17 predicted proteins | sample Coa_R1_FD_187156 | JGI IMG/M metagenome (GOLD analysis project Ga0209168, IMG submission 187156) | Surface soil microbial communities from Centralia Pennsylvania, which are recovering from an underground coalmine fire - Coalmine... | ecosystem: Environmental > Terrestrial > Soil > Unclassified ...
AACTTTTATCGAACGCCGAGCAAAGTGTCAGTTCCGTTCCGAAACTCACGACTGGGACGGAATGTTTTCAACGTCGTAATCGTCGAGACTGATGCAAAGTGAACGTTGGATGGGCTCGACGGTTATGACCAGTGTGCGTGAACCTTTCAGCCCCACCAGGATCCCTTCCACTCCGCTGAGAACTCCGCTGCAAACCCGGATGCGCTGGCCAACGTTCAAGAACGGGTGCTCCTTTACCGGCACTCTGCGGGTGAGGACAGTTCTGATTGACTCAATCTGCTCATCTGGAATCGAGCTGCCGTCCGCCTTGTGGCCAACGAAGTCAACCACGCCAATCGAGCGAAGAACCCGCACCCGGTCGCCGGAGAAATAGTCGATTCGCACAAAAGCGTAACCGGGGAAAAGTGGAAGCTCTACTTGCGTTCGTCGATCGCTCCATTGGCGAACGGATGTCACCAAGGGTAGGAAAACCGGGATCCCCTGTCCATCTAACTCTCGCACCGCCACTTTCTCATGGCGGGAACGTGTGCGAATCGCATACCACTTGACCTCTAGGCCCACTGCAGATGCGACCGGCACCGGAGTGTTTTCAATCAGATGGCCAGTCATATTCACAGCTCCGCCCTCTCAGTCACATTTGTGACTGCCTTGGAATTGAAGTACACGACTCCCTTCGAGCCCACAGTCTCGAAGAACGGCAACACTCCTAGCTAGACGACCAGTAACTCAAAATTGGGGGGATTGGCTGAACAAATTTGAGCACCTGCAAAGCAGGCGTTAAGCTTGGAAAGAAAGTACAGGACGTCGCAAAACCGTGCAAGTGGTAGAAAGTCTTAGAATCGATAGGGACTAAAGACCCTACCTATCGTCCGATTTGCGCTCTGGACGTCCGTTTCGTTACTACCCGATAGTGCCATTTACGTAGAGTCTAATTTCCCATAGCCTAGGCGATACTGGGGTTTTGTTCCTCTGTCAGCGGGACCCGGTATATCCTAAATTCCAACGAAGCGAGTCTATGAACCAGCCAACCATTGTTGCAAGTGAAGCTCGGCTTCGGGTATTGGCCGCGGACACAACCTCAATGACCACGCAGTTGCTGGTCGACGCCCTGGGACGAAGTGGGAAATTTGAGATGATCGAATCTCCTTCCGATTCTCGGGCCTTGCTCCCTCTTATAAGAAGAGAAAAACCAGCGGTTGCGGTGATCAGTGCACAGCTGGAGGATCCCAAGAGTCCAGCCAGCGATTTAGTCAGGAATTTGCGCATAGAATCGCCTGAGACCCGCGTGGTTATCTTGCTGGATTATTCTGAACCGGCGGCGATTATTGCGGCTTTTCGCGCGGGTGCTCAGGGCGTGTTTTGTCGTACCGAACCCTTTCATTTGCTCGCGAAATGCATCCAGTGTGTTGCCAGGGGAGAAGTTTGGGCGAGCCGGAGTGAATTGCAAGCGGTACTGGAGGCCCTGGCTCAACCGGCGCTACCGTGCTCATTGACCTTTGGAGTAGGGCTGCTTTCGGCACGGGAAACGGATGTTGTCCGATGCCTGGCTGAAGGCCTAACGAATCGTGAGATCGCCCTTCGGCTGAAACTGACAGAGCACACGGTCAAGAATTACCTGTCGAGAATTTTCGACAAACTTGGTGTTTCGAGCCGCGTTGAAGTGCTGCTTTACGCCGTGCGCAATGCGAACCAGCAGCGCTCGTCCGCTGCTCCGGCTGCCCGTCGCCGCTCTCAGGCCGTTACCATCTCAGGGCGTCAGGCTAATCAAGTTCGCCCTAAGGTACAACCAATTGCCCCTTAGGTTCGGCCGCGAGTTGTCAAGTTGGATCTCTTCGAAGACCATTGTCAGGGTAACGTGTTCGCCGGAAGCGTGAAATTCAGACTGATTCGCGTTTGGCTGGCATCGGGCATCACTTCATAGCGCCACTGTTTCACAGCCTGAACCGCAGTATCCGCTAGCAGCGAATTTCCGGAAACCACGACAATTTTTCCTATTTCACCACTGGGCCGAATTTCCGCATTGAGTACGACTGTGCCTTCAATGTGCTGGGCGCGAGCTGCCGATGGGTAGTTAGGCTCAACGCGATGAATCAATCGTCGATCTGCTTGATGTAATCCCGCCTGTCCCTGACCGTTACTCGTCGGACCGCCGGAACGGTAAACGACCTTGCCATTCTGAGTAATCAGCAGACCACCATCTGGAACGGGAGGAGCACCTAGATACGTGGGGGAGGCTCCAGAGACGGCCGTTTTGGGACTGAACGAGGACACCGCTGGGGTAGGCGAACCTTGGTCTTTCTGGGCGCTTGAAAGATCTATGGTTGTCGGTTTCGAAGATGTCTTGTTGACCCTTGCCTTGACGCCGCCGCTCCACCCGACAACGATCCCCAGCGTCACGGCGGCAGCGATGACCACAGTGAATAAGACGGTTGTCCAAAGTTCACTGGCATTGGTGGTCAGGGCCTTCTGTGACGAGTAATTCTTTGGCAAGTCGTTCGCTTCACCACCATGCTCTATAACTTCATGTGCGCGCGTTACGGGCAAGAGACGCTCATGAGTCGGAGCGGCGTTCGCTCGCTGCCGCACATCGGTGATACCGCGTGCGACCCGACCCGCAAGCGACCGCAAGAAAGCAATCTCCTTTTCCCCAAATGCGTTCGGCGAAGACGAAAAGACTTCGAGCAGTCCGAAGATTTCATCTGCTTCTCCGAGCGGTATCACCAGCATCGATCGCACACCCAACTGCCTGCAACTCTCGCGGTTCGCTTGGAGGTCGGTCTCGGAGTCTCGACAATACTGAATCTTTCCAGTACCGAGGCAACTTCCCACCAATCCCGATGCCGTTTCGACTCGCACTCCTAGATCGGGAGCATTCTCGCCCGTGGTAGCGCGGCACACAACGTCACGGCCGCGAGCTAGCGCAATCGCCGCACCTGTGGCTCCTGTTGCCTCTCGCGCGCGCTCAACGATGTCGTGCAGGTATATGTCAACTGCCAGATCGAGTGAGGCAGGTCCACCGCCGTGCGATGCGAGCTTGCTTGCTATATCAGTAATCGCTTCGGAGGTTGGATCGTTCAGGAAATCACTGGCGCCGTCAGGACTTTCGCCCTTCCGCGAGTCCCACGAAGCTGTATGGTCCCGCACGAATCGGGAATCTTCAGCCATAACCCGAGCGCAACCTTTCCCACCGTAACGGCGGCGGATGGAGTGCTACGTGGTTATCCAAGGAGCGTTTTCCAGCCGCCACTTGCTGTTGAAGCGGAGTGTTGCGCGAATCCTGACGGATGTCAATATCAACGCTGGTAGCTTTCCGAATTCGGAATCGCGGCCGTTGCACCCGCAATTCCCATTTCGGTCGTTATGGCACGGCAGTGGACGTTTTCCTAAGCAGGGCACCTATACAGGGCAACAGAATTCTGTAGAATCATTCTGCGCTTGCGCCATAGGCTAATTGGGCGGGAAAGATTTGATTCCATAGCATTTGGAGATACCCGGATGCACATCACAGTGGTAGGTTCAGGCTACGTCGGATTGGTCGCTGGTGCTTGTTTGGCCGATCTCGGCCATGAAGTCATTCTCGTCGATAATGACGAGCGAAAACTAGCGGCACTACGCGCAGGCCAAGTCCCAATTCATGAGAAGTTCCTCCCCGAACTTCTGAACCGCCATCGCGGGAACCGGTTGCACTTTTCCAACGACCTGAAGGAGGCCGTTCGCGTGAGCTCGGCGATTTTTGTTGCCGTTGGTACGCCTCCAACCGAAAGTGGCGAAGCTGATTTGTCGTTTGTTGAATCGGTCGCTCGCGAGATTTCCGGAGGAATTGACGATTACAAGGTAATCGTAGAAAAGAGCACGGTTCCCGTTTATACCAGTGATTGGGTTCGTAAGATCATTCTGCGCAACGGATCTGACCCCGAGTTGTTCGATGTTGCATCCAACCCTGAGTTCCTGCGCGAGGGAACGGCCGTCACAGACTTCCTTTTTCCCGACCGCATTGTCGTCGGCTGCGACAGCTCTCGCTCTGCTGACGTTCTCCGCAACATCTACGCCCCTCTGACTGACGGGAGTTACTACAACCGGGTAGACGCGATCCCACAACCGGATCGCGCGCTAATTCCTCCCCCTTTGATTGTGACCAGCACCAAAAGCGCGGAACTGATCAAACACGCTTCCAACGCGTTTCTCGCAATGAAAATCTCTTTCATCAACGCGGTCGCTTCAGTCTGTGAATCTGTCGGAGCGGACGTGAATCAAGTCGTCCATGGCGTCGGCACTGATAGTCGCATTGGTCCTCGTTTTCTGAATCCCGGCATCGGCTACGGTGGATCCTGTTTTCCAAAAGACGTAATGGCATTTCGCGCTGTCGCGCGGGAACATGGATACGATTTCCGGCTGCTGGACGCAGTCATGCAGATCAACGAGGAGCAGCGTCACCGTTTCTTGCGGAAGGTCCACAGTGCGCTCTGGACGGTACGCGGCAAACGACTTGGAGTTCTTGGGCTCGCGTTCAAGGGTGGAACGGACGACATTCGCGAGTCCCCGGCACTGAGTATCGTACAGACCCTGCTGCAGCAAGGGGCCCAGATTACAGCGTACGATCCGGCCGCGATGGAGCGTACCCGCGAGGTGCTCGGCGACAGGATCGCGTATGCAAATACACCGTATGAAGCTGCCCATCATACCGATGCCCTTCTTATCCTCACCGAGTGGGAAGAGTTTGCAAATCTTGATCTCAAGCGGCTACGGGAAGAACTCAGATACCCGATCGTGATTGACGGCCGCAATCTGTATGATCCTGCCGTAATGGCTGCACAAGGATTCACATATTTCAGCGTGGGCCGTGCCGCTTCTTATCCGGACGGAGTTCCTACAGCCGTCTTGCGAAATGGCAAGAAGGCATGAAACGAGCTCTAGTTACTGGAGGCGCGGGGTTTCTGGGATCGCATCTCTGCGATGCCCTGCTTTCCGAAGGTTGGGCTGTGGTAGTCGTCGACAACCTGCTCACGGGCCGTCGGGCAAATATCGCTCACCTAGGTGCCGAAGCCCGCTTCGAATTCGTTGAGAAAGATATTTGCAAGCCTTTCGACGTCGGCAAGGTGGACTACGTCTTTCATTTCGCAAGTCCGGCGAGCCCCGAGGATTATCACGCCCATGGCATCGAAACACTACAAGTCGGCTCGCTGGGAACATTCAATGCCCTCGATCTCGCTCGCAAATACTCGGCGAAGTATTTCGTCTCCTCCACTTCCGAATGCTATGGCGATCCGCTCGAGCATCCTCAAAAGGAAACTTACTGGGGACACGTGAACCCTATTGGGCCACGATCGGTGTATGACGAAGCCAAGCGCTTTACCGAGGCGGTAACCATGGCGTATCGGCGTTATCACAAGGTCGACACCCGGATAGTGCGCATATTCAATACGTACGGAACCAGGATGCAGTTAAACGACGGGCGCGTCGTTCCAAACTTCATGAAACAGGCTCTCCGGGGAGAGGATCTTACTGTTTATGGAGATGGCAGCCAGACCCGCAGCTTCTGTTACGTAAGCGATGAGATCGATGGGTTTCTGCGTCTGTCGAAGTCCGACGAACACCTTCCCGTGAACATCGGAAATCCTAAGGAATTCACAATTCTCGAATGCGCGCAGATGGTTCTGAAAGTGACCGGATCAAAGAGCCGAATTCGTTATCAGGAACTGCCCCAGGACGATCCAAAGCAGCGTCGGCCCGATATCACGAAAGCACGACAATTATTGGGGTGGGAGCCAAAAGTCGACCTTGAATCAGGTCTACGTCTTTCATTGGAGTACTTCAGGAAGGCTGTTGTGGAGGATTCCGCCGCGGCACGTTAGTTGCTGTCAGGCTCAGTGGCGGCAACAAAATCAATAAGCCTCTTAACCGAGAGCTGTTCTTCCTTCGTCTTCAAATCGAATGCTACACCCATACCGTAACCTGGATGGGAAGCCTGCACTGTTCCGCTGAGCCTGAGCTTCAACTCGTAGGTACGGACGAGGATTTCCACCGAGGATCCCATCGGAAATGGCAGAGACACTTCGAGGTAACAGCCGCCAGAGCTCAGATCGGTAAGGCAGCAATGATTTGGAACCGACGTGCCTGCATGGTAGACTTCGGCTCCAATCCTGCAGTTGTATCGAGTCTGGGTGCGGCGGTTATTGGCATCATTTTCTTTGGCGGACTCGGATGGTGTCTGCGAAGAGCCCTGCTCGCGCGCGTAATGCTCCGTCTGCAGGCTGCCATGCGTCTGTTCCGCGACGGCCGATCCGGCGAGTTGCAAAGACTCTTCCATTTCAACAGTGACGTCCGGCAATTCTCGTTTGCCGCTTTTGGTAAGGTTAGCGCCAAGGAATTCATCCATCAGCCGGCGGGAGCTCCGGGGAACATCCAAAAACTGAATGCCACCGCGACCATTCCACTCCTGCCAGACCAGTTGACCAGAAAGACGTACGCTGGATGACTGCCCGGGTAATTTGAACTGAAAATAGACTTTGCTCGTCGGCGGCAATTTCTTCCCGAACACCACCGACATGCCGTCCTTCGCCAGATCCATCAAGGTCGCTTTTTCCTGCTCGACGTTGGCATAATCCACAGTCGCTTGCGTATGCACTGCGGCCCGCTCGCTCTTACGTTTGTCCTTGCGCATTACGGCTCGCGCTGCCCGCAAGCTGCTCAGAACCCGGTCGTAAGAAACTGGCTTGTATAAAACGAAGTTCACACCCAGAGAAAACAACTCGCGAATACTTTCTTGCGAAGGCACAACTGCTACGGCAAGGCTGGAATCGTTAAGCCGCGACATACGCGTCTCACGCAACAGCGAAAGAATGTCCGACGTGGACTTCCCGTCGACGATGATCACATCAAACCGCTCTTGTGCTGCGCGAATACCGGCTCGCACAAAGTCCGGACAGGCTTCCACCCGGATGTTCAACTCATCCAATACCTGTCGCAATACTCCTGCGGCGGTTTCGTCGGCGCATACGAGCAGAGCAGATAGAGTCATACCTGGCATTCATCGTAAGGTTCCGCAGGTTTCGCAAACAAGTTACCAGGGTCATGCTGAGCGAGATTCGCCGGCGATGGAAAGCTGCTAACTCGAATGAAACCCCTGTTAGTGACACCAGTAACCACACCCCCGCCCGAAAGGTCAGTGCAGGTCTATTGGCCGCTCGTGCTTTGACGCGACCGCAACCCGTTCCTAGGATGAACAGTGACGCGATGAAGGAGCGCGTGCCGCTCTGTTTCATGGAGCGACTGCGATCCGCCCCCATGTTGACGTTCTTGAACGGGAGAAGGCGTTTCCGAAAATCGGCACTTCCTTCCCGGAAAGATCATATGACCTCGATGAAACAACGCGGATTTTCGCTACTCGAACTGATGATCACAGTGGCGATCGGCTTCACGATCGCGGGCGTCACTTTCATCGCGATGATGCCGATGTTCAACCGGAACCACGTGGATCTGGCCTACGACATCACCCTGATGGCGCTGCGAAATACTCGTCACCTGGCGATCACGCAGAGCCACCAGTATTACGTGAACTTCAATCCGGGCGGCTTCCCGGCGGGGACGATCCAGGTCACCTACCAACCGCCGGCTGTGGGTGGCATTCTGCCAGCTGTGCAGCAGGTTGTCACCTATGCATTGCCGTCCGATGTCAGTTTCTCTGTAAAGGCTGGGTTCCCAGCGAGTGCTCCCGATGGGTTCGGCAGCGGAATCGTGCCTATCGATTTTGGTCAAGGACTCGGCGCGGGCAGTCTCAGTTACGTTTGCTTCATGCCCGACGGATCTTCGCGGGACAACCTGGGGAACTACAACAACGGAGTGATCTACATCACGCGGCAGGCCGATCCCACGGTCTATACAGCAAAATCCATCAGCGTTTGGGGAGCCACCGGTCGCATCCGCGGCTGGCGCCTCTATAACCAGTCAGGAACAACCCTTTGGGTACAACAATGACGCAGAGCAAATTTCAAAAATCGGCAAGGCGCTCCGGCGATCAGGGCTTCACCCTGATCGAAGTCATGATCGCGATCGTGGTGATGTCGGTGGGCATTCTGGCCGTGATCGCTTCATTTGCGACTGCCGTAGCCGCCACACAATCAGCGCAGGAAGATCTCATCGCCCGTCAGAAAGTGCTCGAGGCGATGGAAAGCATTTACACGGCCCGAAACAGTCAGCAGCTTCCCTTCGCGGCCGTGGCCAATGTCTCTAATGGTGGCATTTTCCTTGATGGTGCCCAAACGCTGAAGTGCGCTGGTCCGGATGGACTGGTCAACACCGGCGATGACGTAAATTGCACAACTCAGGCCGGTGCGAACTGTCCCGACAACGGGGCGGAATGCATGGTGTTGCCTGGAAACGATGGCATCCTTGGTACCGCCGATGACGTCACGATGAGCCTTGGCAACTTCACTAGGACCATCGCGATCACCCCGACTACTTATCCGACCGGCCCCAATGCGGGGCAGGTCAATCCGAACATGATGGCAATTTCCATCACGATCAGCTATACGAAGGCCGGTATCCCTGCCCGGTCATTCACAGCCAATGGGCTGATTACGAGTTATCACTAGAGCTTTGGACGAGGAATCTCATATGCGAAGCCGGAAATTGCAACACGGTTTTACCTTGCTGGAATTGCTGGTCGCCTCGTCGATTGGTCTGACCGTCATTCTCGTCATGATGAGTCTATTCAAGACCGGCATGGATGCCACCATGAAGGTCACACAACGCGCCGAGACGCAGCAGAATATGCGCGCGGCCATTGAACTCATGACGAAGGACATCAGTCTTGCGGGGGCTGGATTGCCTTCCGGTGGACTGCAACTTTCAAGTGGTGGCCTCTCGAAATTCGCGTGCAACCAGACCGGGACCTGCTATATCACTGGCGACACATACCCGAACAGTGGCACCGGAACGGCAAACTACATGTACGCCATTGAGCCAGGCTTCGGCGTGGGTGTGCAGAACGGTGTCGTCATCCCCAACGCTCCCGGCCAAACCAACAGCAGCTTCACATCGGTCTATTGCGATTACAACTTCCCGCTCTCGAACTTTGCCTTCACTTTCCCGAGCGGGACCCAGGCGAACGTGACGGTGAATAACGCAGGCGTTACTCCGAACAACATCCTCGCGCCAGGTGGACTGCAGGTCGGAGATTTGATCATGTTTACCGTTTCCGTTCCGGGTAGCGGGACCGCCGGGAACCCCAACGGAAACAGCGCGGTTCAAACAGCGGCAGTAGCCGCTGAAATCACAGGCATACCAAACGGAACAACGATTAACTTCGCGACGGGCGACGCTCTGAATTTCAATTTTACTTCTGGCACAAACAACTTAGCCGCGGTCGCTACGGCGGCTGGCGGAGCCGGTGCCCAGACGAGTGCCTGCCGGCTCCAGGTTGTGAGCTATTTCCTGCAAGTCCCTCCCGCAGGAGGAACGGTTCAGACTCCACGGCTGATGCGACAGGTAAATGGCCTAAATGCTGTACCGGTTGCCGATGGAATCATCAACCTGCAGTTCACCTATGACGTCATTAATTCGGTGACGGGCACTGTAAACGCAAACGTGCAGAATCCGATCGGCGCCGGCGACTCTCCCAGCCTGATTCAGAAGGTCAACATATGGATCATGGGAATGAGTCTGACCCCCGACGGAAATCGCTCCCAGAACATGTACCTGGCCACTGCGGTCAGTACAAGCAACATGAGCTTCTGCAACTCTTACGGTTCTCAGACTACACAATGCCAATGAGATACGAAGGTACAGAGGGAGAAACCATGCGCAAGAAACACCAGGACTCACGAGGCTTTACTTTGATCGCAGCCCTGCTGCTGACCGTTCTGCTGTCAGGAATGGCGGTGGGTTTGCTCTATATGGTGAGCAATGAAGTCCGCATGGGCGGCAACGATCTGGAAGGAAACATGGCGTATTACGCCGCCGAGGCGCAGATTGAAAACCTGACCTCGCAGCTCTCCCAGCTTTATCAGACCTCACAGTCGCCGACTGCCGCTTCCATTACCGCATTGGCCAGTTCCACCAACTGGGCCAACGTCGTTCCAGGCTCGAATATCGCAAATGTGAGTTACAACAGTCCGTCGGGGACCCCCATGATTTCATGGCCTGCGACTCAGACCAACGGAACGGCTTGCCCGAACGCACCCAACCCGTGCGGATCCTGGGACATCGTGGGCGCGGGATCGGACCAGGGAATGGTAGCTACTCTGATTCCGTTCACGTTGACGGTAACGGCGACCCGCCAAGCCGGAACCGGACAGAATTCCACTGACGCCGCTGCCGCGACCGGATCAGCCGCCACCCTCACTCGCACCGTTGAGGTTGCGCTCCTTCCCGCCTTCGAGTTCGGCATATTCTGCGATGGCGATTGCGACTATTTCGCCGGCCCGAACTTCAACTTCGGAGGACGCGTTCATACCAACGGAAGCCTTTTCTTGGCGTCGGGCGCAAAGCTCACGTTCACCGACAAAATCGCGGCTGTGAAAGAGGTGATCCTGGATCAGTTGGAGAACGGTCACGCAACCTCATCTGGCTATACAGGAACCGTCTACGTTCCAAATGCTGCGGCTGGTTGCCCCTCGGCCCCAGGCACCGGCCCAGCTGCGAACTGCCCTCAACTTACCGCTGGCAGTTGGACGGGAGGCTTTCCTCCTACAGGTACTCCAAACTATAATCCCGGCCCGTGGACGACCATTTCCAAGTCCACCTTCAACGGGTTCATCGAAAACGGATACACGGGCGCGACTAAGCTGCAGCTGCCCTTCGTAAACTCGTCGAAAGTCGGCGCCATCGACATTATCCGCAAGCCGACTCCCGGCGATAGTGCGCTGCTGGCCAGTTCTCGTCTCTATAATGAGGCTTCGATCCGCATCTTACTCGCCGACACTCAGGGTGATTTGTACCCCGGAGAAACTCGCACCGACAGCAGCACGCAGGACATTCAGATCGGATATCCATTCACGAACCTGGCCAGCGGAACCTCGGGCTATGTGCCCGTTGCCGCGAGCACGGTGACCGCAGGCGGCAACATGTACCTGGGAGTCGCTCAACCGAAGAGCACCAGCAACAACTGGTCAACGGTGGCGCCCACCGGATGCACCTCGGTGACCTCGGGCAATCCTGGGTTATGGCCAAATTGGTCGCTTTTCGGCCAGGTCACTGTTTCGAATAAACAGTGCCAGGGTGCGTGGCTGCGCGTTGAATATCAAAACGCCGCCGGTCAGTGGACAGGAATTACCACGCAGTGGCTCGGCTACGGGTTTGCTCGGAACTACGACACTCCTCCGACTCATCCGTACAACACGTCCACGGGGACGGCACCGCTGTGCAGCAACCTTCCGACCTATCCTGCTGCGCAATGCCAGAACAGTATCAGTCCTGCGATCCTGATCCTGCAGCAGCTTCAGTCGGCCAAGACTCCGGCCAACGCCTACGGCGCCGGTACATCGTATAACTTCATTCCGCTCAACTTTTATGACGCCCGCGAAGGCGAACCACGCGATACTCGCCCCTCGGGGGACACTGGCGTCAACTGCAGCCCGAACGGAATCATGAACTCTGTAGAACTCGACGTAGGCAATCTCTGGCTCTGGCTGCAAAGGGTTGGGCCGTACAGTGGAGGCAGCGGCAATCTGGTTACGGCTGCGAACTACAACGGCTACATTCTTTACTTTGCGGACCATCGCGGCATGTTGACGGACGCGTATCCGTTGACCACGTTCAACAACGGCTTCTCCGGTATGTCGGGCCTCAATGACGTTATCAACAGCAGTTCAGCCGTCGGCGTGCCGGATGCGGCATTAGAGCCGATGTCCTACTACGCCACGGCCTCGCCAACGCCGTACTCACCAGAAGACGTAGCTGTGAAGGGCGCTGCGGTGAACCTCGGGCACGTAGACAACTGGGGTCAGACGAACTTGGGCGCAGGTTTCGGCATCACGCCCTCACCGACGAACACAAAGCTGCCTTACTACATTTACGGTTCTGTCACGGCCAGCGCGGTGCAGTGCTTCTCCGGTAGTATCACCCTAACAGGCGGAGCCATCACCGGATTTGCTCCAACCTATAACGTTTCCACGGCAGAGTGGAACATGGTCACGGGCCCGCGGCACGCCCTTCGTCTGGTTGATGCCGGGATGGATACCGCTGGTAACAGCTATGTTCCACCTACGAACGGAACCTTGACCAATAATGGCAAGGGTTTCACCGTCGCATCGGAAGAGCCGGTGTACGTTTATGGAGACTACAATACTGGCCCTGCAGATCCGTTCTGGCCGAGCGAGAATACCACGACAACTCCGCACTCGGCAGCCGCCATCATTGCCGACTCGGTGACTCTGTTGTCGAACCCTCCGAACACTTCCATCAACAGCAAGATTGGCTGGACCGATCTCGAGAGCTTCGTCTATCCAGCGACGCGGGCCAATCGACCGGGGAACACCAGCTATTACCGTATGGCAATCGCTGCCGGCAAGAGTATTCCCTTCCCGCAGCCCGCGTGGGGCGGACAGGACATGGGCACCGATGGCGGTATGCACAACTTCCTGCGGTATCTGGAAGACCGCGGCGGCTTAACGGTCAACTACGCCGGATCGATGATCAGCATGTACTACTCGCAGTACAACACTGGAGTGTTCAAGTGCTGTAACTCGGTTTACAATGCACCAACTCGTAACTATTTCTTTGACACTCAGTTCCTGGATCCGAACAACCTGCCTCCTGGAACCCCATCGTTCCAGGACGTGGTCAGCCTGAGCTATCACCAGAGCTTCAGCACGCAGTAAAACGGGTTGAGGTAAAGCTGCCCCGGTCTTGTTCTTCCTCACAGGGAGAAAAAGACCGGGGCATTTTCTTTCCGCCTCCGGACGATTTTCCACAGCTTTCTTGTACCCAATGTTCATTCAACCTTGACCCTCAACTGTCATTCTCGAATACTGGCGTTGTCGACCGTAAACGTCATTAATGAGCTAAGTCATTTAAGCTCAAGATTTTACCCCTAAGTGATTGATGCCCATAGATTATTTGGCGATTTCCCGGTAACTCGTTGATTCCAGAGATTCGGGGGGGAGGGGGGTACCCCTGGTGATCAAATAGCGTTACCACAATGGGAAAAAGAAGAAATCACAAACGAAAATGAAATTGATAGTGAAGCGTGGCCCGCTCTTGTCCTGGCGTTTGGCACGAACGCGAGCACTTTGAGTCAACAACGCTTAATGCTTTCAGATTATCCCTTGGCCTTTGCCGATTGAGTAGAATCCTTTTCTCGTCGGGTTTGGGGACTCGACTCTTTTTCCATCTCAGATGACAACATCCACCTCCCGCTCGCGGCTTGTCTGGATATTGCTGACCTCTTTCGCTGTCGCTGGATTCGGCTCCTTCATGTTTCCGGCGTTCATCATACGGCCATTTCGCTACCAGAATCCTGGTTCGCTTTGGTGGGCAATGGCGGTTCGCCAGCGCGCGCCCATGGTCTCGCTCGTTTGTGCACTCGTCTGCTTCGTTCTGGTCGTAGCGATGTGGCAAGGCAGCACAAAATGGCGCAAAGCCGTGCTCTCAACCATGATGGTTTTGGTTACCGCGGCAGCAGTGATGTCACGGCTCAACTACTTCGAATGGATGTTTCACCCGGTCGACTCACCCCAATTTGAAGCCGAGTCCGCGAGCAAACTTGGCAGCGGAGAGATGATCCTCGCCGTTCGCTACAGCACCGATGCTCGCGCCTATCCCATTCGCGAGATGGCTTATCACCACATTCTCAACGATGTCGTCGGTGGAGTTCCGATCGCCGTCACCTATTGAACGCTCTGTCACACCGGTCTGGTGTGGACGCGAACAGTAAATGGCAGGGTGCTGCACTTTTATCTCGCAGGCATCAACAATCAGAATTTTTTGATGCGCGACAGAGAGACCGGCACATGGTGGCAGCAAATTACGGGAAAAGCAGTGTATGGTCCCTTGCGCGGCGCTGCTCTTGAACTGGTGCCCTATGACGAACTCACCTTCGGAGAGTGGAAGTCCGAAGTTTCAGACGGCCGAGTCCTCGCCCCCGTTCCGAGATATGTCAAAGAATATGACAGCAATTGGGAACCGGAGGTCGCGAAGCTGCCTGTAGTTATCAGTTTTCCTGGAACGGAGTTGAAGTCCCGCGACGTTGTGGTGGGCCTTGAAATCGACGGATCCAGCCGTGCCTACCCTTGGGATACTCTCGTCAAACAATCGCCCGTTATCGATCGCGTACACGGGATGCCGCTCCTGATTGCGGTTGGTCCAGACGGAAAGTCGTTTCGCACCTTTATCAGCCGCATCGACGGAAAAGATGCGGAGTTCTTCTTGAAAGGCGACGAATCAAGCAGCAGTCCAGCGGCGGGCAGTGCCAGCGACCCGAAGGTCTCAACGACATCTGCCAATGCCGATCCCAAGCAGCCTAAACCATTACAAAACAATACGGCGCCTGCCGCGAAAGCTTGGACGTTGCTCGATACTTCGACCGCGAGCGAGTGGAACTTTCAGGGCTGTGCGATCTCAGGCCCCTCTCAAGGAAAATGCCTCGACCGCGTCCCCGCTCTGAAGGACTACTGGTTCGATTGGCGCAACTATCATCCGGAAACCACGATTTACAAGCACTGAACAGCCCACAATCGATTCACAGGAGACAACGCAGCAGGCTGCGGTTCGAGTGTCGCGCGCGCCTCTGCTCTCTGCATGCCCGGCGGTGAATGTTTTACACTCCCTCAGGGAGAAAATCTTGCCAGCCATTCGCGCAATCTTCTGGGACGTGGGCGGCGTTCTGCTCACCAATGCATGGGACCATACGCAGCGCTCGGCAGCGCTCAAGCGCTTTGATTTGGATGAGCGTGAATTCCACGATCGTCACGAAATGGTCGTATCGTCGTTCGAGCGCGGCAAAATCACGCTGGACGAGTACCTCGAACGTACGGTTTTCTATCATCCTCGATCGTTCTCGCGTGAGGCATTTCGCGAATACATGTTTTCTCTGTCGCAGCCGCTGCCCGGGATGCTGGAGTTCGCTCAATCACTCAACAATTCTGGCAGGTATCTGATGGGGACGATCAACAACGAATCTCGCGAGCTTAATTACTACCGTATCGACAGATTCGGACTGCGGAAAATCTTCCGCCTGTTCTTCAGTTCCTGTTTTGTCGGCCTGCGCAAGCCGGAGCGTGACATCTATCGCCTGGCTCTTGAAACCACCCAAATCCCTGCAGAAGAATGCTGCTTCATCGACGATCGCGCTCTGAATCTGGAATGCGCTGCCCAACTGGGAATGCATACCATCGAGATGGATAGTCGGGAGCAACTCCAGGCAGATCTGGACAAGTTAGGAATCACAGCCTAGAAACCGAGTCTGGGCCATTCAGGAGTTCTTTCGGGCCGGGGTGGTTCTCACTCCAGCGCTTGCGGGTATATCCGACTCGAGAGTGCCGAGTGCCAAATCGCTCGACCAGCAATCAGCGGTGAGTCTCCATTCACCGTTGCTCTGTCGTGCGCAGACCCACAAGTATTTGCCGCGTTCTTCGCGGCGCTTGCCAGTCGAACTGGGAATCAATGCCTTGCAACGTCCTGCTTCGTAAGCCAGATCACCGACAACTTCAATTCGCAGAGGCTCCATCTCGACTTCACCAAGGCCGGCGTCCAGCGCTCCAAAGAAAAACTCACGCACCGCAGCCGCTCCGCGAATCGGAGGATAGTTCGAGCGCAACAGCAGCGCGTCTGAAGCATACAACTCGAGCAGATCATCCAGATGCTTGGTATTGCAGGCGAGTACCCACTCCTTAGTGATGGCTCGAACCGATGCCTCGGCGCGGCTGAGATCGCCGCGCAACGCCATCGTGGTCGAGCGTAGCTTATCCTCTCTGGCCACATCCCGCATCGGCTCTCCAGCGCGCGGATAGCCGCCCTCTTGTGCTCCAGGAAAGTAGTGATGGTGGTAGTGATGGTGGTAATGATGGGTCTCGTTTCCCGTCGGCCGTGTCGTTGGTGGCCTTATCGCAGGATCCGAAAACGAATCCGGTGAAACTGCCATTACAGTCGTGGGATGAGGCTCTCCCAGCGCAGAGCTCGGCGAGCTCCCAGCGCTGTGGACCGTCGCTCCACACATGCCGCAGAACTTGTTCCCTTCACGATTACGGTAGCCGCATACTTTACAAGCGACTCCCGCTAAATCATTGGCCAAGTCCCGCACTAGATCACCGGCTGCATCTTCAGCATCTTGCTCCGTGGCGAAGCGTTGTGCCGCATCCAGCGCTGCTGAAATGCCTTCAGACCCAGGTTTCGCCCGACCGGTTTTTAGACTTCTAAAAAACTCATCTAACTCCGGATTCGTACCCGCCGCCTCAGCCGGGCGCTCTTGCATCGATGTTTTTTTTTCTTTTTTATCCACGGATGGAGTCACCTGCTGAGGATTCTAGCCCAGCGGCTCCATGGAAGCTATCGATTGGAAAATTCGATCTTCCCTTCCGTTTCGGTGGGTACGCCATTGCAAGTCGCGGGACGGTACCGCCAGGTCCTCACGGTTTGCAGGACCCGACGGTCCCTGGCGATACCAGCGCTCTCCAGGATCAGAGGACTGTGCACGCGCCCGTCGGTGCCGATTATGAAGCTGACTCGCACTTTTCGATCATCAACCGACGAAGTCATTAGCGGGTTCGGCGTAGTCAGGGCCTGCGGTGCCTCGACATTCGCGCATGCGGGGCGCGAGCTGACGTGGGGCACGTCAACGTATTGAGAGGCGCGTCTGAAGGTTCCGGAAACTTGGCGCTCCCGATACTCTAGGACAGACGAACCAGGCGGGGACGCAGCAGCGATGCTGCCGGAGGCAGGCATGATGGGCGTAAGCACGAGAACCGCACGCAAGAGGACACGACACAGCATCAGGTTCGTAGTCTCCGGAGCACAAGTACAGGAGCAAGCTTCTCCGCAAATCTGGAGCCAGTCAGTCACATATTAATAGCTCTTCGATTTCAACGGCTTACGGGTTACTTGTCAGGAGAGAGGTTAAGGTCAGTGAAATCCCTTGCACAAATGAGCTACGCCGGTGCATCCCTCTAAGCTTTTCAAGCTCGGCCCAGCGTGATGAGATCTAGGAAGAAAACAAGGGAGGGATGAAAGGCAGTCTCACCTGTTTGGCTATCGAAGGTTCAAGTCCAGCACAACCCGAGGGCTTCGCTCACGAAAGGTTACGTGCCCGATCAGAAGCTGAAGGTCGCCTGCAAGTCGATTCTGCGGTTCGCGGCTGAACCGGGAGAGAACGGGCCTCCTTGCAGCGCGTTCGACACTCCGAAGTATCTTGAACCCAGAACTCCACCCGGACTGGCGACGTTTACATTATTAAACGCGTTCCGGGCGCTGATGCCGAGCGTCAAGTTGTAACGGCGATCGGAACTTGACGACATCGTCATGGGCCCGCCGCCACCGAAGAGCGGACCGCCGCGGTGCCCACCCCCGCCTCCTCCCGGCCCTCCAGGGCCGCCCTGGCTGCCTTGGCCAGCTGCAGCCTTGGCTTTGGGACCGAAACCGAACGTCTTGGTCAGACGTAAGTTCATGACGAAATGGTTTGGGCCGGTGCCGTAGTTGATCGGCACGAGCGTACCCGTTCCGCCGGTAGCATCGAACGTCCCCAGCGGAGTGCAGTAGAAAGGTGAGCCTGGGGTGTTCTGCACGGAGGGACATATCGTATTCGACACAAGTCCTGGACGGTTGTTGTATTGCGAATCGCCGTTCAAATCGAGGGGCGAGACGATGTTGTAAGGAGACCCCGAACTGACCACCATGAAAGGGCTCAGCCGAAACAAGTAAGGAAAGGCGATGCTGCCGCCGAGAAAGAGTCGATTTCTGACATCGAAAGAAGCGCGGCCATAATCCTGGCTGATATCGTATGAATTTGTTGGAAAGCTGTTGACCCCGGAAGTTTCACTGTTGGCGTAGTTCAGCGAATAATAGCCGAACATTTGCACCTTCGAGCCAACCCTTACATTCGAAATCACCATAAGTTGGTTTTGTTTGAAGTTGGCTTCTGAGACATACCGATAAAGATTGCTGCTGGGAATCGCGCAGTTGGGATAGCAGGGCGTCCCAGGATATGGCGCGTTCGCGTTGATCGTGAGGAACTGGTCGAAGCCGCGCGAGTTCAAGTAATTGACTGTCAGGGTCGCCGACTTGGTTAGCTGCCGTTCCACACTGATCGCACTTTGCACCGTGTAAGGCGCATGCAGTCTGGGACCGATTTGATAGGTCGTCGAAGCGACGGCCGGAGGCGGACCGCAGCTCGTGACAGGCGTGGTCAGCGGCGCATCAAGGCCGGGAAAGCAGGTCGGATTAGTCACCACGAACTGTTCCTGCGTGATGCCGTTCAGGCGCTCTGCCTGCAGCAAATTGGCCACTTGAAAGCGATCGTAAAAAATCCCTGAACCGCCGCGGATCACGACCTTGGGCGGCCCGCTTCTTCCACCCACTCCCCAGGCGAATCCGAGACGCGGAGCCCAGTCATTATGATCGTGAATAGCGTTCTGCGTCTCGTAACGAAGCCCCAGGCTAACAGTGATGTTGGGATGCACCCGCCAGTCGTCCTGAAAATAAGGTTCGACGTCATAGTAGTTGACCGCGGCAGTTGGCGAACCGGTAGTCTGAGAGAGTTGGCTAGGCTTGGAGCTCAGATATGCGGAGAAACTGGGAAAGATAAATTCACCATTGAACCCGGCACTCGAATAATCCGAATCGTGCGTGGCGCGAACTCGAGCACCAAATTTCATGGTGTGATTGCCGTGGATCAAGGAAGTGTAGTTTTGCACCTCGTAACTGTTCTGCAGGTCATTGAGATTTCCCTCACTGTTGCCGCCGCCAAGGAAATTACCCAACACGCTTACGGCCGGGTCTGTACTCTGCGGTGTTTGGACGTTGTTATCGCGGTTGTACTGGAAGCGCAACTCGTTGACGATCTTCGTACCAAACACCTGCGTGTCGCTGATTTGTACGGTGTCTTCCGTGCTCTTCGAGTAATACGCCTGGGTTGGCAGGCTGAACTGGTTGGTCAAATTGCCAGTCTCGGTATCGCGATAATACTGATAGCGCGCCGTCAAAGTATTGTTTTTCGTGAGGGCCCAATCCAGACGTGGGCCGAGATTCGTGCGTTGGCGCGGGTTCGGAATCGAACTGGCGAAGGTCCCACCGGTGTTGGGGTCCGTGGCATTAATGGCGGATAAGTCATTGATGTTGCGCCGGTCAATGTTGAAAAAGAAGGACGCTTTCTTGTTGATGGGCCCACCAATATTGCCGTTGAACTGAGTAGAGTAATACGGCGGAATGGTGGTTACAAAAGGATTGGGCGAGTTCCACGGAGAATTGTTGCCGTCGGCAAAGATCTGTCCGTGCAATTTGTCCGTACCGGGCTTAGTAAAGATTTCGATACGGCCGTAGCCCAGTTTGTCGTACTCGGACGAAAACGGGTTCTGATTGATGCGGATTTCGCGAATCGACGACTTGGGCGGAAGTTGCCCCGCGGTGAAACCGTCGATGTACATCTGACCGCCGTTCGGTCCGGCAGAAGGCCCAGCCAGCGCTTGCAGGTCTGACTCGAGTTCATCCGGATCATCGGGCAGCGCTTCGAGCTCTTTGCCGGAAATCGTGATTGCCCCGGCGTTGTTGTTGGGATTCACATCGATCGTAGGCGCGGTATCGGAAACCTGCACTTTCTGCGTCTCCACTTCAATCGCCAAACTAACGTTCAATCGCAGAGGTTGATCGGCGATGACTACGTTGTCATTTTCGTAAAGTGTGAACCCGGTGGCAGCAACGGTGAGTGTGTACTTGCCAGCTGGAAGACTCTTGAACTCATACATACCTTGCGCATTACTCTGAATCACGACTGGCGAACCATTGGCTGGCGTCATCACCACGCTAGCGCCGGGTATCGCAGCACCTGAAGGATCCGCCACTTGCCCACGTAGGGCGCCGCTTGCGTCTTGCGCGAAGCAACAAGCACCAAACATCAACAAGAACACTATGCACGTCGAGCGAAGACACTTCTGAAACTTCATCATCAACTTTTTCCGTTTCTATGAGTCGTATGAGTTGCTGGACCAAACTTCTTTTGCGCGAGATAAATTCCTATTGTGCTGCGTCGCCGCCAGGTGCGCCTCCCAAACTCCAAGGCGCCAACATCATTGCCTGACCAGCATTCGGTGACGCCTGAAGAATCGGTTCCACTCCGCTCAATAAGGTAATCGCGGTGTGGCCGGTTGACGGCGTGCCTTCCGTTGCCAGGACGATCACGGCGTCTCCTTTGTGGAGATTCAAGTCAGCCAGAGTGGAAGACGGAAGCCGGCTCAATATGCGTTGGAAGTCCGGCGGTCCGCCTGCTCTCGTCGCGCTGCCGCCATTCGTTCCTGCTCCCTGCGCCATTCCGTTCGGCGGCGACCCGCTGGCGCTCGCAGGCGCTTCGGATTTCTGCCCCGGCCCTTTGGCTGCCGCGCCCAAGCCTCCTGCAGTCATCGCACCTTTCAGCCGCATAGCGAAACCCTGGGCCATCTCTGGCGGTATTTTGTGCAGTTGCGAATCGGCTGTAACTTTCACCTCGACCGTCTTCTTGCTGACTAAATCCTGAACGGTCAAAGTGCCCGCACTTGCATCCACGGACTTCACCGTCGCAGCATACTGCGGGAAGATTCCCGCAAAGATCTCCTCTGCGGATATCTCGCTACCATCGGCATTTCGATTTCCCCGTGCGCGTAACTGGTCACCCGGTTGAATATCTTTCAGGCTGCTCACCTTGGCGTCTTCGGGCTTAGCTGAGTCTGCAGCGTACCGATACACGACGGTGTTCTTGCTCGTATGCACCACCACCGTCTTCTTGGCAGCCAGGCTCGGTGTTGAAATGACGACATCGCCCGCCGCAAGGTCGACGGAGTCGACACGACCTCCCATGCCTCGCTTTTGCCAATCCTGCCGCAGCTGATCGCTAACTGCGGCAACCGCTGCATGGGTTATCACAATGACTTCCAAGGCTGCGAGCGAATTCCCCTCCGCGGAGGCTGTGCCGCGAACACGAATCGTGTCACCAGCCTGCAGGTCCGTAACCTGGATTGGCGTTGCGCTCTTTAGATCCTTCTCGCCGGGCGCAAGCCGCAGGATACGAGCATTCGGCTGCACACTCACGGTCACTGCCGGACCAGACGTAGGTTCGAGAGTCAGCACATTTCCGCTGATCGATTTGACGGTCCCAATACGTTTTGCGATAGCCTGCTGCGCCGTCTCTGCCGTTTGC
>Ga0209168_10001183_pt1 | contig 21231 bp, 21 predicted proteins | sample Coa_R1_FD_187156 | JGI IMG/M metagenome (GOLD analysis project Ga0209168, IMG submission 187156) | Surface soil microbial communities from Centralia Pennsylvania, which are recovering from an underground coalmine fire - Coalmine... | ecosystem: Environmental > Terrestrial > Soil > Unclassified ...
GGGCTACGACGCGGTGCGCCACGATCTCGTGCGCCGCGAGCTCGACCGCCTCATGCCGCTCGACGCCAAGGCCACGCGGCTCGGCGCCCAGATCGAGCGGGAGCCGGCGCTGCTGCGCGAGCGCGCTCAGCTGCGCGACGCCGAGGCCGCCCTGCGTGCGCGCATTACGGATCTGCGCGCGCGCCAGGCGGCGCTCTCCGTGTCGGAGCAGCAATACGCGGCGCTGCGCGACGAACACGCCAAAGCGTCGGACGAGATGCACGCCGCACAGCTCGCGGCCGCCACCGCCGAGAGCGAGCTCGCGTCCGCCGAAGCAGCCGAAGCGCAAGCGCGCCTCGCCGCAGCCGAGCTCGAGGAGCGGCAGCGTCTGTTAGGCGAGCTCACCGTGCGCAAGCGCCTGCACGAAGAGCTGGACCGCGCGTACACGGACTTGCGCAACGATCTCAACTTCCAGCTGCGTCCCGAGCTGTCCGAATTGGCGAGCGGGTTCCTCACCGATCTCACCGCCGGCCGCTACACGGAGCTGGAGCTCGACGACGCGTACAACGTCGTCGTCCTCGAGGACGCGGTGCCGAAGCCGGTGATCTCGGGCGGCGAAGAAGATCTCGCGAACCTCGTGCTGCGGCTCGCCATCTCACAGATGATCGCCGAGCGCTCGGGGCAGCCGTTCTCGCTGCTCGTGCTCGACGAGATTTTCGGCTCGCTCGACGACGCGCATCGCGCGAGCGTGTTGGAGCTGTTGCGCGGACTGCACGATCGGTTCGAGCAGGTGATTCTCATCACGCACATCGAGTCGGTGCGCGACATGCTCGACCAGGTCGTGACCGTGCGGTACGACGCGTCGACCGGCGCATCGATCGTGAAGCGCGATGATCGCCAGGCGCTCGACGTGGGCGACCTCAAGGCGGCGGAGCTCGCGGGCGCCGGAGCCGCGGACTGATGGCCGTGGCGCGGTCGTGGCGTACGGGGCACCATCCCGATGGCCCGCAGCGGGCGCGTGTGGAGGACATCCCCGCCCTCAACCAGGTCTTCAGCGACAGCTTCACGGAGCGCTATCGCCGGGACGGTATGGTGGGCGTGCGCGTGCCGTACCTGAATCCGCTCATCTGGCGCTACGCCATCGAGGACGCGGGCGCGGGCGCGTTGTTGTGGCGCGACGAGCGCGGGGAGATCGTGGCGTTCAACGTCGTGCACTGCTCGGGCAGCGAAGGCTGGATGGGTCCGCTGGCCGTTAGGCCGGAGAGCCAGGCCGGCGGGGTGGGGAAGGAGATCGTGCGGTCGGGCATCGCGTGGCTGGAGCGGGCGCGCGCGTCGACGATCGGCCTCGAGACGATGCCGCGCACCATGGACAACATCGGCTTCTACTCGTCGCTCGGCTTCGTGCCTGGGCGGTTGACGATCACGATCACGCTCGACGGGGCGCACGCCGAGCACGCGCCGATTCTGTTAGGCAGGCTGAGCACGCGGGACCAGCACGATGCGTTGGGCGAGTGCCGCGCGCTCGTGGACGGGCTCTTGGCCGGCTACGATTTCACGCGCGAGCTGGCGCTCACCGAGGAGCTCGGGCTGGGCGACACGGTGTTGTTCCGCTCCGGCAGCCGCCTGACGGGGTTCGCGCTGTGCCACACCGCTCCGTTGGTCGAGGGCCGCTCGCGCGAGGAGACGCGCGTGCTCAAGCTCGTGCTGGCGCCGGGCGCCGACCTGGGCGCGGCGGTGATCGCGCTGGCCGACTACGCGCGGCGGAGCGGAACGCGCCGCGTGGCTTTCCGGTCGCAGACCGACTATCTCCACGCGTACCGCACGCTGATTGCGTTAGGCGGACGCGTGCGATGGACGGATCTGCGCATGACGCTGGCCGAGCATCCGGAGCCGGTGGCGGCCGAGGGCGTCGTGTGGAGCAACTGGGAGATCTGAGCCCCAACTGACCGAAGGGCGTTCCCTCTACGGGAAGGCCGCTAACCCCCGCTCAACCCGGCTGAATCGCGCCGGGCCTGCTACCAAACAGGTCCTCATCGCGCGTGGCTCCCTAGGCTCAATGTGCGACTATCGCGAAGACAGTTGAGAACGAGCTGTCAAAGACCATGTTGATCATGAACTCACCGTTCCTAACGTTGGGATCGACCACGATGTATCGGGTTGGGCCAACCCGAACCACAAATACCTGCCGAGACGTGGTCGTATCGGGAACGTTGAGATTTCGTCCGTAAGCCAGCGCGGCGCGCGCGCACGTCGCGGAATCTGTCACAATTGACACGGAATCCGCTGGTAGGTGCGGGAGATTCAAATGCTGTCGAATGTCGGCGCTGTAGGAGTCTGTGTCAGATACCCATCCCTGGTCCTCGCGGGAGGATGCGACCCATCTCGAGTCCAGAGCCACGCATCCCGACTGCTCTTCGACCACAACCGCGGCACCGGAAGTAGCAGAGGACACGCCAACAGCGACCACCCCGAGCAGAGAGAACATCGCTCGCACTCTCACAGGTGCCTCCGAGACAATGGAACGTCTCAAACGATCTCCTTGAACCGGACTGCGTATTGGCAGGCGTCATACAACGCCTGACTGGCGGCGGCGGCGTCGCACGCGATCGCTTTCGAGCGCTCGATCGGTTCGATCCACACGTGACGACGATGTCCATCGGCGTCTCGATCCCCAGCGTCTGCAATCCGACGAGCATGTCGGGCAAGCTCAGTGGCTGTCGACCCGCGCGACGCCGCTTGGACAGAGTGAGCGGACACGGCAATATGCCCAACGGAGCTGGCGGCCGCAACACATGCCTGCCCATCCGTTAGGCATCGCGTGCATCCGCACCGAGCGGCGGGTTCGACCGGACGCGACCGACGCCCGGGTCGTCGCCTAACCGCCACGGCAATGCCGCCGCACGGCGCGCAACTACGCTGACGGCCTCAACGGCAGTCGATGTCGCACCGCCGGCACCCTCAACTGTTTGGTGAGATCGACCGCGCGAGCCGTGCGTCACATGGGATGGACGTCACCCCGCCCACGCTTCGACGCCGAGGTACCCGGCCATGCGCACCGCCATCACCAGCCGTCTCGCCTGCTCTTTGGGCGCGGCCACACTCGCCGCACTCGCCGCCTGCAACGGCGACAACCCCACTGAACCGCGCGTCGTCATGCCGACGCTCGCGCCGCCCACCGCGCTCGCCGGCGGGTCGATCACCGTCACGTACTGCGCGAGCAATGCGCCCATCTGGTCGGCGGAACAGGATGGCACCGGCGCCTGGAAGCGCGTGCTGCCCACGAGCGGAACCACGTTCGTCTACACGTTCACCACAGGGAAGGGCGGCGTGGCCACCGTGAAGAAACAGGGCACGGGCTTCACGCTGGATGTCATCTTCGCGACGCTCGCTGACTTCACCGGTCAGACCAAAACGCAGACCCTCAATTGCCCCGGCACCAAGGTCGTGAAGGGATCCGTCGCGCACGTCGCCCTCGGCCAGGTTGCATCGGTCGACCTCGGTACCTCCTCGACGTTCCTCGTCGGCGGCGGCCCAACCACGTTCACGCTCAACAACGTGGAAGTCGGCGCGCGCGACCTGATCGCGGCGCGCTCCAATACGTCGCTACTCGTGAACAGCATCATCATCCGTCGATCGCTGAATCCCACGACCGGATCGACGCTGCCCGTACTCGATTTCACCTCCACGGCGGCGTTCGCCCCGGCGACAGCCCACGCGACGCTGAGCGGCATACCGACCGGCTCCAAAGCGTCCGTCGCGGTCCTCTTCTTCAGCCCTCGCGGCACCGGAGCCGCACTCGCCGCCGCGAGCAATGTCGCGAACGTGTCGGTTCCCTACGAGGCGATCCCGATCGCCAAGCTCTTGACGGGAGAGCTCCAGTTACTCGCGGGCTCGATGTCGGGCACGACCGCGTCGAGGGTCACCGGCGTCTGGCTCCGGACCATCGTCAATCGTCCGCTCGCGTTCGGACCAGCACTCAATACTCCGACGCTCTCGGCCGCCGCGACCACGCCGTACTACCGGCCGAAGGTCATGCTCGCGTCTCAGACCCAGTACAACAAGGCGATCAGCGCGTCGTTCTCGCAGAGCTCCGTCGTCCGCACGGCCTCCATTTTTACCACGGCCGCGTATGTCGGCGCAGCACCGGCAACGTGGAGTCTCGCGCTTCCCGACCTGCACGCGGTGTCGGGATTTCTCACCACGTGGGCGCCGATGAACGGGAAGGCCACATCGTGGAACGTGCAGGGCCTGGGCGGCACGCTGCCGTTTTTCAGCTCCAGCCCCACGGACGGAAGCACGTTCCTCTCGGCGATGCGCACCGGCTCGCTCACATCGCCGTGAACGGACGAGCAGGCGCCCGCTTCCGGGGTTCCGAGGAAGCGGGCGTCGCCGCGCCGCCGCGTCGTCGGTACATTATCGCCTATCATGTTCCATCCCGACGACGCAGCGATCGTTAGGCATTGGCGCCGCCGGCGCTACCAGAGCGAGTTCCAGGCCTCTCGCACGGTGATGCGCCGCAGGTACGTCAGTTCCTCGGGCGCGAACGGCGCCGGAACCAAACCGAACGTCGTCCACACGCGCATGTCGCCGACCGTGTTGTCGACCGCCAGCAATTCGAGCAGACTCGTCGTGACCGGCGGATGCGGCAGCACACGCTGCGCGGCGGCGATCAGCGGGTGAAGCAGCACCACCGGCACCGGAATCAAGATCCGCTGCGCGTGCATCGCGAGCAGCACGCGCTCGATCATCTGCCGGAGGGTCAGCGCCGCGGGGCCGCCCACGGGATACGTCTGCCTAACGCTGTCGGCGCGTTCGAGCGTCAGCGCGATCACGCGCGCGACGTCGTCCACCGCCACGGGTTGGAATTTCGCGGTGCCGCCGCCCGGCACCGGATACACGATTGGCGAGAGGCGCACGAGCCGCGCGAGCACGGTCACGAATTCGTCCTCGGGCCCCACGATCACCGACGGACGCAGCACGGTCCAATCGAGCTCGCTCGCCGCCACGGCATCCTGCGCCGCACCCTTGCTGCGCAGGAACCGGTAGGGCGACGCACTCGACGAGCCGTTCTGGGACATGTGCACGAAGCGGCGCACGCCCGCGGTGCGCGCCGCGTCGAGCAGCGCAATCGTCGCGGCGGCGTTCACGTCCTCGTACGACTCGTCACGTTTCTCGATGGCGATCGCCGCGAGATGGACCACGGCATCCACGCCGCGAACGGACGCGCGCACCGTGTCCGAGCTGCGGAGATCGCCCAACACGATCTGAGCGGGGACGCCCGCGAGGCGACGCTCGGCCTTGGTCGGGCTGCGGACGAGCGCGCGAACCGTCCATCCGCGGCGCGCGAGCTCGCGGCACGTGTGCGAGCCCACGAGTCCTGCCGCTCCCGTCACGAGCACCACGCCGTTGGCGGTCGCTTCGGCGACCGCGGGCTCGGGCGCCGCCTGCGTAGTTGGACCTCCGGCCGTCTCCACAGGAACGTCCTTCATCGGTCCACCTCCCTCGCATCGTGACCAGCGTTCGGCTCGCGATCTTCGTGGTGACGTACGTCCTCATCGCTGCACAGCAAGTCCCGGGCGTGCGGCTGAACCGGCCGGCGGCATCCCTCGTGGGCGCCGTGGCCATGGTGGTGTTGGGTGGGTTGCCGCCGCGCGACGCCTATGCAGCAATCGATATCGACGTGATCGTGTTCCTGCTCGGCGTCCTGCTGCTGGTGGGCTACCTCGACCTCGGCGGATTCTTCGACTGGGCGGCCGTGTGGATCGCGCGGCGATTTCGCTCGCCGCACGCGTTGCTCGCCGGCATCATCGTCGCGAGCGGTCTGCTCTCCGCCGTATTTCTCAACGATACCGTGTGCCTCGTGTTCGTGCCGCTCGTCCTGGCGGCGCTGGAGCCGCTGGGTGCTACGCCGCTGCCCTACCTGCTCGGCATCGCGTTCGCCGCGAACGTGGGGAGCGCGATGACGATCACCGGGAATCCGCAGAACATGTTGATCGGCATCTCGAGCGGCATCGCCTACCGCGACTTCCTGGCGCTGCTGGCGCTGCCATCGTTAGGCGGCCTGGCGATCGTGTACGGCGTGCTGGTGCTGATGTTCCGCCGCGAGCTCGCGAGGCCATTCGCCGTGACGAGCGCGCCGGCCGGCGGGCGAACCATGGATCGCCCACTCGTCGCCCGCGCGTTGGTCTTGTTCGCCGGCGCGCTCATGGCGTGGCTCGCGGGGTTGTCGCTGCCGGTCGTGGCGATCACGGCCGGCGCGCTCATGGTTGCCATCGGCAATCGCGATCCGGCCGAGTCGTTCGCCAAGGTGGAGTGGTCGCTGCTCCTCTTCTTTGCGGCGCTGTTCGTGGTGATGCGCGGTGTGGAGTCGGCGCCGCTGTTCGTGGATCTCACGACGCGCGCGGCGTCGACGCTGCACGGCGCGCCGTGGCACGACGCGACCGTCACCAGCGCGGCGATGACGGCGCTGTCGAATCTGGTGTCCAACGTGCCGGCCGTGATCCTGTGGCGCCCGGTGGTGCCGCGCCTGCCTAACGCGCGCTTCATCTGGCTCGTGATGGCGATGAGCTCGACGTTCGCGGGCAACCTCACGCTGCTCGGCTCGATGGCCACGCTCATCGTGGCCGAGCGCGCCGCGGCGCGCGGAGTGGCGCTGCGATTCGGCGACGTGCTCAAGGCCGGCGTGCCCGTCACGCTCCTAACGCTGGCCTGGGGCGTGGTGACGCTCGTGTGGCTCGCGCGCTGATCGCGCGCCGGCAGCCGCGCGCTACGACTTGCGGCGGCCTTCGGCGTCGCGCTTGGCCACGTAGCGCTGCCAGGCATCCCAGGTGCCGCCCGCGACAATGCGCCAGATGAGGATGAACAGACCGAGCGAGAGGAAGAGATGCGCCCACCCCGGTCCGGAAAATGCAAATGTCATCACGGCCCAAAACACGAGCATTGCAATCGCGACGGGATACGCCGCGACGAACAGGAATCCTTTCTTCTCAGCGGTCGTCATTTTAATTGACTCGCTCCGACGTGAACACTACATTGCCATCGACCATGGGACGAAGAGCTCACATTTTTGAGCCAACAAGTCTCTCGAGTGGGTTCGATAAACTTGTTTGACGTCATGCCCCAGCGCGGGGAAGGCGAAAGGCAGGGTGAGGACCTCATACATTCGACGGGGCTTCAAAAATCCTCTTCGTTCCACCTTCTCGAGCCCCACCGTCCGGTGGGGCTCGTTTTTTTGTGCGATCAGTGCCAGTCCTGACTCCGGCGGCGCGGCTGATTCGTGTACGCAGCTCTCGTTTCGCCTTACGACGACGTGCCGCCCGCCGACCGCTGCCCCCGCATGAGCTCCCAGAAGATGCGGGGCGCGGTGGGGCGTTTCCACATCCACGACGCGAGCATCGCCAGCGCCCACAGTGCATACACCACAGCTACCTCTTCGCGCCATTCCGCTTTCAGGAACTGCGCCAGCCACAGGACAAACAGGCCGGTTGCGTCCCACCAGTGGAGCCGCATGCGCGACAAGAGCAGCGCCGCCACGACGCTCTGCACCACGGTGAGGAGAATCTCCATCCGTTGCGTGGGATCGAGCGGCAGTGCGTGCGGTCCACCGCGCGCCACCGAGAACACGATCGGAATCGTCGCGGCGAGCACGGTCCATTGATTGACGTTGCTCGACACCATGTTCATGAGCGCCATGGGCGCCGTTTTCACGCGCTTGGCCCAATGGAACGCCGACACCTTTTCCGGAAACTCGCTCAGGAACGGTGCCACCCACTGCACGAAGACGAACTCGCTGACGCCGAAGGTGGTCGCCACGGCGAGCATCGAGTCGAGGAACGGATGCGCGGTGAGATAGATGAGCACTCCGCCTAACAGAAACAGCGTGCCGATGGTGATCGGCTGCCACTTCCCCGGCCGGCTGTATGCCCAACGCGACACCGCCGATGCCTGGTCGAGCGACTCTTCGCCTTTGGGCGGAAAGCGCCAGAGCATCGCCAGGTACGCGACGTACATCGCGACGAGCACCACCGCGTCGATGATGCCGAGCGTCGCCTTGTGCCAGATCCACACGAAATAGAGGAGCGGCGGAACGGTCGCGATGATCTCGACCGAGTGCTCGTCGTGCAAGTGGATCGGCTGGAGCGCGCGGCCGTGCCGTCGTCTGCCCAACGCAGCCACGAAGTAAATGAGAGGCCAGCCCACGCCGACGAGCAGCCGCACCGCCCCGGTGAAGTTCGCGATCGCGAGATGCGATCTGCACCCGGCCGGCGGCGCCTCGACAAAACAGCTCACCGGATCGTGCCCCGCCTGCCACGCGATCACGGCTTCGACGGCCAACTCGGGCAGCGTCTGGATCCACGCGAGGATCGCGAGTGCCAAGCCCTGCGCAATGAGAAATTGCGCGGCCTCTGCCGCCCACGCGACGAGGAAGGCGCTGAGCAGCATACTCGGAAACGTCCACAGTGCCGACCACGCGGCGCTGCTGACGGTCGCCGCCGTCGTCAGAGCGACCTTGACTTTCAACCGCCGGCGTCCGTATTAACAGAAATGCCTCGTTCGCGGGGCGGTTTCATGTGCGGAACATAGAAGCGCGGCGCGGTCGACTCAAGCGGTTCCATGGGAACCCACCGTCGGCACGCCGCGTTCGTTTCACGCGTCCAACATTCACATTCATGCCACGAGTCACCGTTACCCGCCGCCTCACGTTCAACGCGGCCCATCGTCTGCACAATCCGGAGCTGAGTGACTCCGAGAACCGGTTGCTCTTCGGACCGTGCAACAACGCCAACTGGCATGGGCACAACTATCGGCTCGACGTGTCGGTCACGGGCGACATCGAGGCGAAGTCCGGCTACGTGATGGACTTGAAGAAGCTGCGCGACGTGGTCGAAGCGCATCTGGTCGACAAGATGGATCACCGCAATCTCAACATCGACGTCGAGTTCATGCAGGGCATCAATCCCACGGCCGAGAATCTCGTGGTCGCATGTTGGAACGTGCTGGCGCCGGTGGTGCATCCGGCGACGCTCACCCGCCTGCGCCTCTGGGAGACGGACAACAACTATGTCGAATACGAAGGACAGTAAGGCAGCGAGCGTGGACGGGCGCGGCGGCCGCGCGTTTCTCGAGGCGGACGATGACCGGACGCCCGAGCATGCGCCGGAGCTCGAGTCGATCGTGCATCGGCTGCTCCAGCTGATCGGCGAAGATCCGGACCGCGAGGGCCTGCTCAAGACGCCGCTGCGCGTGGCGAAGTCGCTCACGTGGCTCACGCGCGGCTACGAGATGGATGTGCGCGACGTGGTGAACGACGCGGTGTTCGAGGAGTCGCACACGAGCATGGTCATGGTGCGCGACATCGAGCTGTATTCGTTGTGCGAGCACCACATGCTGCCGTTCTTCGGCAAGGCGCACATCGCGTACATTCCCGACAACAAGATCGTGGGGCTGTCGAAGCTGCCGCGCATCGTCGAGGTCTTCGCGCGCCGGCTGCAGGTGCAAGAGCGCCTAACGGAGCAGATCGCCCAGGCGATCCAGGATGTGTTGAATCCGAAGGGCGTCGGGGTGGTGATCGAGGCCTACCACCTCTGCATGATGATGCGCGGCGTGCAGAAGCAGAATTCGCAAACGGTAACGTCCGCGGTACGGGGCATCTTCCGCAACGACGCGCGGACGCGCGAAGAGTTCCTGTACCTGGCGCACGGCCACACGCCGACGATCCGGTGACGCGGGGGACATCGCCGGCGCCGGATGCCGGTGCGGCGGCGCTGGCGGGGCGGGGCGCCGTCGTCACGGGAGCGTCGCGCGGGATCGGCCTGGCCATCGCGCGGTCGCTCGCCCAGGCCGGCGCGCGGGTGGCGATGCTCGCGCGCGGCGCCGAGGCCCTTGCCCAACGCGCCGCGGAGTTAGGCGGCGCCGCGCTCCCGGTTCCCTGCGACGTGGCCGATGCGGCGGCCGTTGGGCGGGCGATGCAGGTGATCACGCTCGCGTTCGGCGGTGCGCCCGACATTCTCGTGAGCAACGCGGGCATCTTTCACCCGCGCCCATTGGCCGACATCACGCCCGAGGACTTCGCGGCCTCGATCGCCGTCAACCTGAACGCCGCGTTCTATCTCGTGCACGCTGCGTTAGGCGCGATGCGCGCCCGCCGCGGCGGCCACATCGTGACTATCGGCTCGGTGGCCGACCGCGTGGCGTACGCCGGCAACGGATCGTACGCGCCGGGCAAGTTCGGCGCGCGGGCGCTCCACGACGTGGTGCGCGAGGAGCTGCGCGGCACCGGCGTGCGCGCGACCCTCGTCTCGCCCGGCCCAACGAACACCGACATCTGGGGCGACCTCGCGGGCACGGGACGGTTTCCACCGCGCGACGCGATGCTCGACGCCGATGCCGTCGCCGACGCGGTGCTGTACGCGGTCACACGCACCCCGGGCGTCAACGTGGACGAGCTCCGCCTCTCGGCGAGCTGACGCTCGCATGTTCATCGAAGTCGTGGACGCGTTTCGCTGTCCGCGTCCGCACGACCTTCAGTGGCTCGTGGCGTCGGCCGATCGCCTCGAGGACCGCGACATCCTCACCGGAGAGCTGGGCTGCCCGGTCTGCGGTGCGCGCTATCCGATCGTCGATGGCGTCGCCGATTTCCGTCCCGCCGGAGCGCCCACGCCGGTCCCCGGCGCGCCGGCCGCGATGCCGAGCGAGCGCTCGGACCGCGCGATCCGCGCCGCCGCGCTCCTGGGTCTCACGGAACCCGGCGGGATTGCAGTGCTCGCCGGCGCCTGGGGCGACGCCGCCCACGAGGTGGCCGCGCTCGTCGAGGGCATCCACGTGCTGGCCGTCGATCCGTTAGGCGCCGTGTCGAGCGGCTTCGGCGTGTCGGTGGCGCGAGCACCCGACATCCTGCCCATGCGGCCCGAGTCCACCCGTGCAATCGCCCTGGACGACGCGCATGCCGGCCCGGCGTTCCTCGAATCGAGTGTCGCCGCGCTCAAGCCATCGGGCCGGCTGCTCGTAGCCACCCGCGCTCCCATCCCTGCCGGCATCGTCGAGCGCGCACGCGACGCGCAGGATTGGTTGGGAGAGAAACAGAGCCTCACGACGCTCGCCCGCGCGTCCCACAGCTGACGTTAGGCGCGCCTCAGGCGCCGGTCGCGCCGTCGCCCTCCGCGTAGATCCGGTCGATCAGCGCCTTGAACTTCGTGTCGATCACCCGCCGCCGCACCTTGAGCGTGGGCGTCAGCTCACCCGAGTCCACCGTGAAGTCCCGGTCCAATAACGCCAGCTTCCTGGGCGTCTCGAAGTGCGCGAGCCCCGTGAGCTTGCCCAACACTTCCTTTTCCATCTTCGCCTTCACCAGCGGCTGGGCGATGAGCTGCTTGTGATTGCCGTACAGCAGGTTCTTGATCTTCGCCCATTTCTCGAGCTGCTCGAAGTTCGGCACCACGAGCACGATCGGGAATTTGCGTTGGTCGCCGATCATCACCGCCTGCGAGACGTACTTGTTCAGCTTGATGTGGTTCTCGATCGGCTGTGGAGCGATCTTTTTCCCGCCCGCAGTCACGATGAGGTCTTTCTTGCGGTCCGTGATGCGGAGGAAGCCATCCTCGAGCACCCCGATGTCGCCGGTGTGGAACCATCCCGCGTCATCGATCGCCTCGTGCGTCGCCTCCGGCTTCTTGTAGTACCCTTTCATGACGTTAGGCCCGCGGCACAAGATCTCGCCGTCCGGCGCGATCGTCACCTCGACGCCCGCGATCGGCGGCCCAACGGTGCCGATGCGATAACGCTGCGGCGTGTTCACGGAGATCACCGGCGACGTTTCCGTGAGGCCGTATCCCTCGAGGATCACGAGCCCCGCGGCGTAGAAGAACGTGTTGATGGCCGGTGCGAGCGGCGCGCCGCCCGACACGAAATACCGCAGCCGGCCGCCCACGCGCTCGCGCAGCTTCGAGAACACGAGCTTCCTGGCGAGGGCATACTGCGCGGCGAGCACCGGATTCGGCGTGCGGCCGGCGAGCCGTACCTTCGCCCACCGTTCGCCCACCGCTCGCGCCCAGAAGAACACACGCTTCTTGAACGCGCCGCTCGCCAACGCGTTCTCCAGCACGCGCGCGTAGATCTTTTCGTACACGCGCGGCACGGCGACGACCAACGTCGGCCGAATCTCCACCATGTTCACGGTCACCGTGTCCATCGATTCCACGTACGCGATCGATACGCCGGTGGCGAACATCAGAAAATCGAAGTGGCGTTGCAGCACGTGCGACAACGGCAGGAAGCTGAGTGACGCATCCTGGTCGCCGATGGGAATGACCTTCGCGACCGCCGCGACGTTCGATGCCAGGTTGCCGTGCGTGAGCATGGCGCCTTTCGGCTCGCCCGTCGTGCCCGAGGTGTAGACGATGGTGGCAACCTGGTCCGGTGCCACGGCGAGTGCGTCATCACGGTAGCGCGCGGCGGCATCCGGCGTCTCGGTCGCGGCGCCGCGCGCTTCGAGCGCCGCGAGTGTCATGTCGATGCCGTTGCCCGTCACGTCGTCGAACGCAATCACCCACTTGAGGCCGGGCACTGATGCGCGCACCGCAGCGATCTTCTGCGCCTGCGCCGCAGTGGACACGAAGATCGCAACCGTGCCCGAGTCCTGGAGGATGTATGCGATCTGCTCATCGGGCAGCGTCGGGTAAATCGGGACATCCAGATAGCGCGCCGTGAGGCACGCGTAGTCCGCAATGGCCCACTCGGGTCGGTTCTCGGCGAGGATCGCGATCACTCCACCGCCGGGCACGCCGAGCGCGCGGAGGCCGAACGCCGTGTGGCGGACGCGCGTCGCCAGCGTGCGGTGGGAGATCGGCTGATACGCGCCGCCCACCTTCACCTGCATTGCGTTAGGCCTGTCGAAACCCTCGACCGCGTCGAAGAAGAGACGCGTGAGCGTCGTCGGCGCCAGGCGCGGGTCGCGTGTCGTCGATGCGTTCGGCTCGGCCGTCACGGTCATGACCACCTCGGTCGTCGAGTGGCGCGCCGCGCGGCGCCGCTCAGTGGACGTTGATGCGCCTAACGTACATCACGGGACTGCCCGCCGGGAGGCCGCCCGGCGCCGTCGCGCTCACCTGCACGACGAGCGAATCGTTGAACGCGTGGGTGAACGGCGACAGCTTGAGCGCCAGGTTGGTGCTGCCCGCCGCGTCCGTGGTGTCCACCAACTGCGCGACGGTCGAGTTCTTCACGAGCTGCACGTTGGTCGAGTCCGTGTTGTCGTACGGCGCCGGATGCAGAATCGTGTAGTGCACCGTATAGTGCGGCACGGCCGCCGAGTCCGGCAGGTGCAGCAGGCGCACCCGCAGCGTGAGCAGCGTGTCCCGCAATCCGCCCGCGAAGCTGAAATCGACGCTGTCGCGCGCCGAATCCTCGGCCTGCATCACCGAGGGCGTATCGACCACGGCGATCGTATCGGGGATCGACTGCAGTCCGCCGGCGGTGGCGACCACCAGGATCGGCGTCGTGGTGAGCGCATGCCCGACCACGATGCCTAACGCAGGATCGACCGTCACGGCGCCCAGGGAATCCACGGCCAGGAACGACACCGGGATGCCCGCGATGCTGTCGTTCTTGTAGTTGAACACCACGACGTGCAGCGGGGCCGCGCGCCCCAGACTGTCGCGCAGCGTGTCGCCGAGGAGCACCGACGGCGATGCCGGCGCATCGAGCTGGATGGCGACCGGCGCGTTGGGGTTGGTGCCCACCTCGTTGCACGCCGCGGCCACCGCGGCGATCAGGAAGGCGATGCCCGCCGCCCGGAGCGAGCGCCGCATCACTCGAACCGCGACGCGAGCTCGGTGGCGAGGTTCACGTACGCCTGCGCCGCCGCGTCGGCCGGTGACCGCAAGACCACCGGCTGGCCCGCCGCGAACGCATCGGCCGCCGCCGTGCTGCGCGGAATCACGAGATCGAACACCATGTTGCGCGGGAGATGCTTCCGCACGTACTCGCACACCCGAACACTGGTCTCGTTCGTCTCGTCGTACATCGTGAGCACGAGTCCGTCCAGCGTCAGCTCGTCGTTAGCCATCACGACATCCTGGATGCCGCGCAGGATCTGCGGCGTGGTCTGGAGCGCCAACGGCTCCGCCTGGAGCGGCACGATCACGTGCTGCGATGCCGACAACACGCGCTCCACTGTCGGGCCCAACCCCGGCGGCGTGTCCACCACCACGACGTCCGTCCGCTGCCGCGCCATGGCCAAGAGATCCGGAAGCAGCGTCGACTCCTCCATCCGATGCTGGTACGCCACGTGATTCGTTGCCGCGCTCACCGTCCCCGCGAGAATCACGCGCAGCCACGGCAGCGCGGTGGGCAGAATGATGTCGCGGAGCGTCTTCTCTCCCGATAGATAATCGGAGATCCCGACCGTGACATGGTCCGCGCGCAGTCCGACTCCGTAGCGCACGGCGCCTTGCGGATCGACGTCCACGAGGAGGGTCTTCATACCGCGCCGAGCGAACGCTGCCGCGAGATTTACGGCGGTCGTCGTCTTGCCGACACCGCCTTTCTGGCTGACCACGGCGAGAACAGTTCCCACTCGCTATTCCGTGCCGGAGTCCGAGCCAGTACCGCTTCTGATCTGCTCGATGGTTTGCCGCGCGTGCTGCACCCAGCGTTCGGCTTCGGCCGTAGACGGCGGATGCTCCAGAAACGCCGTCAGGTGACGTTCGGCGCCCTGTCCATCCCCGCGCTTGAGCAGCAGATACGCGAGTCCGTAGTGCGCGCCGCTCAACTGCGGATCGATTTCGAGTGCACGCCGATAGCAGCGGATGGCATCGTCCAATCGTCCCGTGCGCGAATAGGCGATCGCCATGTTCTGGAGAATGCGCTGATCGTTGGGCTGATCGCGCAACGCGAGCCGGTACGACGTGAGCGCGGCGTCGTAATCACCCTGGCGCTCCAGCGCCAGCGCTTCGCTCAAGTAGTCGAGACGTTGGGGTCGCGGCGTGTGTGCCGTTCCACCACCCGTCAAGCGGCTCCACCAGGACATGCGGATACGTCTAGAGTCGAGAAACTTGGGTGGGATCGGGGAGCGCACCACGACGGCGCGGTGCAGGAAATGCGCACCCGGCGTACCTGTCGAGGGCAAACTTATGCACGGCCACGCGACGCGGCAACCGCGCTGTCGGGCGCGAGCGCGCGACGGTAGCTTACGCGACAGAGGTTCATCGGCAGCGCACCCTGGAGGGACATGTGGCGCCACGACGCAAACCCGCTGATCGAACGCGCGGCGTGTTCGAGGTTGACTGGCCGCTGTTCGGCGAGCTGTCGCGCGCACTCGCCCTCAAGGTGGCCCGCACGTACGATCCCGAAGTCGTGGTGGGCATCGCGACGGCCGGTGTCATCCCCGGCGCCGTGATCGCCGCCATCCTCGGCCGCGAGTTCCACTCGATCGTGGTGAGTCGCCGCTATCACGCCGAGTCGGTGCGGGAAACGCCGGCCATACTCGGCGTGGCGCCGGCCGAGGTGCGCAACCGCCGCGTGTTGCTGGTGGACGAGACGTGCGACACGGGTGAGACGATGCGCATGGCGGTCGCCGCGATCGTGAACGCCGGCGCGGCCGACGTGCGCACGGCGGTGGGATTTCGCACCGGACCGTACGAGCCCGACTTCTCGGCGCTGGAAACGGAGAGCACGATCGTGCTCCCGTGGGACGAGGACCTGCTCTCGTCCGTGTCCTGAGTCTGCCGTTAGGCGAACGGCCGGCCGCCTAACGGAGCGGGCTCACTCCACGGCGGCGACGATGGCGTCGTACGGTTCGCCCTGCTCCATCTTGTCGTACACGAAGCGCATCACATCGCCGTTCCCGAGCAGGAAGCGGCAGCGCTCGTGGCCGGCCGAACGACACTCCACCTCGAGCACCGCCAGCGGCACGTCGGAGAACCGGCCGAAGAAATCCGCCAGCATGCCGGTCGTGAAATGACATCCCGGTTGGTCGAGGTGCTCGCTGGGATCCGCTTCGCCCCAATCGTCGGTGTCCACGGTGGCCACCGCGTCGGCCAGCGAGCCGATTTCCAGCGTGCCCCATCCGGCCAGGCGAAAGTACTCGGATGCCCGGCGCTGGAATCGCTCGAATTCGAGATCCTCGGGCGCGCCATCGCCCCGCTCGTGCAGCCATGCGCGAAAGGCGTCGAACACCGTAGCGCCGCCCGCGTATCCCGCTTCCTGCAGCGCGGCGGCGGCGGACGGCCCCACATCCCGCAGGAGTGCAGCCCGCAATGCCAATAGCGCGGGACGGCTCACGGCCAAGAGCGCGTGATCGGCGAGGTTGATCGTATCGGCCATGACGTGCCTCGTGTGTTGGACGAGCGGGCGCTCGAGCACCGGCGCCGCGTTATTGGTTTTTAGGCTCGGCTCCCGCGCGGCGCAAGAGCTCGTCCTCATCGATGGTCTCGACGCCGAGCTCGCGCGCGCGATCGAGTTTGCTGCCGGCGTCGCCCCCCACGACCACGAAGGTGGTGCTCTTGGACACCGACGACGTCACGTGCCCGCCGGCGTTTTCCACCAACTCCGTTGCCGCTTTGCGCGAGAGCGTGGGCAGCGTACCCGTGATGACGACCGTCTTGCCCACGAGGCTACCGGCGCCGTTCCCCCCAGACCCGTGCTTCCCGGCCGGCTCGACGAAGTTCACGCCTTGCGCGCGGAGCTTTTCGATGAGGCGCTTCGTGGTGTCGTTCGCGAAGTACGTTGCCACCGACCGCCCGATGATGTCCCCCATGCCGCGCACGGACGTGATCTGCTCTTCCGTGGCCTGGGCCAGCGCATCGAGGGTGCGGAAATGCCGCGCCAACACCTGCGCCGCCATCTCGCCCACGTGGAGGATCCCGAGTCCGTTGAGCAGTCGCGAGAGCGGCTGCTGCTTGGCGGCGGTGATCGCAGCCACGAGATTCTCCGCGCTTTTCTGCGCGAAGCGTTCGAGCGTCACCAGCTGGTCGACGGTGACCGCGAAGATGTCGGCGAAATCGTGCACGAGACCGGCGTCGATGAGCTGTCGGATTCGCGCGTACGAGAGCCCGCGGATGTCCATGGCGCCGCCCGAGGCGAAATGCACGAGCCCTTCCAGCTGCCGCCCCGGACATGCCACGTTAGGACAATACACGGCCGCTTGATCCGCATCGCGCTCGACCGGCGTATTGCACACGGGGCAGCGGTCGGGCATCGACCACACGCGCTCGCTCCCGTCGCGACGCTCGGGGATCGGTCCGATCACCTGTGGAATCACTTCGCCGGCGCGCTTCACCTGTACCCAATCGCCGGTGCGCAGGTCTTTCTGGCGCACCAGCGCTTCGTTGTGCAGCGTGGCGAGCTTGACGATCACGCCGCTGATCTCGACGGGCTCGAGGACGGCGAACGGGTTGAGGGCGCCGGTGCGGCCCACGTTCACCTGGATGTCGAGGAGCCGCGTGACTTCGATGTCCGGCGCGAACTTGCGCGCGATGGCCCACCGCGGCTCGCGGCCGACGTCGCCTAACTCATCCTGCACCTTGAGGGCATCGACTTTCACGACGACCCCGTCGATGCCGAAGGCAAGTTTGGCGCGCAGCGTCTGCTCGACTTCCTGCACGAACTGCACGACTTCGTCGAGCGTCGTGCACCGTCGGCGGTGCGGTTCAACCGGGAATCCCCAGCTCTCGAGCGTGTCGAGCAACCCCCATTGCGTGGTGAACGGCAGGCGGACACCAGGCCCGGGCGCCACGGCATAGCCGAAGAACTGCAGCCGCCGCTTCGCGGTGTTCGCCGGGTCCAACTGCCTGAGGGAGCCCGCCGCCGAGTTGCGCGGGTTCATCAAGACTTTTTCGCCTTCCTGGCGCCGGCGGTCGTTGAGCTTCTCGAACGCCTCGAAGGTCATGTAGCATTCGCCGCGCACTTCGACGAGCTCGGGAGGGTTAGGCGTGTTGAGCCTGAGAGGTATGTCGTGGATGGTGCGCAGGTTGGCGGTGACATCCTCGCCCTCCGTTCCATCGCCGCGCGTTGCTCCGCGCACCAGGAGCCCGCGCTCGTACGTCAAATTGACGGCGTTGCCGTCGATCTTGAGCTCCGCGGTATAGCCGGCGGTGCGAACATCGGTGCCGGCGATGCGCACCGCGCGCGCTTCCCAGTCGCGCAGCTCGTCGTCGTCGAACGCGTTGCCGAGCGAGAGCATCGGCACCATGTGAACGACCTTGTTGAGCGCGCTCTGAACCGGCGCCCCCACGCGCTGCGTGGGCGAGTCCGGCGTGCGAAGCTCAGGGTGTCGTTGCTCGAGCTCCTGCAACTCCCGCATCATCAGATCGTATTCGCGATCCGAGATCTCGGGTGCATCGAGTACGTAGTATTGTGTGTTTGCGCGTTCGATGAGCCGTCGGAGCTCGCGGGCGCGCTCTTCGTGGGTCGGCACGCCGAAAAATATACGCGCCGGGGAGGCGCGCGCGTCCCCTCAGGCGGTTCAGCTCTTCGCTTCTTCGCCCACGACCTCGAGGGTCACCGACACCAGCCGCTCGAGCTCCTCATCGGCGGACCTCGCCAGCAGCGTTTCGGCCCACATGTGGTCTTCGGTATTCGTGTAGCGGTCGAGCAGACGGCGCACGAAGGCGATGAGCGCGATGCGCTGCAGCTCGCCATTGCGGCTCGTGCGTTGGGCTTCTTTCTGCCCGCGTTGAAGTGCTTCATAGCGATGCGCGTTGCGCAGCGCATTCGCGGTGAGTGCGGCCACCACCTGGCAGAAGCGAACGTCGCGGTCCGAGAACGGCGCGCCGTCGCGCTCGGTGCGCAGGAAAATCGCGCCGATCACCGTGCCGCGCCACCGGATCGGCACGACCACGATCGACCGCACGTTGCGCTGCGCGAGCACCGGCTGCATCTGCTGCATCATCGGGTCCACGGCGGCATCGGGAATGAACACCGTTTCACCGCTCTCGAAGGCGCGCTTGAGCTCCGGGTAGCGATCGAGGTCGACGATGAGATTGTTCATCGCCGGCGCCTCGTACGTCGCCATGAGGCGCACGTCGCGCTGTTCGCCTAACAGATAGATCGAGCAGCGATCGAGGCCGAACGTGTCGCCTAACTTCTTGGCGATGGTCTGCAGGATGTCGACGAAGTGGAGCGACGACGAAATCTCGGTGAGGATGTCGACGACCGCCACCAAGTGGTCGCGCTCGCGCTCGAGCTCGGCGACGCGCGCGCGCAGGGAGGCGATCGTGTCACCGGTGCCCGATGGCGGCTCCTCCCGCGGGCGCTCCACTACCATGCTGGTCATGGGATTTCCTGACGTTCGCGGTGAACTCGGCGCTGGCGTACCGGACGACGCGGTCGCGTCCCGTTCGCTTGGCCACGTAGAGTGCGTCGTCGGCGGCTTGCAGCAACGCGTCGCGATTCATCAGTCGCGGGTCCGGCCAGGCCGCGACACCGCAGCTGATCGTTGCCTGGAACGGGCGTCCCTCGAATGAGAACCGGTGCGCCGCTACCCTGAGACGCGCCCGCTCGGCGAAGGTCACCGCCGCGTCCATGGCGGTGCCCGGGAGGAGGACCAGAAACTCCTCGCCGCCATAGCGCCCGACGTGGTCGATTTCACGCATGGACGTCCGCAGCACCGAGCCGATCTGGCGCAGCATTTCGTCGCCGGCGCGGTGGCCAAAATCGTCGTTCACCAGCTTGAAGTGGTCGAGGTCGAACATGGCGACCGCCAACGACTCCTTGAGGCGGACCGCGTGCTCGAACATCTCGTGAAAGCGCTCGTCCAAACGGCGCCGGTTGTCGAGGCCTGTGAGGGGATCCGACACCGCGAGCTCGCGTAGTTGCGCGTTGGCTCGCTCGAGCTCGGACTCGCGGCGGTGCAGGGCGTCTTGGAGCGCCTTGATGCGCAGCATCGATCGCACCCGCGCCTCGAGCTCCGCGAATTCCACGGGCTTGGTGACGTAGTCATCGGCGCCCGCGCTCAGGCCGCGCACTTTCTGCTCGACCTCGTCCAGCGCCGTTTGCATGATGATGGGAATGAAGGGCAGCGACGGATCTGCCTTGATGCGACGCGCCACTTCGTTGCCGTCGATCCGCGGCATCATCACGTCGAGCACGATCACATCGGGCGGCGAATCGGCGACGACCTTCAGCGCCTCCACGCCATCGCAGGCGCACGCCGTCTCGTATCCGGTTGCATCGAACCGCACCCGAAGAACTTCGCGGCTGTCCTCGCTGTCATCGACGATCAGGACCCGCGGTGCGCGCCGAACTTCACCGTCCATCGCCTCGACCAATGAACCGCTCCACCTCGCTCACCACCGTCTTGGGCTCGCACGGCTTGGCGAGATAACTGTCGCATCCAACTTCCATCGCCTTCTCGCGATCGGACGCCAACGCATGCGCCGTGAGCGCGATGATCGGAATGCGACGCGTTTTCGGATCGCGTTTGAGCACCTGTGTCGCTTCCCACCCGTCGATCACCGGAATCGAGATATCCATGAGAATCAGATCGGGCTGCTCGGTGCGCGCCTTCGCGATGCCTTCTTCGCCGTTCAGGGCCTCCATGACACGATAGCCGAAGTGCTGCAGGATCGTGGAGTACACGATTCTGTTGTCCTCGTTGTCTTCAACGAGCAGCACGGTCTTCAATTTGATAGTCGCCATTCGTGTCCTCGTTCGCCGGTCTCCCGTCTCGTATGACGTGAGACCTCGACAGATACGCCAGCGTTAAGCAAGCTTCTTGCCATGCTCGCTCGCGTTGGTTCCGGAGTAAGAAGCGTTAACGTGTCTTCGCCCAACTCGTTTCCATCTTTTTCCGCTAGATGACGGCAACCCCGCGCAATGGAGGTGAACGTGTCTCAGGCGACCTCGGACGATGCAGATGATGTCGACGAGCAGGTCAACGAGTCGGAGCACGAGGGCTCGGGCGTCGCGATGTTTGCCGGCGGCCTCATGCTTGGGCTGGCAGTAGGGGCAGGGTTGGCACTCTTGATGGCGCCCCAGGCGGGCGATGAGACACGACGACTGATTCGTCGCCGCGCTCGTCGCCTCGGTGAGCACATGTCCGATCGAGTTGAGGATTTGCGGGACGACATTCGGAGAAGTGCGCGGAAGGGCGAAAAGAAGCTACGGCAGAGCTTGAACCTCTCGTGAGACGGGCGGCGCCGCAAGGGTGCGGCGCCGCACGTCTCCGATCGCGGCTGGTCAGTGGAGTTTGGCCAGCTCCTCTTTCGCCTGCTTCTTGTAGAACTTGTCGTTGTACTCGGTGATCGGTCCGTCGAT
>Ga0209168_10001185_pt1 | contig 21197 bp, 14 predicted proteins | sample Coa_R1_FD_187156 | JGI IMG/M metagenome (GOLD analysis project Ga0209168, IMG submission 187156) | Surface soil microbial communities from Centralia Pennsylvania, which are recovering from an underground coalmine fire - Coalmine... | ecosystem: Environmental > Terrestrial > Soil > Unclassified ...
GACTGCGCTGCGGCTTCGTACAACTCCGGCTGCGGCGGCGTGTCCACCCGTCCCGACCGCAACGCGGCGATCTCGCCGATCACCGTTGCCACGTCGTCGCCGCCCCCGGGCGCATGCAGCGGCATTTGCCTCCCGATCGGCGACCGTCCGGGCCACAGCTGCTTCGCGAGCAGATCGTTCACGATCACGACTCGCGGTGCGCCGGCTCGGTCCGCCGGTCCGAAGACGCGACCCGCGAGCAACGGAATGCGCAACGTCGTGAAGTATCGGGCGTCGACGAGATCGAGGCCGACCATCAAGACCTGGTCGGGATCATCGGGCCGCACATCGCGCGGATCCATGCCTAACATCATCGACGAGCCGCTGAGCGGCAGCGTCCGTGACAGCGACACGCCCATCACACCCCGGTGGCGCATCAGGTCGCCTTCCACCTGGTCGAAGAAGTCCTGTTGCTGCTGCACGGTCTGATAGCGCGACGGCGTGAGGCGGATGCGCGCCGCGAGCACGTTCTCGGGATCGAAGCCGGGGCGAATCTGGTCGAGGCGGATGAAGCTCCGCACGAGCAGGCCGGCGCCGACGAGGAGCACGAGCGCGAGCGCCATCTCGGTCGCCACGAGCACGCCGTGCGTGCGCCGGCGCGCACCGACGCTCGCGGCGGAATCGTCGCGCAAGGCGCGTTCGACATCGGGTGAGGCGGCGCGCAGCGCGGGAACGAGCGAGAAGGCGACGCCGGTGGCGATCGCGAGCAAGACCGTGAAGGCCAGCACGCGCGCGTCGATGCCGATCGCGCCCCCGCGCGGCAGCACGCCCGGCCACGTGCCGAGGATCGCCTGGAGGCCCCACGAGCCTAACGCGAGGCCGGCGCCGCCGGCCGCCAGCGAGAGCACGACACTCTCGATGAGCAGCTGCCGCACGATGCGCGGGCGACCGGCGCCTAACGCACGGCGAACCGCGATCTCCCGCCGGCGGCCGCTCGACCGCGCGACGAGCAGGCCCGCCGCGTTCACGCACGCGATCAGCATCACCACGCCCACGGCGCCGAACAACACCAGGATGAGCGTGCGCCCGCCGCCCACCACGGACCGGCTCAACGGCTGCATGGTGAATTTCGGCGTCACGTCGAGCCCCTTGGCGCCGCCGATGCTCGGTGCGGCACCGCCCGGCGCCCCTCCGCCCAGCGCGCCGAGCGACCGCGCGATCACCTCGCGGCGCATGGCGCCGGCGCGTGCGCCGGCACCGGGCGCACCCGCGCCGGGCGTACCGGCCTTGGACGCCGGTGGCGACGATCGATCCGCGGCCAGTCGTTTTCCGAACGCCGACAAATCGGCGGCCACACGGGCGAACGATGCGCCGGGGGCCAACCGGCCGACGGCGCTGAACGCGAAGTATTCCGCGCTCACCTCGAGCTGCGGATTGTCGGCAAACGCGACGCCGATGGGCAGCCACAGCTCGGTGCGATCATCCGGGAACTGCGCCGCCGGCGGCAGCACGCCGATCACGGTATACGCGCGCCCATCGAGCGTGATCGTCTTGCCTAACACAGACCGGTCGCCGCCGTATCGGCCCGTCCACGTGGCGTAGGTCAGGACCGTGACGGGCTGGTGCACGTCGCCCGAACCGAAGGCCCGCCCGATGATCGGATGCACACCGAGCACGGAAAAGAGCTCCGGCGACACGACCGCCGCCTGCACCTCCACCGGATCGCCGAGGCCGGTCATGTTCGACCGCTGCGTGCTGTACACCGCGAGCCCTGCGAAATCGCGGTGCATGCCCCGGATGTCTAACGCATACGGGTAGGACAGACCCATGCGGACGTCGCCGCCCAGCCCGCTGGACCACACGTCGACCAGCCGGTCGGACTGCGGGTACGGCAGCGGCCGCAGCAAGACCGCATCGACGACGCTGAAAATCGCGGTGCTCGCGCCGATGCCCAACGCGAGCGTGAGCACGGTGACGACGGCGAATCCGGGGCTCCGAAACAGCGTGCGAACCGCGAAGCGGAGGTCGTTGAGCATGAGGGAAATGTCCGACGGCGGAGTGGAAGCCGCGCGGCACGTCCGCACGGCGAGCAACCAAACATCATGGACCTTCGCGCGCGCGAAGGGAATACTCGAACGCCGTCCGCGCGCTACGCGGGCGGCGGTTCGGTGAGTCCCGACCCGGTGGGCGACGCGCTCCGCACGTCGATCGGCAGCGCGACCTCGCGATCGAGCGCAAGCGGCACGAGCCAGCGCAGGTTGTCGATCACGTTCGGCGGCAGCGCGTGGACGGGCGCTCGAAACACACGCTGGTCTTCGGCGGTGCGCGCACGCCGGGCGGCATCATCGAACGCCCGCACGACGTGCATCGTGTACTGCGCGTCGCGCCAGACGAGCACCGGCTCCCACGACGCCACGTCGACTCCGGCCTCCTCGCGCACCTCGCGCCGCGCCGCGTCCTCGGCGCTCTCGCCATCGCGCAGCTTGCCGCCTAACGCATTGACGCGCCCCGCCTGCCAGGCCGGGCGCGTCTTGTCCACGAGGACGATCTCCTGGCGATCGGCGGTGAACAGCAGGGCGAGGACGTACGTGAACACGGCCAAAATCGGCGCGCGCCTAACGGCGCGCGCGCCTCTCGTTCACTGATACATGATGAAGACCGGGATCGGCTTCAGCTTCACTACCTGCTCCGGCGTCAGCATCGGCTTGTCGTTCTTGTAGAACAGCTTGAAGCCCGCGAACTGCACCGGGTGGTCGAAGATGTAGTGCAGGTACGAGCTGCGCTTCAAGTGCGGCGCGCCGAAGCCATCCATGTCGATCACCATTTGCACGCGCGGGTCGAGGTGGATGCGCTCGTGGTTCGTCAGCATCGGCCGCGTGAACCGGTGCACGATCAGCATCTTGGGCGGCAGTTGATACTGCGTGACTAACGCGGCCAGCGTGTCCGCCGCCACGTTCACCTGCGATGCGTCCAGCGTCCCGATCACGTGACCCGGCACTTTGCTGGCCGACATCGCAAACTCGGGGTCGAGCGCCAGGTGCACCGTTGGGCGACGCAGATACTTGAGGAGCGGTACGATCTCGCTGCGCACGGAGCTGCGGCCCACCTGCACGTCCAGGATCAACAAGTACCCGCGGCGCTCGGCCCACGATGCCACCTTGTCGATCACCGAGTCGGGCATGCGCGCGCGATACATCCCATCGCGACCCGCTGCACCCTGCGCCACCGTCACGATCAATTCCAGCGCCGGCAGCACCGGCGTCGTGCTGTCCGCGCGCAGATACTCGTCGGACTGACGCTGCAACCGCGCGAGCATCGAATCGGGATTGATCTCGCCGAGGATGCCCATGCGCTTGGAGAACGGGTTGCCATAGTAGGCCACCACCCGGCACCCCGGAAACAACGACCCCGGCAGCGGCATCTGGTCGATCGCGCGACGCGCGACCTCGCCGTGCCACGCGGCCGGTTGGGCCGCGACAACCGCGGCGGGATGGTGCTTGCGGCGCGCGCGGTGCCGGCCGGTCCCGTGCGCCCGCGCGCCGCCGTCGTGCGTGCTGTCGGCGCCGCCTAACGAATCGGCCGACGCCAAGCGGATGCTGTCCTGCTCGGCGCGGCGCACCGAGTCGGCGCGCGCCGAGTCGCTGTCGGCGCGGATCGCGGCCAAGAGGTTGGTCATTCGCGTCGCCGATTGACAGCGCTGGTCGAGCCGCGCTGTCACCGCGTGCGCCGAGTCGAGCATCGTGTCCGCGTGCGTCCGGGGTGCCGCTGGCGCGCCGGCGCGAGTCGCGGTGCGCGGCGGGTCGCCGCGCGCGTCGCCGCAGGCGATGAACACGCCAACGGCGAGCAACAGCCCGAGCACGCGAGGACTCACGCGTCCTCTCGCATGGTGGATGGATCCAGTCCCTCGCGCGCGCACCACTCCTCGTAAGCCAGCGGTGAAATTTCGGACGGCTTGATCTCGCTGCGGCCGCCCCAGAACACGTTCGTGTAGCTCACGTCGATCGACGCTTCGGCCAGATGCGCGTCGATCGCATCTTTGTGCGCCAGCACGGCGCCTTTGTCGGTGCCGTGCGCGACCGCCATGATGTTCACGTTGGCGAACGCGGGCCCGCCCTCACGCCAGTACGCGTGCGTGAGAATGTGATGACGACCGACTTCGCATCCGGCTTCGAGCTCGCGTCCCGGCGGCACCCGCCAGTGAAAGAGCGCGTTGTACCGCGTCACGCGCGTGCCCGCTGCCGAGGGCTTCACGTGCTCGAGGAACGTCGAGAAGCGTCCGATCACGCCGCGCGCGTCGAGCGCGCGCGCGACGTCGAGGAACTCGCCCGGCGACACGCCCGCCTCGGCGGCACGCGCCCGCCAGGGATCCGCGACGATCTCGTCCACCGTCAGCTCGCGCTTGAGGCGTTCGAGCACGCGCCATTCGCGTTCCGTTAGGCGGACTAAGTGCGTGTCGAGAATGCGCCCCGGCCCCTCGGACCGGCTCCCCGGTTCCATGCCCCGCCGCCGCACGTGTCCCACGCCCAGGGTGAACAACGCCTTGGCCGGCATGAGGAGAAACGCGTCCGCACCCACGCGGCGCGCCAGATGCTCGCCGTGCCGCTGCATCGAAAATCCTTGCGGCACCTTGAGCGTGGTCCACAGCCGATACGCCGATCCTTCCGTCTCGGCGTCGGTCGACCGGATCACCACGTGCCCGGAGAACGGATCGTCGCGCACCATGTAGTCGAAGGCCGCATCGAGCTTCGCCGGCGGCACGCGCCACGCGACGAGCGCGCCCGGCGCCAGATTCGTGGAAAGCAGCGTTTGGCGCACGCGGCGAATCGTCCCCGCCGCCAGCATGCCGCGCACCCGCTCGAGCACGGTGCCTAACGGAACACCAGAGAGCCGCGCGATCTCGTCGAACGGATCGGCGTGGAATCCCGCCACGCGATCCTCGGACACCGCGAGGATGCGCGCGTTGACGGCGTCGGTGATTTCGGTGGGAACGGTGGATGCGGCCATGATCGCTGCCTACAAGAATAATCACGACGCCCGGCTCGCGCCGGTCACCAGAAGCGCGACACCGCGTAAATGATGAGCCCCGCCAATCCCCCAACGAGCGTGCCGTTGATGCGGATGAATTGCAGGTCCCGCCCGATCGCCAACTCGATGCGCCGCGACGTCGCCTCGGGATCCCAGGCCGCCACCGTGTGCGCGATCAATTCGCCAACCTCGTGCCGGTACTGCTCCACCACCGTGAGCGTGGCGTCCGTCACGAACCGGTCCAACTCGCCGAGCATCGCGTCGTTCGATCGCATGGCATCGGCGAACGACACGATGCCGCGCTCGAGCGCACCCGGCGGCGCGGACTCGCCTTCGGCGGGCTGACGCTCCGCGTACCGCACGAGACCGGTGCGCGCGGTGCGCCAGATGGACGTGGCGATTTCGTCGAGCACCGGCGCGCTGAAAATCTCCTCTTTCAGCGCTTCGGCCTTGGCGATCACATCCGGAGACGTGCGCAGTTTGTCGGTGAATCGAACCAGCGCCTCGTGAAATTTCGCGCGCAGCGGATGGTCGGGCGATTCGCGCACCTCGCGCAAGAGATTCTCGATCGCGCCAACGATCTTGAGGTAGATGCGCTCGTCGACCACCTCCGGCATCCACCACGGACTTTCCTCCGCAACTTTCACGCGGATGATTTCGCGGTTCTCGCGCACCGATTGCTCGATCAGACCGAGCGCATCATCGAGCAGATCCTGGTGACGGCTGTCGCTGGTGATGAACGAGAGGACCGAACCGAGTACCGGCGCCACACGCGTCGCGTGGACCCGCGCCGCGAGGCCGTCGCCGATGAGCCTGCGCGCGTCATCGTCGGGCAGCGCTTCGGCCGAGCGCGCGAGTCCCAGCGCCACCTGCCGCGCGATGAGCCGCGCGTTGGCTGGATCGGAGAGCCACGTCACGGCGCGCTCGGCGATGCGCATGGCGGCAAGCCGCCGCTCCACGACGTCGCGCGCTAGAAAGTTGTATTGGACGAAGTTGCCTAACGTGCGCCCGATGCGGTCCTTGCGCGCGGCGACGATGGCGGTGTGCGGAATCGGGAGGCCGAGCGGGTGTCGAAACAGGGCCGTGACGGCGAACCAGTCGGCGAGGCCGCCCACCATCGCGGCTTCCGCCGTGGCTCGAATGAAGCCGAGCCATGGATAGCGGCTCTCGTACCATCGCGTGACGCCGAAGATCGCGGTGGCCACGACCAGCAGGCCCGTGGCCCGCCGCTTCATGCGGTCGAGCTGGGCCTGCCGGTCGGCGTCGTCGGGCCGCGCCAGCGGCATCGAAACGGGGGCGATCTGCTCGGTCACTACCAGAAATCAGTGGCCTAGGCGCCCTCGCGGCAAGCTTGCGGTTCAGTGGCGCGCGCGTGGCGCCCTCGAGCTCGCGTGGACTGCATCCGAAATAGTGATGGCACCGGGACAACGCCACCGGCGCGCTCGAGGCGATCCAAGACGACGCCTCAGGTTTCTTCGCTTATGAAGAAACGGACAAAGCACGGTCACTTCGGACAAAGCACCGACCGCTCGGCTGCGAGGGGCGGAGACGTCGCGCCCCACATGAACGTCAACAACGTCTTGTTGTTGTTAACAAAGATCCGATGGTCTCGCCAATGAGCGCCTGGACGCTCCCCCCGCAGCCGAGCGGTCCGCGCCTTGTCCGCTCTGCCCGTGCTTTGTCCGTTTCTTCATGGGCGTAATGACCAGAACCAGATGCTACTTTAAACTCAGAAGTGGTTGACTAACGGATGATATAGCCCGCCGCAAATCGAACCGTCGTGACATCGGCCGGCTGCGAGTACACCTGCGCCGACAGGTCGAACGCGCGCGTCACGTGCGCGGTCACGCCGCCGAAGACCACCGCGCGCGTGAGATCGACCAGCACCTTTGTCGAATCGGTGAAACCACTGCCGTCGGTGAAGCCCGTTTGAAAGCGCGGCTTGAGCCAGTTGACGCCGCCGCCTGCCCAGAACGCCCACCGTTGGTCGCGCGTCGTGAGCGAGAGCGTGCCTTCGCCGCCTACCATGTATGGATGAAACGTGTCGTTCGACGGCGACGTGCCGAAGCACGGCGAGTTCGGATCGTCCGTCTGCAGACCTTTTCTCGGACACGTGATGGGCCCCTGCACCTGTCCGACGGTCCCGTGCGCGCGCAGCAGCAACGTGAGCGCACCGCCCCACGCCGACGGCAGTCGTTGGGCACGCGACAACGCGAAGCTGCCGAGGTTGGGCTTGGCGTCGTACAACTGGATGGGCGGGACGTAGCTGCCCTCGAAGATGAATCCAGCCGGCAGCCCGATCATGATGCGCGGGCGCCCGAAGATCGGCGACAGCCGCGTGTTGTCGGACTTGCTTGCGAAGCAGATGTGCGTCTGCTGGAGCGCCGGGTTAGGCGTGGGCATGGGCTCGACTTCGACCGACACACGCACCGCGCCGGGCGCCAAGCGCTCCGGAGCGGCATCCACACCGAACGCGATGGGCGCTTCGTAGAACGCGAGGAGTTTCGCCTCGTTGCTGTTTTCGGGCACCCGGCACTGCGCGGCCGCCGGCAGCGCGGCGATCACGACGCCAAGCACAGCGGCGGCGCTGCACATGCGCGCCCTGGCCGGGCGAACGAGTCGCGCGAAATTGGGCGATGCGACATCGTTCGCTCGCGTCGGAACAGACATGTGCGCTCCACTGAAATAAGGGGACGTATCGAAGGGCGATCGAGCGGGACCTGACGGTTCGTCGATGAAGACGGCGCCAGTCGGCATTGGTTCCCGCGTGCGCATGCCTTACAGACTCTGGCGCAGGAAGCGCTGCACCTGTGGCCGGTGACTCCGACCCGATGTGAGTCGCGTCCCATCGCCAAGGATCAGCACGAAGTCGCCGCCGAACCACGGTTGGGCCTCGATGACGCGGTTGACGTTGACGAGCGTCGAGCGGTGGATGCGCAGGAAGCGTCCGGCGGCCAGGCGCCGCTCGAGATTGGTGAGGGTGCCGCGCACGACGTGGGTGCGCGTGCCCAGGTGAAGCCGCACGTGGTTGTCCATCGCCTCCACCCAATCGATGTCGGCGATCCGCAGAAAGATGATGCGGCCGTCGACACGAATGGCGAGGCGCTCGGGGTCGGATCCCTCTCCGTTAGGCGGAGTCGCCGTGTCCGTGAGGCGCAGGCCGGCATCGTCGCGGATCGCGGGCGGCTGGATCGATTTGACCCGCGCCAGCGCCGCCTGCAGCTGCTCGGGTTGGACGGGCTTCAGGAGATAGCCCACTGCGAACACGCCGAACGCGTCGAGCGCGTAGGCGTCGTGTGCCGTCACGAAGATCACGGCCGGCATCGACGACGCACCGATTTCGCGGACCACGTCGAGACCGCTCAGTTCCGGCATCTGGATGTCGAGCATCACCAGCGACGGCTCGAGCTCGCGCACCATCTTCACGGCATCGCGTCCATTGCCGCATTCGCCCGTGATGTGCACGTCGGGGTGCGCCGAGAGCAGCTCGCGGAGGTGCGTCCGCGCCAAGGGCTCATCGTCCACGATCAGGGTGTCGAGACGCATCGTCATGCTACAACCTCCAGAATGGCCGGTGATGTGGACTCCGCGGCGTCGCGGAACGGGATTTCGATGTGTACCTGGAATCCGCCTTCGGGTCGTGCGCCTGCCTCGAACCGGTGCGCGTCGCCGTACAGGTGGCGCAGCCGCGCCCGCGTGTTGCCTAACCCAACACCGCCGCCCGATGCCCCGCTCGTGCCGTCGGCACCCACCCGCGAGCGCCCAACGGCTCCCGCGCCGATGCCGTCGTCGGTGACCGTGAGCAGCACGCTGTCATCTTCGCGCTCGATCAGGACGCGCACCGATCCGCCCGACGCGCGCGGCGCAATGCCATGATGAATGGAGTTCTCGACTAACGGCTGCAGGAGGAAGCTCGGCACCAGGGCGCGCCGCGCACGCGGATCGACCGATAACTCCACGCGCAACCGATCCGAGAATCGGAATTGCTGGATCTCGACGTAGCGCCGCAGCAGCTCCAGCTCCCGCTCGAGCGACACCTGCTGTTCCTTGGCGCCGCGCAGAGAAAATCGCAGCAGCTCGCTGAGGCCCGCCACCACGCGCTCGGCCGCGCGCGCATCGGAGCGCAGGAGCGCCGTGATCGTGTTGAGCGTGTTGAAGAGGAAGTGCGGGTGCAACTGGAGCTCGAGACTCCGCAGCTGCGAGCGGGCGAGCGCGATCTCGAGTTGCTCTCGGTGGCGCGCCTGCTCGTGATAGCTGCGGAGCAACCGGGCCTGCCAGGCCGTCGCGTACACGGCGACGCAGCCGGACACCGCGAGCAGCAGCACTTTCGCGCATTCGTCGAGCGGCGAGAGGCCGTGACCCACGGCCGCGTCCACCGGATTGGCGGCGATCACGGTTCCACGGGACAAGAGCAGGCCTAACGAAAGGACCGCGTACTCGCCCACCGCGAGCGCGGCCGTCGTCGCCGCCAGACGAGTGGACGACGTGATGGGCCGCGACGCCAGCACCGCGAAGTACGCGAGGAACATCGGCGACCGCAGGCCCAGCTCGACGCGACCGGCGAGCGCGTAGCCGGCCATGAGCAGCGTGATCCACGTGACGTCGATGAGCGGATTAGCCACCGTGAGCCAACGCGGGAGCTGCGCGCGTCCCCGGAACGCGATCCACTGGCCGATCGTCCACGCGAGAATCGGAACGAGCAGCAACACGTTGACACGATTCACCGCCGCCGGCAGCTGCTTCGCGTAGAACGCGCCCGTTGCCGCGAGCAGCAGCAGCACCACCGCGCGCATGCCATTGAGCAGTCGCTCCGCCTCGGAGCGATGCTGGTCGAGCAACGGCTGAATGGAGGGATCGTCTTTCGCGGTCATGCTCGAGTCGGGTCCTGATGTTCGGCTGTCGCGCACCTTGAACAATCCTGCATTGGGGCGAACAGTTCGCGTGGCGTGGCGGACCGACGGCGCTTCGCGCGGTGCATCACCCGACGTTTGCGGACCGCTCTGCGATTACCCCGTGCTATTCGCGGTTCGCGCGGCTGCCGGTGTCATTTGCCCCGCCTTCCTCCAATTCGACCCGCACGGTCGTGCCGCTGCGCTGGTCGCTTGCGATCTCGATCTCGCCGCCCCAGCTCTCCACCAGTTGCCTGCTGATCGCGAGGCCCAGACCGCTGCCGGATGTGCGCGTCGAGAAGTGCGGCTCGAAGATACGGGGCAGGACCGCCGAGGGAATCCCCTGGCCGTTGTCCGCCACTTCGATCACGACGCGGCCGTCGTTCCGCGCCAGGCTCACGAGCACGCGCGTGGCCGATGCGAGTCGCGCGTTCTCGAGCACGTTGAGCAGCACTTCGCGCAGCTCGTCGGTGCGCGCCTTGGCGAGGAGCGGCTCATCGGCGCCGTCGAGGCGCCACTCGATCGCGCCGCCGCCGCCGCCCATGCGCTCGAGGTCGAGCACGTCGCGCGTCACGGCGGCGACATCCACGGGCTCGGGCGGCTGGCGCTCGGCGGGAGCGGTGCCGTAGCGGCTGAACGCGCGCGCGATTTCGTCGAGGCGGTCGATCTCGGAGAGGATGCGGCTGGCGTTCTGCTCGAGGATGCGATCGAAGTCGCCGCGCGCGTCGGCGTGCGCGCGCTTGAGGTGCTGCACGCCTAACCGAATGGGGGTGAGCGGGTTCTTGATCTCGTGCGCCACCTGGCGGGCCATCTCGCCCCAGGCCAACACGCGTTGGGCGCGCGCGAGATCGGTGACGTCGTCGAGGGTGAGGACCACGCCGGCGCCGCCGGTGAGCCGGGTGAGACGGGCTTGGAGCTGCCGGCCGTTCACCTGCAGCTCGAATTCTTCCTCGTCCACGCTGCGCGCGAGGAACGCGCGCAGCCGTGTCGCGATCTCCGGCGCTGCTTGGTCGAGCGTTGCCCCTGCGGGCAACGCTCGGCCGAGCAGCGCCTCGGCGCGGGGATTGGAGAGCAGCACCGTGGCCGGCGTGGTGAACGCCACCACGCCGCTCGCCACGTTGCGCAGCACCTGCGACGTGCGCCGTTGGGCAGATTCGAGCGCGGCGCGGCTCGCCCCCAAATCCGCCGCCATGCGGCGGAACGCGCTGAACACCGGCTCGAACTCTTCCGGCGGAGCCCCGCTGAGCGGCGGCTCGGTCTCCTCGGCGGCGATGGCGAGTGCCGCCGTCCGAAGCTGGCCGATCGGCTTGGCGAGCGATCGCGATGCGACGCGGCTCAGGAGCAGCGCGGCGATGGCGCCGAGCACGGTGGCGAACATCACGAGGACGCCGAGGTCGCGGCGGCGCTGGTCGAGCACCTCCTCGCTGCCGCGCGCCGGCGCCGCGATGACTAACGGAGCGCCCGGGCCGCTCTGCACCGTGAGGTAGCCGAAGAGGGCGCGCGAGCTGCCCACCCGCATCGAGCGCGCGACGTACACTTCGCGGCCATCGCGCAGGTCCGCGTACACCTCCGAGGGCATGAACCGTCCCGTCGGTGCGAGCGCGTCGAGCATCGGCTCGCTCGCCTCGCGCAGCTGGCCCGCCGTGTAGGTGAGGAACGGGGTGTCGAGGCGGCCGCCGGCCATGGCCAGCGACTGCGGATCGGCGCCGCCGGCGTACGAGTGGAGCGTCGCGCGCACCAACAGCTCGCGCGCCTGCTGGTCCTCGAGCTGCAACCGCTGGTAGCTCCACAGCGCGAACGCGAGCGCCGGGAGCACGAAGAACGCGAACAGGCCGACCGTTAGGCGGGCGCGATAGCTGCGGCGCCAGCGCCGCGCGCGCCCGCGCAGGAGCCGCCACAGCGCCCGCTCGGGGAACACGCTCGCCAGCCACAGCACCGACAGCAGGATCAGGTCCACGAGCACGATCAACGTGCCGCCCTGCACGAGGATCCCCTGCGAGCGGAGGTCGATCTCGATGTGCGCGCGCATCTCCCCCGCGCCGGTGTCCACCAGGTGGTCACCGTGCAACTCGTCGCCCGAGCGATACCACCGCGTGTGGCCGGCCGACAGGCCTAACGCGGGGTCGGCATCCACCAGCGCCACCGTGTAGGGCGGCTCGCCGCGCTCGCGCTCCTCGATGCCGAGCAGCGCGTGGAACGGATCTTCGGGAATGAGCCGCGTCCGCGGCGCCACGATCACGGCCGTGACGGCGTTGCTCGGGTGCGGCACCGCGAGCACCGCGTAGAGGCCGGGCATGCCTAACACGGTGCGGAGCACGGTCGTGCAGGTCACGCGCGCTTCATCCACGGCCGCGCGCACGCCGGAATCGGGCGGCATCACCGGGTCCAAGCGCACGGCGGCGCGCAGCGTGTCGTCGGCCGTCCAGCTCTGCATCGCGGTCGGGTAGCCGGAGCCGAGGAGGTCCGACTGCATGTACGCGCGGACGAGGTCCGCCTGGGTGCGCGGCTCGGGCGCGTCGGCCAGCGCGTCGCCGAAGCGGCGGAGCGCCGCCGTGACGTCGGTCTGCGCGACGTCGAGCGACGACACGTCGCGGTTGGCGAGCGCGATGCGCCCGCGCACGCCGGCGTTCCACGTGAGCGCCGTCGCGCCTAACGCTGCCACCGCGCCCGCGGCGAGCACCAGCCGCCGGTGGGGCCGCGAGAGCACGAGGCACACCACCGCCGCGATCCACAGCGCGAGATACCAGGTGGGCCACACGCCCGGCGATTCGAGCGCGGCCGGGGCGAGCAGCGCGCCGACCGCCGCCACCAGTGGCGCGACGATCGGCGGCAGCGCGAATCGACGTCCGCGCACCGTGGCCGTGCCCAACGTACCCGCGATCGCGATGAGGAGCGTGGCCGTCACGAGGAAGAGCGACGCTTCCCACGCCAGCCAGACCGCGTCGCTCACGCCGCCCGGCGGCGGCGCCACGCCGTCGGCGAGCGCGCGCAGCAGGAACGGACCGGCCGCCGCCACCGCCAGGAGCACGACGAGCCGCGCCCGCGGCGGCACCGCCAGGGCGCGCCCGCGGCGGCGCTGCCAGAGCAGCAGGCCGAGCAGCACGGCGGCGGCGGCGATGCCTAACGCGCCGACCGTGCCCGTGAGCGGACCGCCGAGCGGCGCGTAGTACACGGTGGGGTCGAAGAGCGTCGAGTCGCTGGAGAGAGCGCTAAGCGGCGTCAGCGCCACGGCCACGAGCCACACGCCTAACGGAACGAGCCGCCAGGCGAACGAGCGCTCCTCGCGCCACACGGCGCCGAGGAAGCACACGAGCGCCAGGGCCAGCGTCACCGTGCCCGCCGTGCGCGCCGCCTCCATGACGCCCAGCCGCGCTTCCTCTCGCTCGGGCGGTACCGGGTGCACGGCCAGAAGCGTGTCCCGCGCCGGCGCGAACACCAGCGCCGGAAGCTGGCCCGCGACCGTGTCCGCGCCCGCGTGTGCGCGCGGATCCACATCCACGACGAACCCGTTGAGCCCGACGCGGCTCGCCACCCGATCGGCCAGCGCCGACACCAGACTGTCGCCCGGAGATCCCGCGTGGATCACGGCACTGGCCACGGCGCGCGTCTCGCCGCGCGCCGCGGCCGCGTACAGCGTCACGTAGAACGGCGACTGCACGACACCCACCGGCGCCACCAGTGTATCGGTGCTCACGACGTTGGTCCCGGCCCACGCGACCGCCCGTCCCCGCCGATAGAGCACAACGCCCAGCCCCGGCGTGCCGTGCACGTGCCGGCGCAGGTCGGCGAAGGCATCCATTTCGCCCGCCGGAGCGCCCAACGCATCGGTGGCGGTCGCACGAATCTGCCGCATCACCGACTCGAGCTCGCGTTTGAGCTCGAGCGACCCTCGCCGCACCAGGCCCGCGCGATACGACGCCCAATCGTCATCGATGCGCCCGAGCTGCCGTTGCGCGCGGATCGCCAGGCCGCAAAACACGAGTGCAGCCGCCACCGCCGCATACGCCCAACCACGCGACCGCCGAGGAAGGCCGAGCGCGATGAGGATCGCAACCCCCGTGGCGGCAACGCTGGCCAATAAGTAGCGTATGCCCGGATTGCGGAGCCACGACGCGTCCGCGACGAGTGCAACGCCCGCACTGAGGGTCCACACGTGGGCCGCCACGCTCCGGATCGCCGGCCATCGCGTCACCGGTTTCACTTCACCGCCTCTCGCAATGCCCCTTCCGCCTCCCGCCGCGGACGCCAACCCGCGACGACTCAAAGAAATGGGCCCGGCTCAAGTGGCCGCGATCATCGCCGCCGATCCGCGCTTGATCATCCCGGTCGGTACCTGCGAGCAGCACGGCCCGCACCTTCCGTTGGGCTGCGCCACGATCATCGCCCAACGATTGGCCGAGGATCTCTCCGCCGCCACCGGTGTCATCGTCGCGCCGACGGTCGAGTATGGAGTGAATGCCAACACTGAAGGAGTGTTCCCGGGAAACGCAACGCTGCGCAAGAAGACCCTGCACCGCATGCTGAACGATCTGTTGGACTCCTGGGAGGCGACAGGGTTCCGGGAATTTATTCTGCTCACCGCGCACGACTACGACGCGCACCAGGAAGCGCTCGACACCGTCATCACCCGCTCGGCGCGCGTCCGCGTGGTGGACATTTACGCCGTGAATCTGAACGACATTCTCGAGGGACAAACCGAACACCTGCACGGCGGCGAAGCCGACACGTCGCTCATGCTCTACCTGGCGCCGGAGTTGGTTCGCATGGAATGGGCGCGCGACTTCATTCCATCCGATCCGAAACGTTACCGCCGCGGCAAATTGCGCGTCCCGAAAGACAGTGCGGGATCTGTCGGCAGGCCTACACTCGCAACGGCTGCAAAGGGTAAAGCCCTCTACGAGCGCCTCCGCGAGCGGATCGGGGATCGTATCTTTCTCGTTCCTGCCCCCGACGCCTGAACCCTCAGCCCGCCTTCGGGGTACCCTTTTGTGACAATGCGCACCCTCGGCTTGTTGTGCATCACCGTGCTCGCCGTGCCGCTTCCATCGGGCGCGACCGCTCAGGTGTCGGTGGTCGACGAAGGCAGTTTCAGCATCACGCGAAACGGCGCCAGGAGCGGCAGGGAGACGTTCACCATCCGCAGAACGGGCGTCGGAGCCGCCGACGCATACGTCTCCAACGGGACCACCGACATCGATGGTCGCCGGCTCGTACCGGCGTTGCAAGCAGATGCGGATTTCGAGCCGATCAAGTACCAGCTCGAGGTGCGCAAGGGCGACGATGTCGTCGAGCGCCTCAAGGGCATCGCGGGGCGCGGCCGCTTCAGCACGCAGGTACGCACGTCCAAGGGCGAGTCCACGCGAGAGTTCATCGTGTCGGAGGACGCGGTGATGTTGGACGACGACGTGTTCCACCAGTATTACTTCGTCGCGCAGCGTGCACTGAAGTTGGGCGCCACGGGTGGCTCGATCGCCGTCGTCACGCCGCAGCGCGCGGAACAGCGGGTCCTAACCGCCAAGTGGGCGCCCGACGAGTCGGTCGTCATCGCTGGCCGACCGGTCGCGGCCAAACACCTCGTGCTGAGTGAGGCAGGCGGCGGATCGCAGAGCGTCTGGGTGGATGCGGCCGGCCACGTGCTCAAGATCTCGCTCGACGCCAGAGGTCTCGTGATTCAGCGCGACGCGTTGCCTCGCTAGATTCGTAGGCGCGCACACCAGTTGGACCGGCGAGCGCCCCGTGCCATACGGGGCGCTCGTCGTTCGTGCATGTGAAACCCACATATTCGGCGACCCGTAAGAGAGCCAGACACCGCTCAAACAGGATTCTCACGATGCGATTCAGCAAGCTCGTCGCGGCGGCGCTCTGCGCGGCCATCCCGGCTCTTGTGCCGTACGCCGCGAATGCCCAGACCGCCGATTCGACGAGCGGTCCGGTCCTCACGGTCGAGCAAGCCGTCAACTTGGCGATCCGCCACAACCCGATCCACCTGTCGGTGGTGAACGATCGATCGAGCGCGACAGCGCTCCGCAAAGAGGCGTACGGCCAGCTGCTGCCGCGGTTCGACGCGTTGCTTCAGGGCAACTTCACCAAGGCCGGCCAAGCTCCGATCAATTCGGTTCAGTTCGCGACCACGTCGGACGTCTACCAGTCATTCTACCAGGTTGGTCTGACGTACAACCTGAGTTGGTCGACCTTCGTGAATCCAAGGCGCCAGAACGTCAACGTGCGCGCGGCCGAAGCCGACATTGTGGGCTCGCAGATCAACGTCCAGACGACCGTCACGCAGGATTACCTCACCGTCCTTCAGGACCAGGCAAAAGTGGTCTTGGAAGACACACTCATCGCCCAGGCACAGCTCCAGTTGGATCTCGCGAAGGCCAAATTGGCGGTCGGATCCGGCACCCAGTTGGATGTATCGAAAGCCCAGGTGACTCTTGGACAGGCGCAGGTGGCCGCGATCCAGGCGCGGAACCAGGTCGATGTCGACAAGCTGCGGTTGTTCCAGGAAATGGGAGTGCCGGAACCGCAGAACGTGCAGCTCACGTCGCAGTTTACCGTCGAGGCACCGAAGTTCAGCCTCGACTCGGTGCTCGCGCTCGCACGCTTGCAAAATCCGACGCTGAACGCGCTCAAGGTTCGCACCCAAGTCGCATCCCTCGACGTGAGCTCGGCTCGCAGCGCGTACTTTCCGAGCCTCCAGGTTCAGACGGGTGTCTCAGGGTTTACCGCGCAGCTCGCGAATCCGAACGTGCTCATCGGACAGGCGATGCAGTCGGCCGCGGGCTGCTTCACGGAAGACTCGATTCGGCAGGGCGCTGGGCTGCCCGGCATCACCTCCATTTGTCAGCGGGAGGTAGTAACGCCGCAAACCGCCGCGCAGATCCGGGCGGAAAACAGCCAGTTCCCGTTCAACTTCACCAAGGTGCCGCTGTCGGTCACGGCGACGTTGTCGCTCCCGATCTTCAACAACTTCACCCGCGAGCGGCAGGTCGAGCAGGCGGAAGCGACGCGGAACGACGCCGACTACAAGGCGAAAGCCCAGGAGTTGCAGCTCACCGCCGATGTCACGGCCGCGTATCTAACGCTGCAATCGCAGGTACAAACGGTGACGTTGCAGGAGCAGAACGCCGCGCAGGCCCGGCAGCAACTCGATTTGGCCGAAGTGAAGTACAAGGCGGGTGCGGCGACGTACCTCGACATCTCGGACGCGCAGGCCACGTACTCGACCGCCGAGAACGATCGCATCAACGCGATCTATCAGTTTCACAAGGCGTTCGCCGCGCTCGAAGGCGCGGTGGGCCACCCATTGCGATAACAGGAATACCCATGACTAAAGGGGCAAAGTTAGGCGTTGCCGGTGTACTCGTGGCGCTCGTGGCCGGCGTGCTGGTGCTCGCCGCGGCGACGCGCGGCAACAAGCCGACCGACGTACGCGAAGAGAAGGTCGAGCGGCGCGACCTCGTGGCGTCCGTTACCGCCAGCGGCCAGGTGGAACCGAAAACCAAGGCCGACATCTCCTCCGACGTCAGCGGGCGCATCGTCAAGCTCGCGGTGAAGGAAGGCGACATCGTGAAGAAGGGTCAGTTCCTGTTGCAGATCGATCCATCCACCTATCAAGCGGCGGTGCAGCAGCAGGCGGCGCTCGTCGCCAGCTCGCGCGCGGACCTCATGCGCGCCAAGGCGAACTTGCAGCAGTCGCAGAGCGCCTTACGCCGGTCGCAGGAAATCAGGAAGACCAATCCGACGTTCGTCTCCGATGACCAGATGGAGCAGTTGAGCACAACGGTCGACGTGAACCAGGCGCTGTACAACTCCGCCGAACACGCCGTGGACCAGGCCGAAGCGAGCCTCAAGAACGCCCAGGCGAGCCTCGCCAAAACCACGATCATCGCGCCGATGAGCGGCCAGGTGACCCGGCTCAACGTCCAGCAGGGTGAGACGGCCATCCAGGGCGAGTTCAACAAGGACGCGGCGCTGTTGCTAACGATCAGCGACATGAAGGCGCTCGAGACCAAGGTAAAAGTGGACGAGACCGACGTCGCGCGCATTCAAGTGGGCGACTCGGCGCAGGTCGAGATCGACGCGTTCCCCGACACGACGTTCGTGGGCAGGGTGGTCGAGATCGCCAACAGCTCGCTCACCGACCCGACGGCGACGACAACCGCCAGCACAACGGGCGACCAAGCCGTTGATTACTACGTGAAGGTGCAGCTGCTCAATCCACCGCCCGACACGCGTCCGGACTTTTCGGCCACGGCCAAAATCGTGACCGACACGCGGAAGAACGTGTTGAGCATCCCGATCATCGCCCTCACGGTGCGCGAGCACCAGGCGGCGCCGTTAGGCGACACGGCGCAGGTGGCGATGGGCGGCCGCGAGCCCGCGAAGCAGGTGGGCAAGCAGGACGTCGAAGGCGTGTTCGTGGTCGGGAAGGACAACAAGGTCACGTTCCGGCCGGTGAAGGTGGGCGTGGCCGGCGAGGAATACTTCGAGGTATTGAGCGGCCTCAACCAAGGCGAAAACATCGTCGCGGGCAGCTACCAGGCCATTCGCGACCTCAAGGAGGGCATGGTGGTGCGCGAGACCAAAACCGATTCGACGTCGAAGAAGAAGGAGAGTGGCGCGTGAGCGCTGACGTACGCGAGATCCCGCTCAGCACCACCGGTGAACGGCAGGCGGTGGTCGGGGATGTGGGCGCCGTCCCGGGACAGGATTGGGTCATCGTCACGCGCGGCATCACGCGCGACTACGACATGGGCGGCGAAGTCGTGCACGCGCTGCGGGGCGTGGACCTCGCCGTCCGCCGCAACGAGTACGTGGCCATCATGGGTCCGTCGGGCTCCGGCAAGTCGACGCTCATGAATCTCGTGGGCTGCCTCGACACACCCACGTCCGGCGAGTACTGGCTCAACGGCTCGCTCGTGTCGGACATGAAGGACGACGCGTTGGCGCGCGTGCGCAACCGCGAGATCGGCTTCGTGTTCCAGACGTTCAACCTGCTGCCGCGCGCGACGGCGCTGCACAACGTGGAGCTGCCGCTCGTGTACGCCGGTGTCGGCTCGGCGGAGCGGAAGAAACGCGCGGTGGAGGCGCTCAGGCGGGTGCAGCTCGAGGACCGCATGGACCATCGGCCTAACGAACTGTCGGGCGGGCAGCGGCAGCGCGTGGCCATCGCGCGGGCACTGGTGAACCGCCCGGCGATCCTCTTGGCCGACGAACCCACGGGAAACCTCGACTCGGCGACGTCGGAAGAAATCATGCGCGTGTTCGAGGAGCTCGCCGATGCGGGGCAGACCGTCATCATGGTGACCCACGAGTCCGAAATTGCGGCCCACGCCCGGCGTGTCGTGGTGCTGCGCGACGGCCGCATCTCGTCCGACGAGCGCCGCGAGAAATTCGTGCAGAAGCTGGAGAAGTAGCGCGTGCCGGTCCTCGAAGCGGTGCGGCTCGCCCTGGGCCAGATCCGGGTGCAGAAGCTCAAGAGCTTCTTTACTCTGTTAGGCGTGACGATCGGCGTGATGTTCCTCATCGCCGTGGTGTCGATCGTCCAGGGCATGTCGAACTACGTCGAGAACGACTTCGCCGCCAAGTTCCTGGGCGTGAACACGGGAACGCTGCGGCAGTTTCCGGATTTCAACGCCGGCAACGTGACCGAGGCGCAGTGGCGCGCATGGCAGCGCCGGCCCAAGATCACGATCGAGGATGCCTACGCGGTGCGCGACGCGCTGCCGCCCGGCGCGCGGTGGGCCGTGGACGACATGCGGTGGATCAACGTGACGAGCAAGTACACGAATGGTGGACCGCAAGTGCTCGGTCACGCCTCCACGCCGCAGATCTTCACCATCAAAGACCTCAAGATCGTCCAGGGCCGCGCGTTCACCGAAGAAGAGGAAACGTTAGGCCTGCCGGTCGTCGTGATCGGGCAGGAAGTCCAACAGTTCTATTTCCCGAACATCGATCCCATCGGACGCGAGCTCAAGGTCGGCGGCCTGCCGTTCCGTGTGATCGGCGTGCTCGACAAGCAAGGCACGGTGGTGGGCGTGCCGCTCGACCGCGTGGTGTATGCGCCGTTGAGCTCGCCCATGCAGCGCTACACCGGCGCGCGGATCGCGCTCGCCGGCGTGACCGTCCAGGCGCCGAACTCGGCGCAGATGGACGAGCTCACGGAAACGGTCCGCGAGGTGATGCGGAAGCGGCACAAGCTGCACCCGTCGCAGGAGGACGACTTCGTGGTCGAGACGTCGGCGTCTGCGTTAGGCGCATGGGAAACGATCAAGAAGTTCCTCGTGCTGGCCGGCCTCGTCCTGCCGGCCATCGGCCTCGTGGTGGGCGCGATCGTGATCATGAACATCATGCTCGTGGCCGTCGCCGAGCGCACGCGGGAAATCGGCATCCGCAAGTCGTTGGGCGCGAGGCGGCGCGACATCATGGCCCAATTCCTTGTCGAAGCCGCCACCCTGAGCACGTTAGGCGCCATGGTGGGCATCGGACTGGGCTTCGGCCTCTCGGCGCTCATCAAGAGCTTGACGCCTCTGCCATCGAGCGTCGCCGCATGGTCGATCGCCGTCGCCATCGTGCTCGGCGCCGGCGTCGGCATTCTCGCAGGGATCTACCCGGCCAGCCGGGCCTCGCGGCTCGACCCCATCGTCGCGCTCCGTGCCGAATAACATGAGCGTGCTGGACCGGCTCAAGACGCTCTTCGAGGGCGTCCTCATCGCGTTCGACGCCATCCGCTCGAACAAGGTGCGCGCGGCGCTCACCATACTCGGCATCGCCGTGGGCGTGTTCGTCGTGACGGCGATGTCGGCAGCGGTGCACGGCATCAACGAGGGCGTCACCGAGGGACTGGCGGCGGCCGGCCCCACGACGTTTTTCGTGACGCGGTGGCCGGTGGCCATCAACTCGTGCAACGGCTCCGCCGACAGCTGTCCGTGGCGGCACAACGCGCCGCTCACCACTGACGACGCACACGTGATCGAGCGCCAGCCGTCGATCCAGAACGTAATCGTGCATGTCGGATCGTCCGCCGGTGTCAAGTACCACGACATCACGCTGCCATCGGTAAGCATCGACGCCTACACCGCCGGCTGGACCAGCATCGACGCGGGCAAGGTGGATCCGGGCCGCAGCTTCACCGACGGCGAGAACAACGACGCGTCGGCGGTGGTCGTGATCAACGTGGCCATGCGGAAGCAGCTTTTCCCCGACCTCGACGACGAGCAGGCGGTGGGGAAAGAGGTAATGCTGAACGGCATTCCGTTCCGGGTCATCGGCATCTACAACCCGCAGGGAAACCTGTTCGAC
>Ga0209168_10001186_pt1 | contig 21195 bp, 19 predicted proteins | sample Coa_R1_FD_187156 | JGI IMG/M metagenome (GOLD analysis project Ga0209168, IMG submission 187156) | Surface soil microbial communities from Centralia Pennsylvania, which are recovering from an underground coalmine fire - Coalmine... | ecosystem: Environmental > Terrestrial > Soil > Unclassified ...
GAGGCGGGAACACATCGAATTTCATCGTGTTCGGATCTACCCGAAGCAAACTGCCCCCTCCTCCTTCAGGGGCGCCGATCACGGTGGCCCACATAATTCCCTTTTGGTCCATCGCGAGGCCGTGCGTTGGCGCGGCCATTCCATTGAGTCCCGGAACTTTTATGTCGGTGACTTTCCCCGACTTCGTATCAAGCATGCTCACGGTCCGAACAAAACTGGGCTCGGATGTCGTGAACCATATATTTCCATTCATATCCATTTGCGAATCATGCAGCCCGCGTGAACTATTCAGCGCCGATGGAGTTCCCAGGGACCAATCCGTTCCATCATTGGTCGGAAAACCGTCATTCGTCGCAAGCGGATCAGCATCAACCACGGGAATACTGTACTCGGTCACGACTGCTCTGGCTGCTTCTCCCGTGGGGCGCGGGCGAAGCTTGATCTGCATTGGAGAAGTGCCGGGGCCGCGCATCTCGGCAAGATACGCCGCCAGTTGCTTCTTGTAATAAACCATGACCGGGAATGGGGCCTGATCGGGTCCGCCGTATTCGCCGCCACCATTCTGAACCTTGGACATAAGGTTGAGAATCGCTTCCCATCCCTTTTCATCGAAGCGGTTCTGCAAAATGTAATTTGGTTCGTGGCAACCCGTGCAAGTATTGTAGAAGACGTCCTTCATCAGGCGATGTTGCAGCGTATCTTCCGGCAGTGACGAAATGTATTCCTGGCCGGTCATTTGTTTGACCACATCCTTCGTGGTCTTCAAAATGAAATCCTGGCGCTGTGATGCGCCCCTCAGATCAACTTCGGCGCGTCCCGCATCGAATCCCTCCGCCTGGGCCCGAACGCGATATCTGCCAGCAGCCATTCGCGGAAAATAAAAATCGCCCGCCTCATCGGTAAACACACTCGTTGTAACTGTCTGGCCCGTGGCCTTGGCCGAGACAGTCACGCCAGCCATCTTTTCGCCGGAATCGGATTTCACGGTACCCGTGAGCAAAACACCGTTCTGTTGAGGAGCTGCTGTCGCGAATATCGCCAGCCCTATAATCATTCCCGCGACCAGAGTCACCGCCCAGAATCGCTTCACGATCGCCATGATCTTCTCCTTCGTTACTCCCCACCAGAATTGCTTTCAGAATTGTTCGTGGGCCGGTTGATCGGCCGCGAAGACGGCCGCTTCACAGTTTTCAAATACTCGATAATGGAGTCGATCTCCGTTCGCGTCAGTCCATATTTAAACCCCGGCATCAAAGCTTCCCGGCCCTCCATGATGGTTTCACGAATGGTGTCTTCGTTGTCTTCCACGATCTCCTTGTATAGGGCCGGACCATATCGCCTGGCGATGACGGTGGGAGGAGTGTGGCAAACAGCGCAGCGCTGCTGAAAAATTCGCCGGCCTTCTTTTTGCGTGTCGGTAAGTGTATTGTTCGGCTTGGATTGCTGCGCGAGAGCTGAGACCGAGACGAACAAAAGCAAGGCTATACCGGCTAGCAAACGCGTCGAGCTCCGACGCATGGCTTTACCTGTCATTGGGTGAATTATACTCCCTCATTTGAGTGGACTCAGTGCAGGCCGCCAGGAACGACATCCACTCTTGACGGCCCGGCACTCACGCCTTTTCGGTACTACGCCGCATGAGTCAGCTCAGTTAGAAGACAACCTTCAAAGCAAATTGCATCTGCCGCAGCGGGCCGACCCCGTTGTAACCAGAAGCGGGAGGACCCGGGGCATAACCCTTGTAGTCTACCGACGATTCATTCGAGCCTCCGCATGCTCCATTGTTGCCGACAGCGGCGGGGACATACGGAACAGCACTGAACGGCGCACACGCCAGGAATTCAGTGTTGCTGATAAAACCCCAATTCGCATGGTTCAACAAATTGAACATTTCCGCGCGAAATTCAAGCATTCCGTTTTCTCCGAGGAACGGAATCCTTGTGTCCTTGTTAATGGAAAGGTCCCAGGTCCTCAAGCGCGCTCCCCTCAAGTCGTTTCGGGGTTCGTTGCCTAGATATCCGAAATAACATGTCGGCCCGTAATTCGGGTCTCCATACGAAGAAGAAACCGTACTGGTCTGAGTGTCGTTGCACGGCGTACTGCCGGCGTTTGGACCAACCAAGGTAAACATCAGCGGATTAAACCAGCCGTCCGGCTTACCGGTAATGGCCTTCTTAGGATCGTAAAGGACAGCATGCGACCCAACAGCGGCCATATCAATCGCGTCAGCTGCCGAAAAGTTTGCAGGTGTGACGATGTTTGGTCGCTCGCCCTGATCGAAGTTAAAGACTCCGCTATTGGAAATCAATCCGGCCGTATTCACGTTAAACGGATATCCCGACTGGATTGAGATAATGTTTCCCATCCACCACCCATTCAGGACCTTGGAGAGAAACCCTTTCGATTTCACGTTCGGGAAGCGATAGAGGAAGTTCAGACGCAAATTGTGCGTAGCGTCAAAACACGTCGGTCCCTTATCGGTTCTTGGGTTTGTCGGATCGATGCCCTGGCCGCTGCCCGAAGCGCTGAAACAATCAAAGACATATTGCTGTCCTTGCGTGGTGTCCAGATTCTTGCTGAACGTATACGCCGTCTGGAGATCGAAGCCATGAAAGCCTTTCAAGCTCAAAGCAACTTCCAGCGCGTTGTACCAGGAATCCGCCCCCGTAGTGATCATCGTCGCAGAGGAGAAATTCGGATTGACTCTTCCCTGCGGCGACGTCGGGTCCATTCCCCAGAACGGCTGCCCGGGGATGCAATTGGGCCCTGTGCACGTTACGGTTTTGAACGGGTTTTCCTCCGCAATTCGAAACAGGTTGATGCCTCGCGACCCGACGTAGCCGACTTGCAGGGCCATTTTTGCAGGCAATTGTTGCTGCACCGTTAAATTGTACTGAAGGATATGTGGCTGCTTCGCGTTGTAATCGAGAGTGTGTAGGACAAAGTTCCGCGGATCAACAGGAGGTAACCCTGATCCCCCGCCAACCGCGCCAATTGTCGGGAAGGGCGCTGTGAAAGTTGGATTATAAGGGTAAATGGGATTCCCCACCCAGTAGCTCGTATTGTTTCCATTGGCAAAAGTACTTTGGGCGAGAGCCGTTCCAATGCTCCCCACATCAAAGTACATTCCAAAACCACCACGTACCGCCGTCTTGCCGTTACCGAATACGTCATACCCAAAACCAATCCGAGGGCTGAAATTTTTCAAAGAATCATTTTGCATAACGGAGCCCGGTGTCCCGGCATAGCTATCGGTATGGATGTTTCTATGCGCCCATTGTTTTCCGTTCAACTCTGCCGGGCTCGTGTTGAACTCATAGCGTAGTCCAAGGTTGAAGGTGAGACGATTTGAGGCTCGAACGTCGTCCTGCGCATAAAAACCGAGCGTATTGTAGGTCCAATACGAGGCTGAATCCGGGCTGACTGTGCGAACATCCCAGAAAGGAAAAGGAATTCCAGCAAGCAGTACTCCCGGACCGCCGAACTGAACTTCTCCCCCGATACTGTTTGCGCCTCCGCCTCCCGGACCAATAATCTGATTGAACCGGTTGAACAGAACGCCGAATTTAATAGCGTGTCTGCCTCTTGAGTAGAACATGTCCTCATTCAAAGTATATATATTCTGCCCTGCCAACGAATCGTTGCAGTCCGTCGAGCCGAAATTGCCTGGCGCACCGTATCCAACGACGAAGGCCCCCGTAGGGCACGGGCCTCCGGTAGGCGAATTGTTCGTAAACGAATAACTGACCACGGTACCGGCGGAAGGTCCGCTGGTGATGGTGGCTGAGCAATCCAGAGTGGGACATGCCGCCCAGAACGGAATCCCCGACGCGGCTGCATTCTGAGTTTTTAAATAGTTGTAACTATCACTCAGCGTTCTGGAAAAAGAGAGCCGGGCAGAATTTAGCAATGACGGGCTGAATATATGACTTTCGCCAATCGTTGCGAAATAGTTCCGGCCTCTTTGAATTGCTCCATACTCCGGGTACTTCGAATCAGCATTGCCGCGAAAGTCATCCATGGTGAAGCGGACGAACATCGAATCTGCGGAAGACATGTTGTCATCGAATCGGATCTGCCCGAAGTCTTCGCCATTTCGATTTAGCGCGTTGCTGACATAATTGCCCCCGGAATTTGGGAACGGAGCCAACGATGCAGGAATCACAAGATACGGATTAACCGTGCCGGAAAAACCATTGTTGGTGAGGCAGTCGTTCGACGCCGCAATTCCGGCCACAGGTACATCCGTGCCGTGATTGTGAACGGTAATATCGGGTGTACCCTTAATTTTTTGGGTCGCAGAATCATATATGCTTCCCGCTCCGCAACCCGCCGGACCGAATGGCAGTGAGTGTGTGGAAGAGCCTGCATCCACAACCTCTCGAATTCCTTCGTAAGTCGCAAAAAAGAACATCTTGTCTTTCTTGATGGGACCGCCAAACGAAGCTCCGGGGTTATTCTTAATATGAGCGGGTCTAGAAACGACGGTCTTTGACCCATGTGCGCGCGCTAGCGCCCGATTAACATTGGCGTCAAAAATTGTGTTCCGCAAGTAATCGAAAATATCACCGTGCCAACTATTCGTGCCGCTTTTGCTGGTCATGACGACCTGGCTGCCCATGCCAATGCCGTATTCGGCGCCGAACATATCGGTAACCACTCTATACTCCCGGATGCCGTCCACGCCGAGGGTATTGCCCCCGGGCGACGCCGAGTTGGCGCCCTGTTGGTTGTTCAGTCGAGCTCCATCCAACGTGAAGTTATTCGACCGTAGTGGGGCGCCATTGCTGCTCATCCAAGTGCCTTGCGTATTGCTGTTAATATTTCCGACGTTTACGGCCCTGGAAACTCCGGGTTGAAGCAACGTCAGGTCGGCATAGTTGCGCCCGTTAAGCGGTAAGTCGGCCATGCGCTTCTCATCAACCAGGCCGCCCAAGGTGCTGGTCGTGGTTTCTACTTGGGGGGCTTCCCCAGTGACCACCACCTCTTGCGTAGAAGCGCCAATCTCTAGTGCGAAATGCACAACCATTTCGTCGGTCACATTGAGGGTCAGCCCATCATGCGTGGAAGACTTGAAGCCGGGCTTCTCTACTTTGATGGAGTAAGTACCCACCGGCAGCGCCGGTGCGCGGTATGATCCATCTTCACCCGTCGTTAGAGATCGAGTTAATCCTGTTTCAGTGTTGCGGATCGTCACCGTTGCACCTGCAACGGCTCCGCCTTGCGCGTCTTTCACGATGCCGAGGATTGTGCCTGTGGCGTTCTGACCGAAAACGGGCGCGACCACGGCCAGGAACAACAGCAACACCAGAGCAGAGATCGCACCGCCAAATTTCACACACCCACCCCTACGAAACACCATAGATCCTCCTAAGGCGTAAGGCCCTATCCACTCATTCTGAATTGAAGTGAATCGCATGCCCCCGACATCAACCCTGACAGCACCCTTTTAGAGTTCCTGAACGCTAAGTGTGGCACGTAAGACAGATTTAGACAGTGACCTGTTCACTTGCCTACAGATTACTTAAGACTCAAAACATTCCTGACCAAGTTTAAGTAGATTCTTAATATCGGCAGGGTATGGGCATCGTCTCTTCGTGTCAAGATATTTTCTGCATGAGTATCAAAGCCTCTTCATTTTCAAGCGACTTTCTTCCCGCGTTCCCAATCTTCCCAACTCTTCACGCCCGATTAGGAACCGCTTGACTGTCCATTAATCGTTACTGCCGTAGCCGGCGAGCGTGGTTATCTTGGTCATGTCGGGATACAGCACACCGACGCCGCCGTTTTTCCCTGAGCGCGGCGCGTACCAGATCGCGCCATCATTCGCCACCCTGATCATCGGCATGTCTGATCTTTGCGGCGCAGGATAAATCGTAAACGTCTGACTGGCTGGATCGAAAAAGATCAATGCGCCACCCTGGCCCGCATCGCTGAACCAGATCTTACCTTTGGTGACAGATTCTTTCTCGTCGTAGGGCTGGGAATTCTCAAACGGTATCGTCCACTCAGTCACTTTGCCCGTCTCTGGATCCAGCCTTTCCAACTTGCCTCCGCTAAAAAGCCCGAACCAAACCATGTCCTTTGAATCTACTGTAAGACGCCGGATTAGTGCAGGAGAAGTCGGTGGAGAGTATTCTGTATACTTCTGGGTCTCCGCATCCAGTTTGGCGATTTTGCTGCCATGGAATTCCGCGATCCAGATATTGTCTTTATGGTCCTTCACGACTCCGTACGGAAAACTGTTCGGAGTCGGCAGCGTTGTGACAACTACCTTTTTTGTCGCCCAATCCGTCCGCGACATCCCGTTACCCACGATGAAATTTGCGTACATATTGTGCTTGGAATCGAATACCAGCGATTGGCCATTCTTCATGCCGGGAATGACCTTATCCGGATCGAGCGGGAGAGGGTCGAGCCATTTCAGAGCCTTCGTATCAAAGACGTCCATGTTTAGTCCGTCTTCCTCCGGGAGATACAGAATCTCGTTCTTGTCAATCATCAAGTCATGAATTCCGACTTTCGGACGCGGCGTAATGAAATCCTGAAACTCTCCCGTCCGTGGATCCAACTTTGAGATCCGGTTGGGAAAACCACGATCAGTTACCCAGATGTTGCCATGATTGTCGAACACTACATCCTGGCTGACTCGCCTGTCCCCAAACGGACTTCGCAGAGTGGAATATTCGGGCGCATGCCTTCCTTGGCCGGGAGGATCGGGAGGAAAATAATATTCGATGTATTCCGCTTTACTGATCTTCATTTCATCGACTGGCATCTCAGTTTGAAATTTGACAGCACGCGGTTTGCTGTCGGGTCCGAAGTTGGCGACCAGCCAATTCACCAGGATTTTGCGATTTTCATTGCTTAAATCACTGGGCTGAATTTGCGCCCCTTGTGGATTGCCGTTCCCCTCCATGAAATCAATCGCGGCGTTCCATTGGTCCGGATCCCATTGTCTTGAAGGCAAAAAGTTCGGGCCGTGACATCGTATACAGAGGGCTTCGGCTATTTTGCGCCCCGCCGATCCTCTGGGATAAATTTGATCGTACGGCATGGTTTCGACGCCATTCGTCGCCTGCGATTCAGTCACTTGGTGCATCACCGCGTTCGCAGTCAGTTTCGCCCCACCCTTCACTTCCAATTTCTGAACGTCCGATTCTTGCCCCTTCGTTTGTACGCTGAAATCGTAATTCCCCGGAATCAGATGCATGGCCTGGTACTTGCCACGATTCGTGTATACCATGTACAAAATTCGCTTATCTATATTCCGGAAATATACTTTTGCAGCGGTAAAGGGTTTGACGCCGTCAACTGTTCCGGAAGCGATCGCCATTCCCGCGCCTTCAGGAACTTTCTTGGGATGTGCGTATCCAAGATTCAAAAAACCGGCCAGCGCCAGCAGAGTCATTACACATCGCAAATGGATTTGCCGGGTCGTCCCATTCATAAAGGTCTCCTGAAATCGGTATCGATATTCCCAGAGCAGAGCTTACCGAACAGTTAAAATATTTTCACCAGATACTTAAACATTTACTCTGTGCAGGGATGCCCACGGCCTGGGATGGGAAAGAATACCGATATTTAGGAAGGTACAAAAGACATCGAACGGAACTAATCATAATCGCTCGGTCCACCGGAGGAAGCTCACCAGCCAATCTTCAGCGCGAACTGAATCTGCCTGGATAAAGAAATGGGCAGCGAAGGCTTTTCCGCGACCACCCGAGACGGCACGAGCAATCAAGTATTACGGGCGTGGTGTCTCCATCTGCCAATCCCGTTCTTGACTGGCCATCAGGTCGTCAACTTTGGGGTACGCCCCTTCGATGTTGAGGAAAGTATTCCGACGGTAGAGACATGCCTATCTTCGTGGGCTTTCGAGTGGTAGAAAAACTGACCCTGTTGGTATGCTTCGGGATCGTGCGTGGCAATCACTTCATAGCGCCCGGCGCACACATGTTCTTTGGAATCTCCGATCATGCCTCCTCCTCTAGTGTCGTACTGCGCGGATTCTAATCGAGTTCTCCACATTGGTGAATCCGTCTGAAAATGTAGTTTGCTGGTGGAATGGCTGTAGGAAAGGTTTTGCATTATCCGTCAACGCCGGGTTCGATCTCAGAGATCACTGGCAGGTCGTCACTGCGGAGCTTATCTTGGACGATCACAACGAGTTCTGGCGGCGTCACGGCTCCGGGCTAAAAACGCGCCGTCAGAATTCGATTTACTGCATGTGCTGAGTCGTCTTCTCAGCCTTCATGCGTCGGGCATAATCGCCAAGTGATATTCTGGGTCGTGCCATTGAGGCAATATTGTGCACTTATGAAACGGCCATCGACTCCTACCAACAATTCATGTGGCCCGGAAACCGAAGCTGAAAAAGCTCTCGGGACTTAGGCAGTCAGGCTTTGCAGATGAGCGATCGGTGAGGCGCCACAGAATCCGGGGAAGGATGAGACGGCCGAGTGCTTCCGAAGGATGAGATAGTGAGAGCGCATTTCGTCGCATGATATCATTCCGGCACGAAAGCCAACGGCTGCCTACACTCGACTCGTTGCGAAGGAGTATTGCCAATGCAAAGGTTAGGAAAATTTGAGAGGAATCCTTTTTGTTTCCGGAAGACCTCGAATTTGTTGGTTTTATTGTTGACCATTTTTACGGGCGTTTGCACTGTTGCGGCACAGGACCCCATGGCCGCCCGGATCGAGCATGCCGGCAAAGAGCCGCAGAATTGGCTCACCTACTACGGGAATTACGGCGCATGGAGCTACAGTCCATTGAACCAAATTGCGCGCGAAAATGTGAAGCAGCTTGTGCCGGTCTGGGCGTTTCCCGCAGGATTTTCTGCGAACCCGTCGCTCAGAGTGGGACTCCAGGCGGCGCCGCTGGTCGTGGACGGAGTGCTTTATCTCGTGGGCATGCAAAATAATGTATATGCGCTCAACGCGGTTACGGGGAAGCCGCTATGGAACTACATTTATCGATTGCCGGATGAGACCGTGATCTATGGCAATAAGGGCGCGCGCGGCCTTGCGATTGGAGATGGGTTGATATACATGGCCTCGCAGGACGATCACATCGTCGCACTCGACGCCAAGACAGGAAAAGAGACGTGGAACGTAATCATGGATGACGCCTCCAAGTGCCGTTGCTCGATTACCTCCGCTCCGCTCTACATCAAGGGCAAAGTGATCAGTGGCGTCGCTGGCGGAGACGGCCCTTTCCGCGGTTACATCAATGCCTTAGATGCAAAAACGGGCACGCTCCTGTGGCACTTTAAGACTATTCCCGAACCGGGTGAGCCCGGTTCCGAAACGTGGCTAGGAGATTCGTGGAAAATAGGAGGTGTAGCGACCTGGTTGCAAGGCTCCTACGATCCAGAATCGAATGTTATCTATTGGGGAACAGGAAACGCGTTTCCTGACCTCCGAGGTGAGAAGCGGCAAGGCAGCAATCTCTATGCCGCGTCCCTTCTCGCGCTTGATGCCGACAGCGGAACAATGAAATGGTATTTCCAGGAGACACCGCACGACGTATATGACTTTGACTCCAACATGGAGCCTGTGCTGATCGATGCCAGCGAAGGCGGCCAAACACGAAAACTGGTTCTGCACTCCAGCAAGAATGGGTATGCGTACCTGCTGGATCGCGAAACTGGCAAATTCATCAAGGCATTTCCGTTTGCGGATACAGTGAACTGGACGAACGGTCTCGACAAGGAAGGCAAACCGATCGAAGCTCTAATTCCTTCGGACAGCACGATCGAGTGGCTTACGTGTCCCGGCCCCGCAGGCGCGCGCAACTTCAACCACTCAGCCTACAGCCCGCGCACCGGCTGGTGGTATACCTCCTCGAGCGAACTGTGCAGCCACATTACGCCTCCAAAAAATCCAACTGGCGACCAGAATGTAAGAGTAGGACGCGAGATCAATCCCCAATCTCCGCCGCACATCAGCGCATTCGATCCACTAACGGGCAAAAAGCAATGGACGTTTGCCACAAAATATTTCAATCAGTCTTCGCTGCTGGCGACTGCTGGAGATTTGATTTTCGGCGGTGACCTGGAAGGCGATGCGTTCGCGCTCGATGCCAAAACCGGGAAAAAACTTTGGTCTTTCAACACCGGAGCCCGCATCGTCGCTCCGCCGGTTAGTTTCTCCGTCAACGGAAGACAATTTGTTGCCATTGCCTCCGGAGGAGGCGCATCCATCGACGGCCAAATCCCAAACTTCTGGCCCGAAACCAAGGATCGCCTGCCGCAGGCCGCCGCGACGCTCTTTGTTTTTGCACTGCCTGAGAAGAGCGACTAGATCTGCTCGAACGGTCGATTTAGATAGTTTGCGGAAAAAGTCTCTTTGTCGTCATTCCGTTCACGGAGAACGTTCTCGGGAATGCACGCCAAAGGAGGGATTCCTCGGCACAAAGCGTGCCTCGGAATGACGGCCCATCGAGTTTTTCCGCAAACGGTAAAGTCTGCGCAACGCGACCCCGATTGGAGAATTTTCGTGGATGCACTCTCGGTCGCGTGGCGACTGGATTATCACTCGCCGATCACTGCCACGCCTTGAATCTCAATTAGTATTCCCGGCTGGGCGAAGTTAGAAACAGTAATTAACGCGCTCGCAGGGAACTTGCCGTCCGGAAACATCTCGCGGCGCAGTTTGACGAATGGATCGCCATTGCGGGGATCGTTGATAAAGACGGTCATCGTTACCAAGTTCTGGAGGCTTCCGCCGCTACGCTTCAAGGTGCGGTCGATCAATGCGAAGTCCGTCCTTGCTTGACCCTGGAAGTCGCCTACAAGTGACTTACCATTCAAGTCCACCGTCGTGGTTTGGCCCGCGAGCCAAACAATCCTCCCGCCTTTGGTAATGACTGACGGAGAAAAAGCGCGGTCCTTCTGGGCCGCGCTGCCCTCCAGATATTGCACCGAGGATGAGGATGCAATTTTCTGCGGAGCAGCGACATTGGCTCCTGTCAAAAGCCCGAGTCCGGTTCCCATGAACCCAACTAATCCAAGCACAAAGCGGCTCATGTTGGTTCCTCCCTTCCGTCGGAATTGAGTGCCACGTTGCCTGACCGGTGCGATGATACACCTGCCTGTGCGCAACCAGTATTGAACCGCGGCCTGAACGCGCTTCTTAGACTCCTCTTTTGTTTTCTCCTCGGGCCACCAAAGACAGTTATGCAGTTAAATAGCGTTGTTCGTGCATTGCGTATTTATAAGGATAGGGTGTACATTCTCGGTCGGTCCGAAACTCAAAAAGGGAATTCTCGATTACTATGCTGCCAACCGAACGTATTCCTTACTCAGCTATTAAAAGCCGACCGCCGCTCGCATTGCCTGGGAGCGCGCGCCTCGCTGTCTGGGTCATTGTGAATATTGAGGAGTGGAATCCCTCCGAGACCATGCCGCGGACGGTTCTCACTCCGCCTGCTGGTGGCTCGCCCATGCCCGATATTCCCAATTGGGCGTGGCACGAGTACGGCAATCGCGTGGGTTTCTGGAGAATGCTGGAAGTGCTCGATCGTTTCAATATTCGCGCGGCGCTCGCCATCAATGGTAGCGCCATCCACGCCTATCAGCCAATCGCTCATGCGGCACTGGAACGCGCATGGGAATTCATGGGTCACGGCTTCGGCCAGAAGAACATGCAGAAGGTCCCCGATGAGCGAGTCGATATCGCGAAGACGACTGAGGCCATTCAGGCGTTCACGGGGAGACGGCCGCGCGGATGGCTTGGGCCTGGCTTGACCGAAACATGGGAAACACCCGATATCCTGGCCGAGGAAGGCTACGAATATGTCTGCGACTGGGTTCTGGACGATCAACCGATTATGATCAACACGCGCGGCCGTTCAATCGTGAGTGTGCCATACACGCAAGAATGCAATGACGTCGCGATGATGTTGATTCAGCATCATAAAGGATCGGAATACAGGGACCGCGCCATTGACCAGTTCGAGCAGTTGTACTCCGACGCACACGACTCCGCACGGATTATGGCGCTGGTGGTGCATCCCTACATCATGGGTGTACCGCACCGGCTGCGCTACTTCAGGGAAGCGTTGGAGCACATTCAGTCGCGGTCCGGTGTCGTGTTTTGGACTGGCGATCAGATTCTCGACTGGTACCTCGGCACTCAAGTGAAGAGCAATGCAGTCACAAGGTAGTTCGTGGAACCGCCTCGGACCAGGCCGCGCATCCTCGGGATCGTTATGTTTGGCGTGCTGCTCGCTTCCTACGCGATCAACGCCATGGACCGGCAGCTTTTCCCGCTGCTCGTTCCAGAAGTGCGCCGGCAGTACGGCTTTTCCCTCGCTGGTGTAGGTTTCCTTTCAACCGTCTTTACACTGGGAATGGCGATGGCGGGGTTGCCGACCGGTTATCTCCTCGTGCGATTCACTCGCAAAACGGTGTTGCAGGTCGGAATCGCCCTATTTTCCGCAGGCACCATGTTGACGGTCATCGCGAGCGGGTTCTCGGACATGCTGATCTACCGGGCTGCCACCGGCATTGGCGAGGCGATGCAGCTGACCGTCCTTCTGGCCATTGCGGCCGAATATTTTGTCAACCACCGAGCTGCCGCCTTGGGTTCGGTCAATTTTTCCTTCGCCGTTGGCGCAATTGTCAGCCCGATTTTGGGTGGCGGGCTGCTGAGCGCCTATCGAAGCTGGCGGGTGCCGATGGCTGTGTTCGGGTTGCTTGGCTTCCTGGCGATCGCCGTGATCGCGCTCAGCGTGGATCCTTGGTTCACCGAGTGCGAGCCTATCACAGGTGAGCGAGAAGGTCTCGGCGGTGCGCTGACCGTCGTCAACAGAAACACGATGCTATTGACGTTGATGAGCCTAATCGGCGGCCTTGTCATTTACGGCTATTTGGGAATGTACCCAACATTCCTCCGCGAAAGTCTCAGGTTTTCTCCAAAAATAGCCGGAACTGTGATGAGTTTCTACGGGCTGGGAGCACTTGGTTCGATTGCCGGTGGATGGCTCGGCGATCGGTTGTCGCCAAGGCTCGTGCTGAGCACCACATTCTTCTGTGCCGCCGCGCTTGGCTATTTGCTATTCCACGGATCGGGAGCCTTCGTGCCCCAGGCAATTCTTTCATTCATTTGGGGTCTGATTGTCAGTGGCGTGATTTACGTCAACCTGGTGGGCTATCACGCAAAATCGCTGCGGAGTAGCTTGGCCAGCCGCGCCTCCGGCATCTTCGTGACCAGCCTGTACGGATCCGGCTCTGTTGCCGGTTATCTGGTGGGTTGGATTGCCACTCACGCCGGGTGGGCGACAGCGGGAGAAATCCAAATTTCGCTCCTATCACTTGTTGCTGGCGGCCTCGCGCTAGCATTGCAGCCAGATCATATGTCTTAGCAGGAGTGCGACTATGAAAGTCTTGGGCTGGTTGGGCTCCGCAACAGTCGCTCTGCTCATCGCAACAAACTTTCCCACGACGCCCGCTCGCGCGCAGGCGCCTGAGAACGTCACCGTCAACATTTTTCCGGGCGGTTTCAATTGGCCGAGTTTCGTCGGGCAACAGAAAGGATTCTTCGAGCGGAACGGGATTACAGTGACGCTTCAGCCGACTCCGAACTCAGTGGCGCAGATGACGGGACTGGCAGAAGGCAAGTTTGACATTGCCATGACTGCTTTCGACAACATCGTCGCCTATGTGGAAGGTCAAGGCGAAGCCCCCATCGGACCTCAACCCGATTTCTTCGCGTTCATGGGTAGCGACAGTGGGTTCTTGAGCCTGATCGCCGCGCCTGACGTCCTGAGGTTTGACGACCTCAAAGGCAAGTCATTGTCGGTCGATGCGAGAACAACTGGTTATGCCTTCGTGTTGTTCGATATTCTCAGGCGAAATGGTCTCGCGGAGGGCGACTATAAAATCGAAAAAGTTGGGGGGATGGCGCAACGTTGGGACTCATTGCGTGAGCGAAACCAGTCGGCGACTCTCCTCTCCACGCCTTTCAATATTCTTGCCCGCGAGCAGCATTTCAATCAACTCGCGCGAGCTACCCAGGTGATTGGCCCTTATCAAGGCAATGTCGCCGCGACTCGGCGCACTTGGGCCAGAGAGAACAGAACCAAAGTAATTGCCTTCATTCGCGGCTACGCCCAGGCAATCGATTGGCTCTACGACAAAGCGAACCGCAAAGAAGCCATCGTGATCCTTTTGAAAAACGTCCCAATGTCCCCCGATATAGCCGAGCGCACGTACGATGAACTACTTAATCCAGAGGATGGTTTTTTCCGTAAGGCACGCATAAGCGCGGAAGGGGTGCGGACTGTCCTGGCCCTGAGAAGCCACTATTCGGACGCTAAGAAGATTTTGATCAATCCGTTGAACTACTACGATCTAAGTTACTACGACGCTGCCATGCGTTAGATTGGACTTCCAGCTACTTATCAGACTTGGAACGAGGATTGGTCAACACTCACTAAGGTTATCACTTGTACTTGGCGGACCCACTGTGTAAGGTCAACTAACCTCTTGCATCTGCGCATGCGAGTCAACTAGCGACTCCTCCTCTTCCTGTTCGTTGAGAGCAGCAGTCCCCCAATCGGTCGCTGCAGGGGAGCCAAAGCCTTGCGTAGGTGCTTCTTGCATTATGGAAATGGCTCTTCCCACAAGAAGTCCGAATATCACTGACACCAGGAACCAGGCCAATAAGCTCACAAATATCTTGATGAGCATTTGTCCTCCTGTGTTGACGTGTTGATGGAGGTTTCCGCCCCTTGTGCGGTGGCCCTCACCTTGGGGAAATAGTACGAGCAGACGCGGGAGCTAGCAATGTACTGGTAGTCCCGTTTTGGGAGAACTTTCGTACCAACAATGAAGTTTATGATAATGATACCCCCAGCTGGCGAAAGCTTGCGTCAGCAGTGCGAATCTCTGCGAATAGAGAAGGGGGGTGCCATTGCCGGTTCCTGCTCAGCGGTTCGGACAGAATTCGAATCGCAGAACACGAAACACTATCCCAAAACTCTGGTGAAACGGCGTTATCGGTAAGTAGAAAAATCGACCACGTGGTGCAATATATACCTTTCATCTGTAGATTTTGTGATGCGAACTCGGCCAGTTAGGACTCAGAATGCCACTTGACCTGTCCTCAAAAGGTAGCAGCATGAGAGCGATACAAATCGACCGCTACGGCGGTCCTGAAGTCCTTATTCGTCGTGAACTGCCCATCCCTTCACCCGGGCCAGGTGAAGTGCTCACCCGCCTCAAATACTCAGGTATCAACTTCATGGACATCCACACGCGCCAGGGGAAATACGCCAATTCACTTACCTATCATGTATCGGTGCCCACTACGCTCGGCGTAGAGGGCTCCGGCCATATCGAGTCCTTAGGGCCGGGCGTCGAAAACTTTCGACCAGGTGAAAGAGTTGCTTACTGCATCTCCTGGGGAAGCTATGCGGACTATGCTGTCGTCCCCGCGTGGCGCGTGGTCTCCGTACCAGACGCGTTACCCTTGGAGATGGCAGCGGCGTCGATGTTCCATGGTCTTACGGCGCATTATCTCGCCAACGATATTGGCAATCTCGGTCCTGGCGTGAGTTGCCTGGTGCACTCGGCGTCGGGCGGTATTGGTCAGTTGCTTGTGCAACTCGGAAGGCGCATGGGCGCGACGGTCTATGCGACGACCAGCACAGAGGCCAAAGCGAAAGTCGCCAGGGAGCGCGGCGCAACAGAGGCTTTTCTTTACGACAACGGCAAGTTTGCTGATACCGTGCGCCATCTCACAAATGGACGCGGCGTCGATGTAGTCTTCGATCCAATCGGTCGGCCTACATTTCGCGATAGCTTACGCGCGACCTGAACCAAGGGACTTGTCGTCAGTTTCGGAAGTGTCGGTGGAGGCATCGACGACATCAACCCCATTGAGCTGGGCGAAGCAGGGTCCCTGTTTCTGACTCGCCCGCGATTGGCGGATTATTTACCGGACGCAAGCACGATTAGGATGCGCGCACGAGACATCTTCGAAGCGCTAGTCGATGGATCGCTTTCAATCGAAATTGCGGGCCGGTACAGCTTAAATGAGATAGAGCGAGCACACGAAGACCTTGAAGAACGCCGCACGATCGGCAAGCCCATCATGGAAATTGCATAGTTCGCATCCAGATCAACGTGTTCTCTGGCAGTTATTGGACGATGAGCGTTAACGGAATCGTTCATGACGCTCCGTTTGCTGTAGCTGTCAAGTTCACGGTGTAGGTTCCCGGGGCTGTTGTTGTTGGTGTCGCTGGCGGAGGGTTCGTGGCGGTTCCGCTTGCATTGCAGCCGGCCACGGACCAGCCCGCCAACACCAGCGTGAGGACAACGCCCAATAAAGTCGCGAAGTTCGGAGCCGGACTAGAGTCCAGCCGATCTCAGCTCGTCCTCTTTCTCTGGTAACGAGGGCCCAATCTTTTTCTCTTTCTCTTTGCGGGCTTGCTTCTCCAGGCGTTTCCGTTCCTTGTCGCGCTCCGCATTGAAGTCCTTATGGACCTTTAGGCAGTAATCGTCGATCTTCTTGAAATCCTCCGGCCGGTACATCCGTTGTGAATGCTGCGTCTTGATCTGGAGACTGTCATTCTTGGACGTAATATCGGAGACTACGAGCCAACCGTTCATATTTCCCTGCAGGTCGGTGATTTTCACTTGTCCGCATGAAAAATTAATCGGAAAAGCTGTCTCCGTCGGTTTTTCCTGGGCGTGAAGCAGAGTGCCAGTGCAAACGATCAAGAAAATAGCGTTGATGAATGGCCGGGAGTTCTTTACGACTCTCATGGAGAATCTCCTCTCAGGAAGTGAATAGATCGAGAATCTTGAGCCAGCGTGCATCAAAACTCCCTTGCCTATTTAGAGCAAATTCACACTAGGGCGCGTATCAAGCGATCGCTTTATTCGCAGAAAGAAATCGTTGGATTTGCTGGAAAAATAAGCCTCATGCGATCGAAAGCTAAGGTGTTTCGTGGATGCGGGGAACGTGTCGATTCGTGTCGACGGTTGCTGCGGCTATTGCCGCGCCTTTATGACTATTTCAAGCGTCAATTCCCTTCCCGGCGACTAGGCGAAAGTTTGCAAGGAGAAGCTGAGAGCGAATATCCCTACATTGGGAACTGTATGTACATCCCGGCGCCATGTTCTAAACTGATTTTCGATTTGCGAGTTTCTTATACGGCCCATGGCGACAAAGGTCCAATCGCAGCCGATCCAACCCGGGAATTTACCGGAAGACCAAGGCATCGAAAATCTAGTATCTCAGGCAGCCGGATTTAATTCGTTTTTGTCACTGCGCGTGTGGTTGGATGTGTTGGAATATCTCGGCGATCTTCTCCTGCGGAACGTGACTGTTCCTGAGTTTGTGGCGGGAATTTCTATCGGGCTCGTCAAGGAAATTCAAAGATCGCGGGAGAGGGTTGAGTTCCAAAGACGTTCCCAGGGTGAAAAAATAATTATCTTTAGTGATTTTGTGCCGCAGCTTGCGAAATTCCTCTCGGAAAAGCGGACATCTTCCGCACTCAAAGACGAATGTCCCTGATCACGTCCGCCAAATTGGATGCGGCTTCCGTTTTTACCACCAGCGCGTCAGCACCCACGTCATGGACTGCTTCGGCAATTTGTGTGGAATTGTGCATCGTCAAGATTATGATTTTAGTGGATGGGGCGATTCGACGAATCTCGCGTGCCGCCTCCAGCCCACCCATGACCGGCATGCTCACGTCCATGATCACCAGGTCGGGCTTTAGTTCCTGAACTTTTTTGATTGCGTCCTCGCCGTTTTGGGCCTCGCCACAAACTTTTCCGAGAAAATTGCGTCTGATGATGGCTTCCACGCCGCGTCGTAACATTTCGTGGTCGTCCACAATCAGAATCCGCGGTGCTTTCTGTGGCTTCATGCATCTGTAATTCTAGCCTTAGAGGGAAGCTGGCGACAATCCTGTGTTCTTGCCTGTGACTACTATGCGGGCCCCGGATCCTTTTTGTCCCCATTCAACCACGGAACTACCCAATGCCTCATGGCCTGCATTCCTAGTAAAGATTTCGACCAACCACACTCGCAAAGCAGATCGAATGAAACGCCGTCAATCTTCTCGCTATTGCGTTCCGTAGACATCACACACAAGGAGAGCGGACGTCTACATTCACGGCATCGAAAAAGTAGCGAATGTACGAACGTCATGGGCTTGTCATCCATCAAGCACCTCAGTCATATCGTTATGCATGGATGCAAGCCGAAGTCCAACTTCGCCGTTTTTTGGTAAGTCTTTCGGAACTGGCCGGAAGTACATTTTTTCCCGTAGGACTGAGTCGCTAGACTGCATGTAATTTTTGCTCTGCTATCAAGAATGTTAGAACCTGGGGATTCGGATCGAATGCCTGACATTGTCGGCGTCGCTGTTCGTCGCGTCCAGAACCGCCCCGTAATTTTCTAGACATGTTTGTCCGTGTTCTGAATAGTTTCCTTGCTAAGTACAGTTACCATTGTTAATATCACGGCCATTTAAATCCCCCCTTACTGTCGAAGGTGGCGATGGATAGAATAGCGGAGAGAAGAAAGCGCACGGCGTTCGCGGTAGTGTTCGTCGTATTTTTAGGGGTGGTTTTAGTAACGTTGTTGTGGGCTTTGGATATCCTTTAACCCTGAATCCTGCGCTCCCGCCCTTAAGAATGGAAAGTTGAGACGTCTATTCGTTGTAAAAGCTGTAGTTTCGCGTGAAACTACTAAGTGGTTGCTGCCTCGTTGCTACTAGCCCTTCGCCGCGCATAAATTAATCGTAATCGCTGGTGTGACGAAGATTCCCGGGAGCGCCAATCTCCTGATTGGCGTTTCTTTTTGTTGCCCGCCAATAATCACCCGCCAATCGGGAGATTGGCGTTCCCGGGTTTGCGCGTATCGCGGTTGCTGTGAGCGCACGGCGGTGCGATAATTTGCATCGCGAGAGACATCCCGCCGGCGGGATTTCTTCAGGGGGACGCGATGGGAGTTCGAGACGCTTGGGTTGAGAAGCGATTGCTGGAAACTGCTGCGGCCAATGGGTCGCGCAACGTTTCGCAGATGCATTACGCGCGCACGGGCGTGATTACGGAGGAGATGACCTTCGTTGCGCTGCGCGAAAAGATCGAACCGGAACTGGTGCGCAGCGAAATTGCGCGCGGCCGGGCCATTATTCCCGCGAACATTCATCACAAATCGCTTGAGCCCATGGGCATCGGCGTGGCCTTTAAGTGCAAAATCAACTCCAACATCGGCAATTCCGCAACGACCTCAAACATCGACGAGGAGCTGAAGAAACTTCACCATTCGGTTCACTATGGCGCCGACACCGTGATGGACCTCTCGACCGGCGGCGATATTCCCACGATTCGCAAGGCGATCATCGAGGCTTCTCCGGTGCCAATCGGCACCGTGCCGATTTACGAAGCGCTTTCGCGCGTGAAGCGCAACGAAGATTTGACGATCGGCATCATGCTGGAAGTGATTGAAGAGCAGGCCGAACAGGGCGTCGACTACATGACGATTCATGCCGGAGTGCTGCGCGAATTCGTGCCCCTGGTGCGCAATCGCATCACGGGGATCGTCAGCCGCGGCGGGGCGCTCCTGGCGCAATGGATGAACGCGCACAAGAAAGAAAATTTCCTGTATGAGCATTTTGATGAGATCTGCAAAATCTTCAAGAAGCATGACGTGAGTTTCTCATTAGGCGATGGATTGCGGCCGGGATGTCTCGCCGATGCGAGCGACGCGGCACAGTTTGCAGAACTGAAAGTGCTGGGCGAGTTGACAAAGAAGGCCTGGGAACACGACGTGCAGGTGATGATTGAAGGTCCCGGGCACATTCCGATGGACCAGATCGAGCTGCAGGTAAAAAAGGAAATGGAGTTGTGCCACGAAGCGCCGTTTTATACGCTGGGTCCGCTGGTGATTGACATCGCTCCGGGCTACGACCACATCACGAGCGCGATTGGCGCGGCGATGATTGGCTGGCACGGTGCGTCGATGCTGTGCTACGTGACGCCGAAGGAGCACTTGGGATTGCCGAACGCGGAAGACGTGAAGCAGGGCGTGATCGCGTACAAGATTGCGGCGCACGCTGCGGATGTGGCGCGGCATCGTCCGGGCGCGCGCGATCGCGATGACGCGCTCTCTTATGCGCGATTTCTTTTTGACTGGAACAAGCAGTTTGAGCTTTCGCTTGACCCGGAGACGGCGCGCGCGATGCATGACGAGACGCTGCCAGATGATTTCTACAAGGATGCAAAATTCTGTTCGATGTGCGGCCCGAAATTCTGCTCGATGAACATGACGCAACTGGCGGAATCGCTCGACGGCAAAGACCAATCGCAACGCCAGCAGAAATTCGTGGAACTGCTGGCGAAGATTGAGCAGTAGCAAGTAGCGCGACTTTAGTAGCACAGGCTTCAGCCTGTGTGGTGTTGAATTGGGTTCTGTGCGACGCGAAAAAAAAGTTGCTGAACGTATGCTTCATACGGCAGATGGAATTCAAGAACGTCAGCGGCTGAAGCCGCAGTGAGAATGCAGTCGTGATGTCGTGGCTAAAGCCCACGACCCACAAACATTCGCACGACCGGCAACATTCGCACATACTTCGCGTGATGAAACGCAGCCTTCAAACTTTTATTTGTGAGTTTTGATTTCATCCGAGCGGAAAACCACACAGGCTGAAGCCTGTGCTACTTCAATCTTCCAGGTCTTGGCGAAATACTGGTTGTGAAGGATCGCGGCTGCCATCGATTACCGCCACTACTAAGGCTTCGTACGCGGCCGTTGCTTCGGACAATAGGGTGTAGCCTTGCTCCCATTGCAGGCCGCCCGAGGCGTTGTAGATCAGTGTGAAATAGCGGCCTGAGGAATACTGAAGCTCGAGCAATTTGTTTGGGATGTCCGGATCGCCCTCCTGGCCCAGCACGTCCATGAGCGCTACCGTCCATCGCCTGCCTTTCGGATCGGTGACCGCCTCACGCTCGAGGTAATTCCAGTCGTCCATGCTCCACAATGGCTTATTCATTTCAGTAGCTCATCGAGCGCTCTTGCAATGTGCGCTCCCGTGAAGGGTTTCGGGATCAGCATCACTTTTTGGGCGTTTCGGGAACGCAAGCTGGCGTCGGCTTCTTCGGGAGTGTCGCTGATGATGATGACGGGAAATTCCGCCTGATTGGGATTTTCACGAACGGCATCGAAG
>Ga0209168_10001187_pt1 | contig 21191 bp, 18 predicted proteins | sample Coa_R1_FD_187156 | JGI IMG/M metagenome (GOLD analysis project Ga0209168, IMG submission 187156) | Surface soil microbial communities from Centralia Pennsylvania, which are recovering from an underground coalmine fire - Coalmine... | ecosystem: Environmental > Terrestrial > Soil > Unclassified ...
TTGGCGTCGGCGCAGAAGGATGACGAGGTTCGACCGGTGCAGGCGTAGATTCGACAGCGGGGGGGCCCCCCCGCGCCGCGCCCGCAGCCGGCGCCACCGCCGCACCCGCACCAACCAGCGCACCCTTCTCGGTCTCCAGACGCGCCACCACCGTCTGAACCGGAACCGTCTGCCCTTCCTCCACCAGAATCTCCGCCAACACCCCGGCCGACGGCGCCGGAATCTCGGCGTCCACCTTGTCGGTCGAGATCTCGAAGATCGGCTCGTCGCGCTTCACCTCGTCGCCCACCTTCTTCAGCCACTTGGAGAGCGTTCCTTCCGCGATCGACTCGCCCATCTGCGGCATGATCACATCGATGCGTGACACTGGCTCAACTCCTCTTCGATTGTTTCATTCCCGAGTCCAGAGGCCCATCGGCTCGCCGCCGAATGCGCCATTGGATCAGGACGAGCATCACGATTGCGCCTACTATCCCGCCACCAAGAAAAAACGGGAACGTGTTGCACGACGGTAGATCCGACGCCGCCTTGCAGCCCGTCACCGTGTCGACAATCTGCGCGATGCCGACACCAATCATCCCGCCGCCGAAGAAACTTCCCGGCAGCAACAGACACCCGATCGCCAGGCGCGGCGGCCCGGTTCGTTCCCCAGCCACCTCAGTATGCCGCGAGCTGACGCGCCACCGTCACGATGTCCGACGTCTGCGGCAACACGAAATCCTCGAGCGGCGGCGAATACGGCAACGGCACGTCGGCCGCCGTCACGCGAAGAATCGGAGCATCCAGCCACGCAAACGCCCGCTCGGTGATGCGCGCCGTCACCTCGCCCGCGACGCCGCCTGTGCGCGTGTCCTCGTGCACGATCATCACGCGATTCGTTTTCTTCACCGTCGTGAGAATCGCCTCGTCGTCCATGGGCAGCAACGAGCGCAAATCGAGGACCTCGACCGAGAGGCCATCTTCCTTCTCAAGCTGCTCCGCCGCCTCGAGCGCTTTCCACACCGTGGCCGCGTACGTAATGATCGACAGATCCTTCCCTTCACGCGCCAGACGTGCCTTGCCGATGGGTACGATGTGGTCGCTCCCGGGCAGCTCTTCCTTGATGCGGCGATACAGGTACTTGTGCTCGAAGTAGAGCACCGGATCGTCGTCACGAATGGCTGACTTGAGCAGGCCGTACGCGTCGGCCGCCGTCGACGGATAGACGATCTTGAGACCCGGAGTGTGCAGGAACGCGGCTTCGGGATTCTGCGAATGGAACGGGCCGCCGCGAACGTATCCGCCGCTCGGGCCGCGCACGACGATCGGACACGGCAAGAACGCCCGATAACGCGCCGTGGCCACGTAGTTGGTCAGCATGTCGTAGGCGCACGAGATGAAGTCGATGAATTGCATCTCGCACACCGGACGCATGCCCATATGCGCCGCGCCCGCCGCCGCGCCGACGATCGCCGCTTCCGAGATGGGCGTGTCGATCACGCGCGACTCGCCGTACTTGGCGAGCAGGCCATCCGTGACTTTGAACGCACCGCCGTACGCGCCGATGTCTTCGCCTAACACAAAGACGTTCGGGTCGCGGTCCATTTCCTCGAACAATGCCTGCCGGATCGCTTCGAGGTAGGTGGTCTCAGCCATTGAACGTCCCCCAGGCAGCCGGCCGCTCGTTCGCCGTGACCGCGCTCGCCACGCCCTGGCGGTACCACGGCGCGTCCGCGGACGGTGGATCGGCGTACACGCCCACGAGCGCGTCTGCCGGCTCCGGCATCGGCGAGCGCTCCGCGAGGTCGGTCGCCGCATCGATCTCGCGTTGCACACGCGCGTCGATCTCGGCCAGCTCGTCAAGCGATACGCCTTCGGCGCTCGTGAGATGCGACACGTAGCGGTCCACCGGATCGTTCGTCGCCGCCCACCGCTCGATCTCGCCGTCGGGCACGTACGACTGGTTGTCGTGTTCCGCGTGTCCCTTGCGGCGGTATGTCAAGAGCTCGATGAGCGTGACACCCTCGCCGCGGCGCGCGCGGTCCACGGCGCGTTTGGTCACGTCGTACGTCGCCAACACGTCGTTGCCATCCGCCTGGTCGCCTGGAATGCCGTACGCGAGCGCCTTGTCCTTGAACTCGGCCGCCGCCGTCTGCTTGGAGATGGGCGTCGAATAGGCGTAGCCGTTGTTCTCGACGATCACGACTAACGGACACCGTTGCACCGCCGCGAAGTTGATGCCTTCGTGGAAGGCGCCGGTGGAGGTCGCGCCGTCGCCCACGTAGACGAGTCCCACCCGGTCCTGTCCGCGCATCTTGAAGCTCAGCGTGACGCCGGCCATCACCGGCACCATGTCGCCCAGGTGCGAGATCTGTCCGATGAACCCGCGCTCCAGATCGCCGAAATGGATGTTGAGCTCCCGGCCGCGCGTGGGTGAATCGCCTTTGGCCATGTACTGCCGGACGATCTCGAGCGGCTCCGCGCCCTGCACCAGCATCGAGCCCAGGTTCCGGATGAGCGGCGAGAGAAAATCGCCTTTGCTCCGGTCGAGCGCGTAGGCGCTGCCCACGGCATCGGCTTCCTGGCCTAACGAACGAAAGAGCCCGCCCACCACCTTGGTTTGCCGGTACAGATTCACGAGCCGCTCTTCGAGCGACCGCGTGAGACGCATGTAATAGTAGAGCTCGAGCTTCTGCGTCCTGCCGAGCGACGCCGACGGCGCGGGCGACGCCGGCGCGACACGGGGCCGCGACGTGCCGCGCCCGCGCGACGAGGTGCGCGAGGCCATCAGTACGCGGCCTCGAGTTTGTGGTCCGGATCGGCGCTCCGGTGCACCTTCACGAAGTACCGCTTCACGTTGCGGTCGAGGCGGCTCTCGCCCGGCTGGTCGGTCTCCACGTCGATGAACGTGTAGTGGCCGCCCTCGGGCTTCACCTTGAGCGTCAACGTGCCTAACGCTCCGGTGTACGACCGGGCGCGCTCCTGCACCGCGCCGCGCGTCAGGCCTAACCGGGCGAAATACTCATCGGCCAGGGCGAGCACGTCGGCCGGCGGAATGTGCGTCCGATGAAAGTGGCGCATGCGATCAGGGAATCTTCGACGTATCGGGGGCGACTTCTTGCATCCAGTCTGCTTGCTCGAGGGCGTGCGTCGAATCGCGCCGGAACCGCAGCCCCATGGCCCAGTCGCCGGCGGTCAGAAAGTTGAGGCGGTCCGCGTAGTATGTGCCGACCTCCGGTCCCGCGGTGAAGCTGTCCCACGTCTTGACTCCATCCCGATTTTCGGCGTAGAGAATCCCTTCACCGCCTTGAATCGGTTGGTTCGTGTCCTTGTCCCGGACGACGACCTTGTACCGCACTTTCTCCCGCGCCATGGGCGGGACGGGGTCGCTCGAGATGCGAAACGCGTAGTGCGCCGTGAACGCGCGATAGGCCGTGTTCGTCTCCGCCGGCTGACACGCCGTGACGGCCTGCGCCGCCACCGCGAGAGCGAGGAGACCCACGGCGCACCTCACGACGCGTAGTACTCCATGCCAAGGTGCGTGATCTGGTCTTCGCCCATCAAGTGACGGAGGGTGTTCTTGAGCTTCGTCTGCTGAATGAACAGATCGTGTTCGGGCTGCAGGCCCGGCGCCGCCATCGGGCTCTTGAAATAGAATGACAGCCATTCCTGAATCCCCTTCAATCCTGCCCGCTGCGCGAAATCCATGAACAGCGCGAGATCGAGCACGATCGGCGCCGCGAGAATCGAGTCGCGGCACAGGAAGTTCACCTTGATCTGCATGGGGTAGCCTAACCACCCCTTGATGTCGATGTTGTCCCAGCCTTCCTTGTTGTCGCCGCGCGGCGGGTAATAGTTGATCCGCACCACGTGCGCGAAGTCCTTGTACAGTTCGGGGTACTGCTCCGGCTGCAGGATGGTGTGCAGCACGCTGAGCTTCGACTCTTCCTTGGTCTTGAACGACGCGGGGTCGTCCAGCACTTCCCCGTCGCGATTGCCGAGAATGTTCGTCGAGTACCAGCCTAACAAGCCGAGCATGCGGGCCTTGAGGGCCGGCGCGATGACGGTTTTCATCCACGTCTGCCCGGTCTTGAAGTCCTTGCCCGAGATCGCCACGCCGCGCTCGTTCGCCAGCTGCATCAACGCCGGCGCATCCACGGCCAAGTTCGGCGCGCCGTTGGCGAACGGGACGCCTTCCATGATCGATGCCCACGCGTAGAGCATGGCGGGCGAGATCGCGTCGTCGTTGCGCTCCATCGCCTTCTCGAACTGGTCGAGCGTCGCGTGCTGCGACGCCGCCTTGATGTACGTCTCGGTCGACGCGCACCACACCATGACCAACCGGTCGAGTTTGTGCTTCGCCTTGAAGTCGCGAATGTCCTGCCGCAACTGCTCGGCGAGATCGCGCTTGGTCTTGCCCTTCTTCACGTTCGTGCCCGTAATGCGCGTGACGTAGCGATTCTCGAACACGGCCGGCATCGGCGTGATCGCGCTCAGGAAATCGGCGATCGGCGCAATGTGATGCTCCTCGAGCACCCCGGCCTTCCGCGCCGCCGTGAGCGCGTCGTCCGGGATCGGATCCCAAGCCCCGAACACGAGATCGTCGAGCGCGGCCAGCGGCACGAACTCCTTGATGAGCGGCGCGCGATTTTCCGTGCGCTTGCCTAACCGGATCGTCGCCATCTGCGTGAGCGAGCCGATCGGTTGCGACAGCCCGCGCCGCACGCTCTCCGTGCCCGCCATGAACGTGGTGGCAACGGCGCCGAGGCCGGGCGTGAGCACTCCGAGCCGACCGGTCGCCGGTCGAGGGACTGGCCGGTTCCCGGCCGTTGAGGAACCCTGCACGAACTATTCTCCTTTGGCGATGACGCGCTGTGCCGGCGACGACGCGCTGCGACGCATGGCAGCGCTTGCCTCACTCAAGGCGCGAACGGTAGGCGGACCAGATTCGTCGCGACGCACGGCCGCGTGAACGGCGGCAATGCGTTGGGCGGCGGTGATCCACGCGGTAACAGTCAACAGAACGATGATGGCAATGAGAACGAGCCCGCCTAGCGCGAGCCCGAAGAACGCCTGCGGCGCCGACAACAACACGACACGCTCCGGCCGCTGCAGCCATCCGACGTGCACATCCACGCCCAACGACGCCGCGCGTGCCCGCGTGTACGACGTCACGAACGTTCCGATCAAGCCGAGTACGCACACCACCACCATCGCGGTGCCGACCCAGCCCGGCCGCGTCGAAAAGAACACGGCCAACCCGCCCAGCACGAACCCATCCGCCACCCGGTCCAACGTCGAATCGTAGAAGGCGCCGAACGGCGAGCTCTGGTTGGTGCGTCGTGCCACCATGCCATCGAGCACGTCGAACAGCGCCGTCAGCCCCAGAAACCAGCCCCCGGTACGGATGTGCCCGGTGCCGTAAATGATGCCTCCGGCAACCGAACACAGCGTTCCCACCGTGGTGATGGTATTCGGTCGAACTCCTCGGCGGACCAGCCACTCGCCAACCGGATCAATGAGGGCCAGATATCCGCGTTTCAGCCAGTCGGGCAGTAGTCTCATTCGGCGGCCGTGCGCACTGCCTGTAACTCCATGCGCCGAACCGACACACCAACCGTGGTCTCACCCGGCCGCACACAGGCACATGCGCAACGGGCCGGAGTCTCGCTCCGGCCCGGAAATTAGCCGCAGTAAAAGCCCCGAGCAACCGCCTACGGTACTTGCCACGTGTACGACGACGTCAATGTCACGTCGTCGCGCGTGTACGTGTGTGTGCCGTCAGCCGTGCGCGCCTTGAGTGACACGGTCGCACCCGTTCCCAAACCAGGCACGCTCAACGCCGATGTGCTATTGCCGGCGACCGTTCCAGCCAACACGTCTGTTCCACCAGTGGTCACGTACACGTTCACCGGCTGCGCCAGGTTGTTGGTCACCTTGAACGTCACCGCCGCAGTCGAAGTCGACGGTGTCGGCGCCGTCTTCACCTGTACGTTGCGGTGACAGCCGACGAGTGCGACGCCCACTAGAAGCGCCACGAGTGCTCTCTTCATTGCGTGTCTCCTCTCGATAGAAACGAGGATGAATGACGGCGCGAGTGTGGCCAAAGGGCCAGGTCGCGACGTGCGGGAGAATACCGCGTATCACCCGTCATGCACAATGGAGGCCCAACCGGCCGGAAGGCGAGACGGGCCTAGCGATACAGCTGGTACTTCCTCGTTTCCCGCTCGAATCGGATCGTCGCCGGCAGCGATGCATCGATGAGACTATCCGGATCCGCGCCGGCGAGCAGCGCGGTCCGCGCCGCCGGTACGCCGAACAACAAATCGAACGACTCGGGACGGATATGCAGCGAGTCGCCGTTCACGCGGGCAACCGCCCAGATGATCGCGGCGCCCAACCGGGACGTCTGAATGCGATCCCGGTCCGTGATCACGATCTTGAACCCGTTCACTGTCTTGCCGCCGTACTTCTGATCGGTGGGATGCTCGGGAGTGAACCGCTCCACTTCGAACTTCACTCCGGCCAGATCACGGTCCGATAGCAAGTTCACTACACGCTTCGCGTTCAGCCACGGCGCTCCGACTTGTTGAAACGCGTCCGGCGTGCCCCGCCCAACGGAAAGATTGGTCGACTCGAGCCACACGATGCCCGGATACAACGTCGCGCTCGCCAAGGACGGCATGTTGGGCGATGGCTTGATCCACGGCAGACCCGTTTGGTCGAACCATTCTTCACGGTGCCAACCGACCATGGGGATCACGTGCAAATCGGCGTGCAGTCCGAGCGTGTCATCGTAGAAGCGCGCCAGCTCGCCCATGGTGAGCCCATGGCGCATGGGAATCGGATAGAGCGCCGTGGGATGCGCCGGGCGCGCGGCCGACCCAGTCCCGGAGAACGCGACGGAACTGTCGAGCACCGGACCTTCGACGTGCAAACCCGTGATCGGGTTGGGTCGATCGAGCACGATCACCGATACGTGATGCTGCGCCGCGGCCCGCATCGCATAGACCATCGACGCGACGTACGTCCAGTCTCGCGCACCCAGATCCTGCAGGTCGATGACGAGCGCGTCGAGACGGTCGAGCAGCGAGTCCGGAGGCGCGAGCACGGTTTGGCCGTACAGCGAATAAATCGGAAGCCCCGTGCGCGCATCGCGACCATTCGCCAGATTGCTGCGATCCTCGGTGCCGCGGATGCCGTGCTCGGGTGACAAGAGCGCGACGAGCTTCGGTGCGGGCGCGGTCTCCGTTCCCGACTTCGACGCCCGATACAAGAGGTCGATGTCGCTCGTCCCGTGTTCGTCGACACCCGATTGGTTCGTCAGCAAGCCAATCCGTTTTCCGGCAAGCAGCGACGCGCTGTCCTTGAGCAGCACGGTGATCCCAGGCACGACGTGCGCGTACCGCGGCGGGCCGCCCATTCCACTCACGCACGCGATCGCCATCACGATCGCTCCTGCTTCGACACATCCTCTGCGTATCCAACGATGCATGGCTTGGCTCATTCTCCACATGGGACGGTAGAAGATACATCGCGCGTGACGCGGCCGCGCCGCGCGCGCGCGGCAGTTCTGGCGACGCTCATGGTGCTCGCGTTACTGCCATGTGCCGGTGCGCAGACGATGACGCCGCATCTGGCGGACGACGCACCCGCCGGAGCGGTACGCGACTCGATGCGCGCGGTCCTCGAGCGCGGGCTGGCCGACAAGGCATACCCCGGCGCCGTGGCCATCGTGGGAGACAAGCGGGCGGTACTGGCAACGGTCGCCGTTGGTCATCAGGATTGGGCACCGTCGCCCAAGGTCGACGAGTACACGATGTGGGACCTGGCGTCGCTCACCAAAGTCATCGGGACGACAACGGCACTGATGCAACTCTGGGCACAGCACCGCGTGGATCTCGACGCCCCGGTGCAGCATTATCTGCCCGAGTTCGTTGGGCCGCACAAGGAATTGGTCACGGTGCGGCACCTGCTCACGCACAGCTCCGGTCTCCCGGGCTGGCGCCCCCTGTACAAGGAAGCGACGTCACCTGCGGATGCCCTGCGTCTCCTCTATCAGACGCCGCTCGACACGCTGCCCGGCGTACGCATGGTGTACAGCGACCTGGGTGCGATGTTGTTGGGCAAGATCGTCGAGCGCGTGTCGGACGAGCCGCTCGACGTTTACCTGAGGCGCCACGTCTTCGCTCCGTTAGGCATGACGTCCACGATGTTCAAGCCGCCCAGGCGCCTGCTGCCGCGCATCGCGCCGACCGAGCGCGATCCGTGGCGCGGCCGCCTCGTTCACGGCGAAGTCCACGACGAGAATGCCTACTTTCTGGGCGGTGTCTCGGGACACGCCGGCCTGTTCAGCACGGCGGCGGACCTGTCGCGGTTCGCGCGCATGTACCTCCAGAGCGGCCAGCTCGACGGTGCGCGCATCGTCACGCAAGCGGCGATCGACACCTTCACGCGCGTCCAGGACTCGGTGCTCTCCAACCGCGCCCTGGGATGGGAGGTGCCTAACGGAAGCAACTCCGCGGGCCACGAGTTGTCCCACCGCGCGTTCGGGCATACCGGGTTCACGGGCACGTCGATCTGGATCGACCCGGCCCGCGACCTCTTCATCATCCTGCTGAGCAACCGCGTCGACCCAACGCGCGACAATCCCCGCCTGGGCCCGGTGCGCGTGCAGCTCGCCGACGCCGTCGCCTCGGTGGTCGATGCCCATGGTTCTCCCCCGCCCTCGGCAGCCGGCACTGGAGCCTCTCCATGAAGCTGACCCTGTTCGACTGGTCGCTCGTCGCCGCGTACTTCCTGATCTCGACGTGCATCGGCTTCATCTTCACGAAGAAGGGCGGCGAGAGCCTCAACGAGTACTTCCTCTCCGGCCGCGACGTGCCGTGGTGGTTGGCCGGCACCTCGATGGTGGCCGCGACGTTCGCCGCCGACACGCCGCTCGTCGTGACCGGGCTCGTCGTCGCCAACGGCGTCGCCGGCAACTGGCTGTGGTGGAACATGCTCATGAGCGGCATGCTCACCGTGTTCTTCTTCGCGCGGCTGTGGCGGCGGGCCCGCGTGATGACCGACGTCGAGTTCGCCGAGATCCGCTACAGCGGACGACCCGCGGCCGTGTTGCGGGGATTCCGTGCGCTCTACCTCGCGATCCCGATGAACCTGATCATCCTCGGCTGGGTCACGCGGGCGATGATCAAGATTCTCACCATTTCGTTAGGCGTGAACCCCTACATCGCCGTCGCCATCTGCTTCGGCGTGACGATGCTCTATTCGGTCGCCGCCGGGCTGTGGGCCGTGTTGTGGACCGATCTGATCCAGTTCGTCATCAAGATGACGGCGGTGATCGTGCTGGCGGTGTTCGCCGTGCGGGCGGTGGGCGGCATGGACGCGCTCAAGCGCGGCGTGGCGGCGCACTTCGGGAGCGAGACGGCGGCGCTGTCGGTGCTGCCGGTGTCGATGCAGCACGGCTCGATCGCCGCGTACGCCTGGATGCCGCTGCTTTCGTTAGGCGTGTTCCTCTTCATGCAGTGGTGGGCGGCGTGGTATCCCGGCGCCGAGCCGGGCGGCGGCGGATACATCGCCCAACGCATTTTCTCGGCGCGGACGGAGCGGGACGGCGTGCTGGCCACGCTCTTCTTCCAGGTGGCGCACTACGCCATCCGGCCGTGGCCGTGGATCATCACCGGACTCGCCACGATCATCTTGTATCCGACGCTGCAGGACAAGGAATCGGGCTACGTGCACGCGTTCGTCGATCTGCTGCCCACCGGCTGGCGCGGCTTCATGCTCGCCGGATTCGCCGCCGCGTACATGTCGACCATCGGCACGCAGCTCAATTGGGGCGCGTCGTACCTGGTGAACGATTTCTACAAGCGCTTCGTGAATCGCGACGCCGACGACCGTCACTATGTGCAGGTGTCGCGGTGGGCGACCGTCTTTCTGTTCGGGGCGTCGATCATCGTGACCTGGCAGCTGTCGTCGGTCGAGCAGGCGTGGCGCCTCTTGCTTGCGTTAGGCGCAGGCACGGGCCTGGTGCTCATCCTGCGCTGGTACTGGTGGCGCGTGAACGCGTGGTCGGAGATCAGCGCCATGATCACTTCGTTCGTCGTCGCGATCATCGTGCTCGGGTACGCCGGCCGGCTGCTCCACGTGCTCGGCCTCGTCTCGCGGCCCGACGCCTTCGTGCCCGCCGTGGTGTCCCAGGGGGGGCCTAACGCAGACGCGTGGGTCATGGTCATCACCGTCGCCATCACGACCGTGGTCTGGATTTCCGTTACGTTCCTGACGGCACCGGAACCCCAGGCGGTGCTCGAAGCGTTCTACATGCGGGTCCGGCCCGGTGGACCCGGTTGGGCACGCATCTCCGGGGCGCTCGGCCTGGGCCGCGAGTCGATTCCCGGCGGCGCCGGCGCCTGGGGCAATTGGCTCGCCGGCATCGTGGCCGTCTATGGAACCTTGTTCGGTACGGGCAAGATCATCTTCGGCTATCCGGGACCGGGCATTCTGCTCTTGGCGATTGCGCTGGCCGCCTTTCTATGGATCGCGCGATCGTTCCGTTCGGAAGGCGCGGACACGCCGAAACCGGTGTCCGTGGCAGCCGCGTCGCCGGTTGCGGCTGGCAGCGACGACTGAACATTCGCTTGCGCGGCGATTCGTCCATTGAATCGTCGTATACTGTCGGCTACGTTTCTGGAAAGCGGGACGGCCCCGCCACTTACACAGAGGTATCGATGAGCACCACTCAGCAACCCGCAGTCACGGTCACTGTCACCCCAGGCGCGACTGTCGAGGTCAAGCGCTTCATGGAACAGGAAGGCGTGTCCAGCGAGCAGGGCGGGCTCCGGGTGAGCGTTCAGCCCGGCGGCTGCAGCGGCTTCCGCTACGGCCTGCTCATCGAAGAGCAGTCCGCTGACGACGACCTCGTTGTCGAGCAAGATGGCTTCAAGGTCTTTGTCGACCCGTTCTCCGCGCAGTACCTGAACGGCGTCACCATCGACTACGTGTCGTCCATGCAGGGCTCTGGCTTCACCTTCAAGAACCCGAACGCCACCGGCGGTTGCGGCTGCGGGAGCTCGTTTACTGCGTAAGAAAACGGGAAGAGGGAGGCGGGAAGGGGGAAGAGGGAGCGGAAAACATCACTGATCGGTTCGGGAGTGTAGTCGAGTCCTTGAACTCTCCCGTCACAGACATTGATGTTGTTCCACTCCCTCTTCCCCCTTCCCTCTTCCCTCTTCCCGTTTGTCGCGCTTCTCCCTCCTCGACGTCGTCGTCCTCGTCGCCTATCTCGCCGGAACGACGGCGCTCGGCATCTGGGTCGGTCGTCGGCAGCGTGACTCGAGAGACTATTTCGTCGCCGACCGCTCGATCGCCTGGTGGGTGGTGCTCTTTTCCGTCGTCGCCACAGAAACGAGTGCGCTGACCTTCATCGGCGCGCCGACGTTCTCCTACCTCGGCGACTTCGGGTTTCTGCAAATCGTCGCGGGATACATCCTCGGTCGCATCGTGATCGCGTTCACGCTGCTCCCCAAGTACTACGACGGCGAGCTGGTCACCGCGTACGGATTGCTCGAGCGGCGGTTTGGGTTAGGCGCGCGGCGGTTCGCGTCGATCGTGTTCATGGTCACTCGCGCGCTCGCCGATTCGGTGCGCATCTTTGCGACCGCGATCCCCATCGCGATCATCGTCGGTTCGGTATTGCCGCGCCGGCAAGCGATGCCCGCCGCGGTGCTGCTGCTCGGACTCCTCACGATCGTGTACACGTACCGCGGCGGCATGAAGGCCGTCGTCTGGACCGAGCTGCTCCAGGCCGCGGTGTACGTGGGCGGTGGCATTGCCGCGATCATTCTGCTCGGGCGCGTCGTACCCGGCGGGTGGAGCGACATTCTCACGTCCGCGCGCGCCGCCGGCAAGCTGCGGCTGATCGACACGTACACCGGCATCGATCGCGCGAACACGCTCCTCGCCGGACTCGTCGGGGGCGCGTTTCTCTCGATGGCATCGCACGGCGCCGACCAATTGATCGTGCAACGACTCCTCTCCGCGCGCAGCCTGCGCGATGCCCAACGGGCGATCATCGGCAGCGGAGTCGCGGTGTTTTTCCAGTTTGCGCTCTTTCTCGTGATCGGCGTCGGACTCTGGCGGCTCTACGGCGGGCGCGCGTTCGCCACGCCGGACGCGGTGTTTCCGACGTTCATCGTCGAGCACATGCCGCAGGGATTGCTCGGCCTCGTGCTCGCGGCCGTGATCGCGGCCACGATGAGCACGCACTCCGGTGCGATCAATTCGCTCGCCGCATCGACCACACACGACATCTATCTGCCGCTCAGCAAGCGGTCGACCGATGATGCGCGCACTCTGCGCGTCGGCAAGTACTTCGCGCTGGCGTGGGGCATCGTGCTCACCGTGGGCGCGCTGCTCTTTCGCGAGCAAGGCACGCCCGTCGTCGTCGTAGCGCTGAGCATTGCGTCGTTCACGTACGGGGGACTACTCGGCGGCTTTTTTCTCGGTATCTTCTGGTCGCGAGCGGTGCAGCGTGATGCGATCATCGGGATGTCGGTCGGCATTTTCGCGATGGCGCTGGTGGTGTTCGCCAAACAGATCGGTGACGCCGTCCCGCCGGTCGCGCAGTCGCTCGGTCCGCTGGCGCGCATCGCGTGGCCCTGGTACGTGTTCATCGGGACCGTGATCACACTGCTCGTCGGCATTCTCTCCTCGTACACACATCTCGCTCCGGCGGGAAGCTCCGGGCGCGTATGACGACTCTCGTGATTGGCGTCGATGGTGGCGGTTCCAAGACGCGTGCCCTCGTGGCGGACAGCGAAGGCACTGTGTTAGGCGCCGCCGACGGGCCGGCGAGCGCGATCCGTCCCGGACAGGAAGAGCGCTCGGCTAACGTCATCGCCGATACCGTGCGGAGCGCACTCGGGCTCGTCGAGGTAGAGGAGCCCACGGTGCGGGTGTTGTGCGCCGGCGTGGCCGGAGCCGGACGCGCCGCGCCGCGCGATGCGCTCGCGCGCGCACTCGAGACGCACGGGCTCGCCGAGGAGGTGATCGTGCAGCCCGATGCCGCCGTCGCGCTCGAGGATGCGTTCGGCGACGGGCCCGGTATCCTGCTCGTTGCCGGCACGGGGTCGATCGCGTTCGGGCGCGGACCTGCAGGCAACGAGTCACGGTGTGGCGGATGGGGCCCGGTGTGCGGCGACGAGGGCAGCGGCGCGTGGTTGGGCCGCCGCGCGCTCTCGGTGGTGACGGCGGCCATTGACGGTCGCGAACCCGACACCGCGCTCGTCGGTGCGGTACTGACGGCAGCGCAGACCGACGATCCGACCGATCTCATCGCCTGGGCCGCCGCCGCAACGCCCGGGGAGCTCGCGGCGCTCGCGCCCGTGGTCGTTGCCGTCGCCGATCAAGGCGACCGCCGAGCGAACGCGCTGCTCGCGCTCGCGTGCGAGGAGTTGGCCCTGCACGTTCGCACATTGTCGCGCGTCCTGTTCACGGACGAGCGCGCCGCCGTGCCCGTTGCGTTAGGCGGTGGACTGCTCGCGCCCGGCGCGCTCTTGCGCAAGCGCGTTGAGCAGCGGCTCAAGTCGGCAGTGCCGGGCGCGATCCTGCGCGCCGAGGAAGTGAAGCCGGAGCGCGGCGCCGTGCGTGCGGCCTTACGGGCACTCGCCACGGCCTGACGGACAGCCGCCTGCGCGCGACGTGTCCTGAATTCCCCCTTCCATACGTCACTTCCCTGATTGAGCATACGGCATCAGGGGATGTCGGTTCGTCACTCTCGACCGGAGGCCGCCATCTGAACGCCGTCGACCGGCTTTTCGCGCCGTGGTATCCTCGCCTCGTGCTGCTCAGACGGACGCACCGGCGGTTTCGCATCTACTATGAGAGTCGATATGACCAAGCCGACACATGGGCCCGTGCCTAACCGGAACGCGCACCCGGACGAAGGCCACCTGGCGGCCTACCTGGACGGCGAACTACCGTCGTTCACCGCCCTCCGCGTTGCGCTGCACGTGCGCCGCTGCCGGGCGTGCGCAGAGGCGGCCGCCGAGCTCCACGCGCTCGACGCGCGGGCGAGCTCGTTGCTGCGCGCGTTCACGCCGGCTCCGACGACGCGCCCCTCGCGGCAGCGGCGCGGTTCATGAAGCGAGCCCGCATCGCCCTGATTCTGGCGGCGCTTTGCGTTAGGCATATGGCGTTGGCCGCCCAGCAGCCCGATACGACCAAACGCGATACCACCACGACCGACAGCACCGCTCGGCGACTGGCGAAAGTCGTCGTGACCGGCACGCGTCTCACCGATGTGGACGAACGCATTCCGTCGCAGGTCGAGCCGATGGATTTGCAGCATGTCTCGCGCGGTCCGGACGCGGCCTTTCGAGCTCTCCAGGAGCTGCCCGGCGTCACCTTCTACGACGACCAGGGCACGCGTCTGCAGCCCGAGGTCGAGGTGCGCGGCTTCCAGATCTCACCCATCGTCGGCACGCCGCAGGGCGTCAGCGTGTTCCTCGACGGCGTCCGCGTCAACGAGCCGGACGCGCAGGAGATCAACTTCGACCTGCTGCCAATGGCGGCCATCGATCACGCCGAGCTCGTGCGGGGTTCGCAGGCGCTCTTCGGCCGGAATTCGTTAGGCGGAGCCCTGTTGTTTTTCACGCAGCGGGGTATGCCAACGCCGATGGCCACCATCGAGCTGACGGCCGGATCGTTCGGTGAACAAGTCGGAACGATTTCGGCCGGCGGCGTGAGCCACGGCATCGACGGCTTCATCATGGGCTCGGCGTCCAACGAGGATGGCTGGCGGCAGGCGACCGCAGCAAGAACGCGGCAGGTGTTCGCGACCGTTGGGCATCGCTCGGCGTCGGGCGGCTCCGATACGAGCGACATCGCGCTCAGCGTGTTGTATGCGCACGACCGAGTCGCGGAAGCCGGCTCGCTGCCCGAGAGTTGGATCCGAGCGAACCCGCGGCTCAACTATACCCCCGGCGATTTTTTCGATCCCGATTTGATTCACCTCGCACTCCGCGGGTTCCGCGGCGCCTGGGGCGGCACGATACGCGGCACGCTGTACTTTCGCCGCAACGACATCGAGCAGTTCAACGTCAACGTCCCGCCGCCGAGTACCGACGGACTCATCGACAACAAATCGGTCGGCGGCACGGCGGAATGGACGCGCCCGCTCCTGCTCGCGTCCATTCCCACGGCGTTGACGATCGGCGCCGAATACGCGCGGCAGAACGTGCGATTCCACCTCACGAACACCGCCGGCGGTGCTCCGGATTCCGTCGCGACGCTGGCCGCCGTACACGAGGATGACGCGGCCGCGTACGCGCAGGCCGTGGTGGACATCACGCCCAAGCTCTCGGCTACGGCGGCGCTCCGGCAGGACTACGTGCGCATTCCGTTCCGCGATGAAATCAACCCCGCCAACAATGGCACGAATACGTACGATCGCCTGTCGCCGTTCATCGGCCTAACGCTCAAGGTGTCCGATGCTCTGCGCGGGTTCGTGGCCTACAAGAGCGCGTTCCGCGCGCCGGCGCCGCTCGAGCTGGCGTGCGCGAGCGCCGACGCACCGTGCTCCCTGCCCTCCGCGCTGGGTGCGGATCCCGCCCTGGCGCCGGTCACCACCCGCGATTACGAGGCGGGCTTCGACGCCGACTTGCCGCATCATACGTCGCTCGACGTGGATGGCTTCTGGACCGACGTGTTGAACGACATCGTTTTCGCGTCGCCTAACTTGACCCAGGTCTACTTCGTCAACATTCCGAAGTCGCGCCGCGCCGGTGTCGAGATGTCGGCGCAAACGGCACTACCCGCCGGCGGCCGGTTGTTCGGGTCGTACAGCTACGTCGCATCCACGTATCAAAGCACGATCCAGATCGCGACCGCGGACACCAACCCGGTTCCGGCGCGGCCCGGCGACCAGCTCCCGTCATCGCCGCGGCACCGCGGTCGGATCGGCGTCGGCATGACGCGCGTGTTGGGCGCACTCGCGCTCGATGCGCAAGTCGACGTCCGTGCGTACTCGAGTCAATTTCTGCGCGGGGACGAGGCGAACCGGCGCACGCCGGTGCCGGGCTACGCGGTGGCCGGTGTGGACCTCAACGCCCAATACGGGCGCTATACCGTTCGCCTCGAAATCGACAATGTGTTCGACAGGCGATACGACACCTTCGGCGTCATCGCCGAGAACAGCCTGGGCGCGCCCCCGGGGAGCGCCCAGCCCGGCCAAGGGAGCGGCGAGGGCGAGCTCGCGAATTTCTTCACGCCGGGACTGCCGCGCCGCATCGTCGTCTCCATCGGCGCCAGATTCTGATCGCCGGCCCAGGGCGCGCCTAACGGACGTCAGACGCGCGCGACCCGCCTGCCTCGCCAGTACAGGATGCCGCCGAGCACGAGGAATGCGCCGGCGCCGCCCAGCACTTTCGCCAGGAAGAGCGCCGCCTGCTCGCCGCCCTCGGGCGGGATCCCGGCGAGGATCATGGCGAACGCCGTCACGAGAAATCCGCTTGCGCCGCACGCGAGCGCCGCCGGTCGGCCACCGGGCACCCGGCCGCCCGCGGGCTCCGCCCGCGTCGGTTGCGTCGACGCGCGCCTGCCGACGCCGAATTGCAGGATCAACGTGAGGAACAGATACAGGTACGGGATGAAGTAGAGCAGGATCTGCGTGTCGAGCAGGATCAAGTAGGCCCGCTCGACCGTCGTGCCCTTGCCCAGCAGCGAGATGCCTAACAGGATGCTCGCCAGCACCGCCGGCACCAGCATGGCCACGTACGGCGTTCCGTATTTCGGGTGCAGCTTCCCGAACGCGCGTGGGAAGTACCGGTCGAGTCCGATCACGAACGCGACGCGCGCCGGCCCGACGAGCCATGCGCCGACACCGCCGATGTTCCCGATGGTGTAAAACGCCGCGGCCAGTGCGCCGATCCACGCGAGGCCGGTGCCCATGCGCGCGGCGCCGATCGAGATCCCCTGGATGAAGCCCGCCGTCAAGTTCACCTGATCGCTCGGCACCAGCCACAACATGGCGCCCGAGCCAAGCAGATACGCCGCCGCGATGAGCGGCGCGGCGATGATGACCGAGCGCGGCATGGTGCGCGCGGCGTCGTGCACTTCGTCGCCCATCGCCGACGAGAGCTCGAGCCCGCTGAAGGCGAACGCGATCGACGCCCAGAGGTTGAGCGAGGCGAGGTTGTCGAGGTGCGGCGTGAGCGACGCGCGCGTGAGCGGATTGGCCGGCGGACTCGTGAGCGCCGCCACGACGCCCACGATTACGAGCAGCGTCGCCGGGATGTACGTGCCTAACGCACCGATGTTCTGCAGCCACTTCCCCCGTCCCGCGCCCGCGATGTTCACCGCCACCGCCACCCACAGAGCGACGAGCGTCGCCGTCAGGACGTACGCGCGATTGTCCGCCAGCCCGCTCTGGCCCTTGCCGATGACCCACGTCGCGATAGCGGCCGTCGAGATCAGCAGGTTCGGGTAGTACAGGACGTTGTTGATCCAATAGCACCAGCCACATAGGAAGCCGTGGCCTTCGCCTAACGTCTCGCGCGTCCACGTGTAGATGCCGCCCTCGCTCGGGAACCGGGCCGACAGCGCGAGCACCGCCAATCCCTGCGGAATGAAGAAGAACATGGCCGCGAGAATCCACAGCGCGAGCGTGCCGGGTCCGGCCTTCGCGGCGGTGGCGAGCCATCGCAGCCCGATCACGGCCACCATGTTGAACAACACGACGTCGCGCAGCCCGAGGACGCGCGGCGGCCGCGCGTAGCCGGCAGAAACCGCCTCCGTCATCGCCGACACCGGACCCTCGGCTCCTCTTGCGTCAGGCATCGCCGCGGGCGAGGCGCGCGCCGGCTTCGGAAAGTCCGGCCACTCCGACCGCGCCCAATTCTCCCTCTCCTTCCCAGCGCGCCATCACGGCCGACGCCAGACAATTTCCCACCACGTTGATCGACGTCCGCGCCATGTCCATCAGCGCGTCCACGCCGACGATCACCGCCACACCCTGCAGCGGGAGCCCGAACGTCGCCAGCGCACCCGACAGAATCACGAGACCCGCGCGCGGCACACCGGCCACACCTTTGCTCGTCAGCATCAACGTCAGCATCATGAGCAGTTGGCTGCCGAGGCTCATGGGCACGCCGGCTGCCTGCGCCACGAACACCGACGCGACCGCCAGGTAGAGCGTGCTGCCGTCAAGGTTGAACGAGTAGCCGGTGGGCATTACGAACGCGACGATGCGGCGCGGCACGCCGAAGCGCTCCATCTCTTCCATGGCTAACGGAAGCGCGGCCTCGGACGACGCCGTCGAGAACGCGATGAGCCACGGCTCCTTCACCGCGCGGATGAAACGCCGGATCGGCACCTTCGCCAGCACGGCCACCGGCCACAAGACGCCCGCCGCAAATACAATCAGCGCAGCGTAGAGCGTTCCGACCAACAGGCCCAGTCCTTTCAGCACGCCTAACCCGTTCGTGCCCACGGTGTACGCGATCGCCCCGCCGATGCCGAACGGCGCGAACGCCATCACCAGGCCGGTGAACTTGAACATCACTTCGGACAGGCTCTCGCAGAACGCGAGCATCGTCTGCTTGGGCCCCGGACGGACGCGCGTCACGCCCACGCCGAACAGCACCGCGAAGAAGACGATCTGCAGCACCTCGTTCTTCGCGGCCGACTCGGCGATGCTCTGCGGAACGACGTGCACGAGGACGGTGTCGGCGCTGACGTGCGTCGCGGCGAGCGCCGTTCCCTGCGCGGCGGAGGCGGATGTGATCTTAACACCGTGGCCCGGCTGGATCAGATTCACGGCCACGAGCCCGACCACCAGCGCCAGCGTCGTCACGACTTCGAAGTAGACGATCGACCGCAACGCCAACCGGCCGACGCGCTTGAGATCATCGCCGTGTCCCGCGATGCCCACGACGAGCATGCCGAAGATCAGCGGCGCGATGAGCGCGCGGATCATCCGCAGGAAGATCGTCGACAGGATCTGGAGATGGACCGCGGCGCCTGGGGCAAACCAGCCGATCAGCGTCCCCGCGATCATCGAGAACACGATCCATTGCGTCAGTGAGACGCGGCGCAGGCGGCGCCAGATCGTGCCCACCGCGGTCACACGCCCGAGCTGCTGGATTCGCCCGCGGCCAGGGGCGCGACGCCTAACGATTGACGGCGCAGTGCGGAGTGGCGGTATCCGTAGAAGAAGTAGAACACCAGGCCCAGGATGAGCCACGCCACGAACCGCATCCACGTAATGCCCGGCAGCTGCAACATGAGGTAGGCACAGGCGGCGATCGAGATAAGCGGCGTGATGGGCACGAACGGGACGCGGAAGGGCCGCGGCCGGTCGGGTTCCTTGCGGCGCAGCACGATGACGCCGGCCGACACGAGCACGAAGGCGAACAACGTGCCGATGTTGGTCAGGTCCACCACCTCCGAGATGTTCGCAAAGGCCGAGAACGCGGCCACGAACACGCCGGTGAGAATGGTGCCCACGTACGGCGTCTTGTACTTGGGGTGCACCTTCGCCATCACCGGCGGCAGGAGTCCGTCGCGCGCCATCGAGAAGAAGATGCGCGGCTGGCCCAACTGAAACACGAGCAGCACGCTTCCCATGGCGATCACGGCGCCCAACGCAATAATGAAGCGCGAGGCGTTAAGCAGGCCCGGAGGTCCCGACGCGTACTGCAGCGCGGTGATCATCGGCTCCGCCGTGCCTAACGTCTTCCACGGCGCGACGCCCGTCATCACGATCGAGATCGCGATGTAGAGCACCGTACACACCACGAGGCTCATCACGATGCCGAACGGCATGTCCTTGGCTGGATTCTTCGACTCCTCGGCCGCCGTCGAGACGGCGTCGAACCCGATGTAGCTGAAGAAGATGATGGCCGCCGCCGCGCTGATGCCGGCGAAGCCGTTGGGCGCGAACCCGCCGCTCGATGCATCCGTCCAGTTGTGCGGCTTGATCAGGAACAAGCCGACCGCGATGAAGAACAGAATGATGCCGATCTTGAGCAGCACCATGGCGTTGTTCGTGTCGGCGGATTCCTTGATTCCGATCACGAGAATGATCGTGATCACCGCCACCACCGCGACCGCGGGCAGGTTGATGATGAACGGCAGGCCGAAGATGTGCGGTGCGTTCGTCCACGCCGACGCCATGTACTGCGTGAACGGATCGTTAGGCGTCGAGGCCAGCGTGCGGAACGCGTCGTGCGCCGTCCGGTAGTCCGTGGCCAGCCACGCCGGCAAGCTGAGCCCGAAGTGTCCGATCAATTCGCGGAAATACCCTGCCCACCCGATGGCGACGCCGATGTTGCCGACGGCGTACTCGATGATCAGGTCCCAGCCGATAATCCAGGCCACGAATTCGCCGATCGAGGCGTACGCGTAGGTGTACGCCGATCCGGAGATCGGCACCATCGCCGCGAACTCGGCGTAGCAGAGCGCGGCGAATCCGCAGGCGACCGCGGTGAGCAGAAACGAAAAGACGATCGCCGGTCCCGCTCCCGGACGGGAGGGATCCCCGACGATCGCCGTGCCGGTGGTGGCGAAAATCCCGGCGCCGATCGTGGCCCCCACGCCTAACGCAGTGAGGTGCCACTTGTTGAGCGACCGCTTGAGCCCCCCACGACGCTCGGCGTCGGCCTCGCAATCGGCGAGGGACTTCCGGACGAATAGGTTAGACGCCACTAGGGAACCACGTCTGAGTTCAGGATAGCATCTCGTTCTGGTTATTACGCCGATCCAGAAACGGACAAAGCACGGTCACTTCGGACAACGCGCGGACCGCTCGGCTGCCGGGCAGGCATCGCGCTGGCGCGAGGTCGCTTCCGCCTCGTCTCAGACGACAAGTCACGGTGTTTCCCCGCAGGAGGCACTTTCCAAGACAGCCGAGCGGTCCGTGCTTTGTCCGAAGTGACCGCGCTTTGTCCGTTTCTTCATAAACGAAGGAGCCGGACACTTCATCTTGGAGCGCTCGGAGCGCGCTGGTGGCGTTGTCCAGGTGCGATCACCACTTCGGACGCAGTCCACTAGATCGTCCCCCGTTCGTCGTCCGTGTACGACGGCACGCCCGCCGTACTCAGCGACTCACCGCTCCCACCGCCACCCCGCCCACCTCGGCGGCCGCGGGCTCCTCACGCTGAATGCGCATCCCGTAGAACGACCGCCACACGAAGTAGACCGAGATCAGGAAG